>UMIY01012077.1_pt1 | contig 16402 bp, 10 predicted proteins | sample 1965921 | NCBI WGS metagenome assembly UMIY01 (sample SAMEA4836134, study PRJEB28245) | human gut metagenome | biome: gut microbiome; material: fecal sample | place: Denmark | collected 2008
CAAATTTTGCCGCCACGCCGCTTGTCTCTTTTCGTCCTCCGCTCGCTTACAACAAGCGGGAAACCCGCTTTATTTCCTGATAAATTTAAGATGACTTCTTCTTTTTTGAATACATACTTAATTCATAAGGTAATGAATGGCCTTACTAATACCTTTCATTTTATATTAAATATTTCATCAAGGCAGAAACACTCTCACACGCGGCAGCACAGTCATACTTTTTCGCGTCTTCTTCCGACTTAAAACCGAAGCCATATGTCACCGCAATAAAGTCTGTGCACGCGTTCTGCGCCGCGAAACAAACACGTCTGCGGAAGCGAGCGCTCTTTCCACGCTCAACATGTCTGCGCCCGTGATTCCGGGCGCGGATACGGTAACTATCCTGTCCGCGGCCATCGTCGCCGTTCCGTCAATTGCAAGGAGTTCAGCCTCCGATACCTTTGCCATAAGTATTGACTTTGCCCCGTAGCGGTCGTAGTCCCACACAACATATATATTGCCCTCGCCGTCAACGGTGACGTCGGGATAGGAAATGCCCGAACGCACGTCGATTATAAGACAGTGCGGCCAGCTTACCCCGCCGTCCTCACTCAGCCATATACTGAGCATCTTGCGCTCGGCCGTGTAATAATGATGCACATACAGAACATTGCCGCTGGACAAGGTTTTGAGCATAGGCCTTGACGACGGACCGAGTATGTCCCACTCCACGCCGTCCGTCCATGTATATCCGCCATCGTACGAATAGTTTACGGCGAGATTGTAGCTGTCGTTCGTGCGGTTTATTGCCATATATACCGTCTTGCCGTCGCGCTCAACCTCAGCAAAGGCCGTCTCGTTGGCGAATAGCGCGTTTGGCACGTACATCTCGCCGCGCAGTTGCCACGTCTGCCCCTTGTCGGCCGAAACATACATCTGCGTGTATCCCTGTCTGCCGAATATGTGGGCAAAGAACGCCCACTCACCCGTGGAAAGTATGGTGGGCTTATTCATCTTCAACCCGTCGCATATGCGCCTTGCGGCGCCCGCTTGCAGGTCGCCGGCATTTGCAAGCGGATTGGAAATCTGCGCGCACCATACGCCGCCGTACTTACCGCCGCCCGAATAATTGGTCTGATTCCACCACAGCCACAAGTTGCCGTCGCCGTCGTAGAACAGGCCGGGGTCATAGCAACGCGCATTATCTACGCCGTCGCCGAAGGCAACGGCGACGGCGGCCGTCCAGCTTTTGCCGTCATCGTCGCTGTATGCGTACAGGCAATAGTTGCCTACGGAAGGTTCGTGCGTGGAGCCCGTAAACCAGCTTGCCCACAGTCTTGTCCCTCCGCCAGATACGGGAACGGCCTCAATGCCGGGTATGCCCTGCCACAATCTGCCGTCGCCCGCATACTTAGCAACAAGTTCCGGGGTATTCAGCACTATTACGTCGGCGCCGTTTGCCACCCAGAAGTCCTTTTCATACTCCGCACGCTCGCCGAAAAATACCAGACAATAGCGTTGCGGGTGGTAAGTTTCACCGGGCTCGCACCACTTTACAAAGTAATCCGTCAGTTCGTATATCCCAGTGCCGCCGCTGTTGTTGTAGCCTATGCGCGGCTGGTCGGCGGCGATTCGGATAAATCCGTTGCCGAGGAAATAGTCGGCCGTGGACTGATACCCCGTCGACGGTACTGTGACAAGCACGTATCCCGCGCCCGTCACGGTAAAGTCGTAATCGGCGCCTATCGGCGCATATATGTAGCTCTTATCTTCAAGCAACTCAGGCATACCAACGGGGTCGGCGAGATAGGTTCTGTCGGTGAACAGGTTGGCGCCTTCGCCGAACTGCCTCACCTCTTCCTCCGTCTGTACTTCGGCCATATTGCCGTTCAGAGTCTTGCCGTCGCGGGCGGCGCCGTACTGTACGAGCGCGCTCTCGAAATCGGGAAAGTCGAAATAATTTTGGCAGAACGAACCGTCGCTCTGAACGCGCACAGCGTAGTTTGCATAGTTCCAGCGGCAGCCGTAGCCTACGTAACTGCGCCAGTACGACGCCACAGATTTGCCCGTGTTGCGCGCTGCGGGCATAATCGTTACGTTGCCCACAAGGTCGTCCTTTTCGCCGAGAAGGCCGTAATCAATCTTTACCTCTATCGTGTAGCCGTTGTAGCCATCGTCGGCCTTCGTGCGTTCTTCGCCGCTCACTTCCAGTTCTTCGGTCTCCAACAGAGCGTAGTAGCTGCTCGCACCGAAGGCGGAAGTGCTTACAGCATACCGTGCGGAACCGTCAAGCGTTTTGGGGTTGACCATTACGTTGAACGACTTTCCCGCTTCGAGGCCGACCGTCGTCGTATTCTGTTGCACGACGAACTCTATGTTGTCGCGGTTCCATATATTTTCCGCAGTGAGCGAGATGTAGTCGTCCACAATGTCAACGGTGACTACAAAATCGTCTGCCGCATATTCGGCATACCAGTAATAATATGCCCTGTCTTCACCGAAGCCGACATAAAAATCGAGGTAATTTTCGCTTCGTGGAGTATAGTTGTTACCCCCCCCCTCTGCACTATTCGGCTCGCAGGCAGAGAGTAGAGAGCATGCCGCCAAGCCGCACGCAAGCGCAATCCCGACGGCAAATATTGTAATTTTTTTACGTCTTGTCATATTTTCAATAAGTTATTTTAAATACTTTAAATATTTTTATTTTTTTACTTGTTTTTGAATAGCTCCTGCATCTTTCGCGGAATAAATGTCATAGCTCTTCCTAATTTATATGAGACCGTGTTCAACAATTCACGATATTCAAAATTTTCTTTTGTTAATTTCTCTGTATTTTGCTTTAACTCAGACAGATATTTCATCTTAACAATTTTTCTATTATGAGCCTCAGATGTATTTTCTAACAATTCTATAAGAAAGTCTGCCGCGTTACATATAGGGAAAGGAAGATGCAATCGTTCAAGTTTAACCGATATGCTGTTATAATTATAAATATCAGCAATAAGCATAATGTCTGTATCCGGATATTGTACCCCTCCTCGTGTCAATGTGGGGATATCCCCAACAGGTCTATTGGCATTTTCAACAATATAATCAATTTTAACATCGCTGTCGGCTAGCGCGGCCACCAGGGCTTTACATATTTCAGTATCGCCATATATCGCAATATGTTTATATCCGTTCTTAATAAATTCATAATCAATCGGCGCTTCACTCAGATAAAAACATAATTGCTTGAATGTATAAGAGTATGCCCTCCACTTATCCCTGTCAAGTTTAACTGCTTCACATTTTGCCTGTTCACGTATTGTTATGAATTTTTGATTATAAATATCATTAAGATATTGTAGTTCCAACTTTTCGGATTCAGGGTTACCTCTATTGATTATAGCAGATACGGACTTTGCAACATAATCATAATATTCATCGCAATAATGCAAAGGATGTAATCCCCAACGATGATTTTCGAAAGCCACAACGTTACTTATCGGACATATAACATGGCATCCGGGTAAACATTCTTTGCATATCTTATTACACTCTTTATATATCGCATTTATCTTTTTAAACTGTTCGGTTATTTGGGCATTAAAATTAGTTAATGTTTTTAGTTTGCCTATAAAATCATAAGCACCGTATGTTTCATTGAGTATTATCCTTGAAGGATTTAAGAAGGTAAGCAACCTCTTACACAGCTGCCTTACCCGTTCATACAGAACCTCCTTAGGCACTTCCCAACATTCTTTTACAATCGGCTCACCCTTTAAATATTCTTTAAGCGCCGGAATACACTTGCTATACTGGTGCGGCTGGGTAAGCAATAAACCATATTGAGGCCATTCATATATTTTACCTTGCAGTGGTATCAAATCCAATAAGAACCAGTCCGACTTAAACTCGCTCAGATAATCTACCGCCTTATTGTTAGCGTCAAGTCTCAAGCATTTAATTGCAAAATTACTTATGCCTCGGTCAGCAAATACCGATTCAGGCATATCAACGGCTGTCCCATTCTGCATAGTATACGGCGAAACAAATGTTACATAGTTTTGTATATCATATCTATCGATAACTGTTTGCATCGCATCTCTTGTTACACAGCTTCCAAGCATTCCTAATTTTATTTTGTCCATAGTCACAAATTATTTTTTCTTTTTGAAAATACCGCATATTTTACGGGGTATATATGTTAAAGCTCTTCCAAGTTTAAACGATTTTGAATTAAGCAGTTCATTATATTTTTCATTAAGATTATTTAATCTTACTTCCAAATCCGCAAGCAAACCAACCTGCGACGACAAAGCTGTATGCAACGACTCAGACTCAGCTTTAACTTTGCAATTCAAATCATCACCCAGCTTGGCTATTTTAACTTCGATATCTGATTTAAGGCTCACTTGAACATCATTTATTTTATTACGAATTTCTGGGAAAGCCGTAATATTTGTCCATTCCGTCCAAACACCATCCCTGTTTTTTACATATCTTCTGTATACAGTAGCTGATGAATCGGCAACTTCCAACTCCTGCACCAACGGAGCTTTTTCTGTCGGTTCAGAGGATAACGATTTTACCGTAAGCCTGAACCCTGATTCTTCCATAAATTCTGCGGGAAGATTTTTTAGTGTAGGCTTAGTTGCCGCTAAACACGAATATATTCCGGGCCTCACATATCTGTTAATATCGTCATTTTTTCTGAAAGTATTTCTGTCTGCATAGTCAGGCACTGTAAGCGTTGCCAGATACATACTATTAATGAACGGACCAGGCCGTCCTTTCAATAGTTTCTTTACCGTATCATAAGCAACTTTATTCAGCTTTTGTTCGTTTAAAAGCGTCGTATAATCCGGCGATTTTTCTGCATATCTCCACCAGATATCCACATAATCTGCGTACTCAGGCGTAATATCATAAAAATCGCGATTGACGTCAAGCTCTGAGGCCTTAAATCTTGCATACCACGGCTTAAACCCGATTTGACCGCAATAATGAACGATTTTGGGTGTAACCGCACTGAATTCATAATGGTAATATTTATTGTAATAATAGTTTGATTTCCATTGACGCATAGAAACCATACTATACCCTATTCGGTAATTATATTTGCAGGTTGTTAATAGTTTTACTTTATTGTAAAAACAATAGCCTAATATGCTTTGGTCGGCAAGCTTAACTTTTTTACCATAAAGTTTTTTATTGTAAAATTCTATATCAATCTTCTCGCTTCGAAATTTATCAAGATTAAACAGTAATACACCGCAATTAAACGCTCCGTTTCCCAACAAGTCAGCTTCCTTTATTTCACTGAGACATGTAAATTCTTTAAACTCTTCCTCAGGTTCATATCTAGCATCATACCAGTCGCGGCTTGCAATCAGATAATTATCGTCAAACGGAAGATTATAAAATTCTTTAAGGTTTCCGTTAACCGCAACATCTATATCCAAATACAATACCCTGTGCAGGCTTTCAGGCAAAAACTGATGAGCAAGCAAACCAAAGTAAATTGTCTGCGGCCAAGGTGAGGCAGAAGGCAAATTATTAAAAATATTTACGTCAACAAATATGAATTCAACTTTCTGGTTGTACCTGTCCGAAATTTCTTTGATTTCTGCCTTATGACTGTCTTCAAGTGCGTTGTGCAGGCACCAAAATGTTATGCCTTCTTCCTCGATGACATCCTTGTTATTTTCATACACAGATATCATCAGCACTTTTAGATATTTTACGAGAGGCAGGCTGGGTTTTACAAATATATCCATAACTTTCCCTAACAATAATTTTTATTTTACTATCTTGTGCAGGCACTCAATCATATAATCGAGCATATCGTCAGTCATCCCGGGATATACACCTATCCAAAAGCCGCTGTTCATTACCCTGTCGGTATTGGTAAGCTCTCCCACTACGCGGTAACCTTCGCCGCTTGCACGCATTTGGTCGAAGCAGGGATGCTTTATCAGGTTACCCGCAAACAATCTGCGAGTCTGCACACCCATAGCTTCAAGTTCTCCAACCACTTTAAATGCGTCTACTCCCTCTCTGCAAGTCAGCATAAAACCGAAGGGACTGGGATTGGATGAAGGGCAGATTTTGGGAAGAATAAATTTGTCTTCAAGGTCTTTTACGCCTTCGTATAATTTTGCATAGTTCGCCCTGCGGCGGTCGGCAAAATCATTTATGCGTTTAAGCTGTGCACAACCTATCGCCGCCTGCATATCGGATATTTTGAGGTTATAACCGAAGTGTGAATACACGTACTTGTGGTCATAGCCGAGCGGCAATTCGCCATACTGCTTATCAAACCCGTGTCCGCAGAAGTTGTCCATTCCGGAAGGACACACGCAGTCCCTGCCCCAATCGCGGAAAGAGCGTATAATTCTGCCGAGAAGAGGGTTATTTGTATAAACCGCGCCGCCTTCGCCCATTGTTATATGATGAGGGGGATAGAAGCTGGACGTACCTATATCGCCTATCGTTCCCGTATATCTTTCCACACCGTCAATGGCATATTTGCTGCCAAGCGCGTCACAGTTATCTTCAATCAGCCAAAGATTGTGCTTGTCGCAGAACTTTTTAACCGTATTGAGGTCAAACGGATTGCCGAGAGTATGCGCTATCATTACCGCCTTGGTCTTTTCCGAAAGTGCCTCTTCTAACATATTTACATCAATATTATACTGCGGTATAGTAATATCAGCGAATACGGGCACGGCACCATACTGGATAATCGGCGACACGGTAGTGGGGAAACCGCAGGCAACGGTTATTACCTCGTCGCCGCGCTTTACCGCGCGTTCGCCGAGAAGCGGAGATGTAAGCGCCATAAATGCCGCAAGGTTTGCAGACGAACCGCTGTTCACCACCGAAACGCTTTTAACGCCGAGAAGTTTGCCGAACTCACGTTCAAACTCCTCTGTATACTTGCCCGACGTCAGCCAAAAATCAAGGGAGCTTGAAACGAGGTTGGTCATCTCCTCCTCGCCGTACACTCTTCCGGCGTAATGTATTCTGTCGCCGCGTTTATAGGGCTTGGGCGCGTGATATTTGCGGCAGTATTCCGCCACAAGTTCAAGTATTTTCAGCTTATCCTGTTCCTTATTAAATTCGCTCATTTTATCTCTCCTGTTTAATTGTTTAGTAATTTATTCCACCATTCAAACGTCCTTCTGCACCCTTCGGCAAAGGGTACCCGTGCCTTAAACCCTGTATCATTTTCAGTTTTGGAGCAATCGAAGTCAGAAAGCGGCAGGTCTATCCCCGTAAACGGCACATCGCCGAATTTAAATGGCAAATCTGGTGCCACAGCCGCCTTCATTTCGAGCAGAAACTCCTTTAAAGGTTTGGCGTGCGAACTTCCTATCACGTAGCTCGTGAACGGCTTACCGTTTTCGCCTATCAGCCTGAAAGCGCAGGCAACGTCGTCTATATACACAAAATCATAGTTCTGCGTGCCCGCCGTAAATTCGGGCGATATGCCAACAATGCACTTGCGTATGGTAGAATTGACAAGCCTGGAACTTTTTTCCCCCACTCCATAGGTGTTTATTATTTTTCCGTTTAAATACTCAATATTTAATTCAGAAGACATTGCAGAACACATAATATGCGCAGCCATTTTTGCCGCACCATATACATACTCTGTGCCGGGACGATTGCCATTAGTATATGCCGCATATAGACTTTCATTTTCAACGATACTGCCTGCAAATACAAATCTTTCGCAACCAATTTTTACCGCTGATTTAACAGCTTCAACGGCACCTTTAACATTTTTCAACTGAATATCAATATCAGCCCTGTCGCGCCCGGTTATACCAGCCCATGCGAAGTGATAGAACATATCGCACTTTTCTTGTATGAGTTCAGACAACTTACCAATTTCAGAGAGCTCACAGCTTACTATTTCAATATTTTCAAGCCCCTGCAATCTGTCGGAGTGGTTATTCCTCACTATGGCATACACTTTATAGTCGTTGTTTAAAAGCTCCTTTACGACGGCGCTACCCACAAAACCGTTAGCGCCCGTAACTACGGCAATTTTCATTTATTCACCGCCATATATTCCATTATCTGCTTTTTCATCACGTCATTTATATCTTTGCCTCTTTGCCATGCCTTGGTCCATTCTACTGTTTTTTCCACTGCCTCGGTTATGTGCCAGCGCGGCTTCCAGCCGAACGCACTCTTCAATTTCGAACAGTCCAGTTTAAGGAAATTAGCCTCGTGCGGCGCGTTTGCCTCCGCTTTATCCACGCGCTCTACGCCATCGCCCCAGTACTTGCAGAACAAATCTACGAGCTGGCCCGTAGTCACACAGTCACATTCGTCGGGACCTACGTTATAGTAGTCCGCTTTGCCTGCGTCCGCATACTGCTCCTTTGCTATCATAAGGTACGCAAACAGCGGTTCCAACACATGCTGGTAGGGCCTCGTGGAATAAGGGTTGCGCACTACCATCTTTCCGTCTGAAAGTGCCGCGCGCACGCAGTCGGGTATTATCCTGTCGTTGGAAAAATCTCCGCCGCCTATCACGTTGCCCGCACGCGCAGTGGAAATTGACACGGCACTATCCACGAAGAAACTCGACTTATAGCTGTGCGTAACGAGTTCTGAACACGACTTTGAGTTGGAATAAGGGTCGTATCCGTCAAGCGGCTCGTTCTCTCTGTATCCCCAACACCATTCGTTGTTTTTATATACCTTGTCGGTGGTGACGTTTAAAAAACTCTTTACCGTATCTTTGTGTCTGCGCACACATTCGAGGATGTTCACCGTGCCCATCACGTTGGTTTCGTATGTATATACGGGGTCTTTGTAGCTGTCACGCACTATCGGCTGCGCGGCAAGATGCAACACTATTTCAGGCTGAGCCCTGTCGAACGCGGCAAACAGCTTGTCTCTGTCGCGTATGTCGCCGATTACCGAAGTCATTCCGTCTGCAATGTGCGCTATTTCAAGCAGATTCGGGTCGGTTGGCGCGGGCAAGGAATAGCCGGTCACTTTCGCTCCCGCAAGTTTTAGTATTTCGCACAGCCAGCCACCCTTGAAGCCGGTGTGGCCCGTTACAAACACGCGTTTACCCTTATAAAATGATAAATCAGTCATCAGTCTTGCCATACCTTCCAGGGCGCCCTGCCCTGTGCCCATAATTTTTCGAGCATTTCTTTTTCACGGACGGTATCCATACACTGCCAGAAACCGCGATGCTTGTATGCCATAAGCTTGCCTTCTTTTGCCACGCGCTCCAAAGGAGCCTTTTCGAGCACGGTGGAATCGTCCGCTATGTAGTCGATAAACTCGGGCTGACAAACCATATAGCCTATGTTAATCATATTGCCGTCGCCCTGCGTCTTTTCGCGGAATTCCTTTACGGCGCCGTCGCCGCCTATGTCAAGCACGCCGAAACGCTGTCCAGCATTGTATGCCGACATAGTCACAAGCCTGCCGTGCTCTTTGTGGAATTTCAAAAGGTCGGCTACGTTTATATCGGCTACGCCGTCGCCGTAGGTGAGCATAAAAGGCTCGTTGCCGATGTACTCCTTCACGCGCTTTACCCTGCCGCCCGTCATAGTATTAAGGCCGGTATCCACCACCGTCACCTTCCACTTTTCAGAATTTGTGCGGTGGACTATGATATCGCTCTTGCCGTGAGTAAAGTCATACGTTACATCCGACATATGCAGGAAGTAATCTGCAAAATACTCTTTTATGACGTCTTGCTTGTAGCCCGCAAGTATTATGAATTCGTTGAACCCATAGGCGGAGTACGTCTTCATTATGTGCCATAATATAGGCTTCCCGCCTATCTCTATCATTGGTTTGGGCTTGAACTGACTCTCTTCCGATATCCTTGTTCCAAACCCGCCCGCAAGTATCAATACTTTCATATAAATTTCCTTAACACGGCACATAACGCATTGCGGCGCGGTGCCAACATTTTATTTTTCGGAATTTTCACCGACAATATAAGGGTCAATCTGCGATACGCTCTCGTCCATATCGAGCCAGGCGCGCGCACAGGCGAGGTCAAGGCCGTCGTCTATGTCGATTGACGTGCGCTTGTCGAGAATATACCTGTAAGGATGGCTGCCGTGGAAGTACTTCCACTCAATCATCTTGTGCCTGGGCGCAAGCAATATGCCGTCCGTCACAAAATACAGCGGAGGCAGCTGCTGGGAAGGAACGTGTTTTATGCCGAGCTCGTAATTTACAGGGCCATTGTCGTCCCAGAGGTATCTTTTGAATTTCTCCATAGATACGAGCGAATCATATCCGTCGTCAAGCGCCTTGAAATAGAGAGATATGGCTTCACGGTAATTTTTGGGGAATACCAGTGGCGCGGTGCAGGTGGCCCACAGTATGTGGTCGCCGTCAACGTTTTCGCATACGTGCGCAACAACCTCACCGAAAGTCTTGCTCTTCTCGTCGCAGAATTCGGGCGCGCGCTTGTGAGTATTTACGCCCTGCGACTTTGCCATTGCAAGCATCAGTTCGCTGTCGGAAGATACGACGATATTCGTAATTTCTTTGACCTGCTTCAACTGATTGATTTTGTTGATGAGCAAATTTGTACCCGCAAAAGGCGCGATATTTTTATTTTTCAACCGCCTGCTGCCCTCTCTTACTGGAACCACCGCCGTAATTTTTTCCATAGTTTTATCCTCCTGAAAATTTACTTATTATTTATATTTTTAATATGAAATACCAATACACAAAATAAATTGAAAACTTATTAAAATAAAAAATTAAATTACAACAATTATTTTCTATAACATTTCTCTGATATATGATAGTCAAAAGCCACCGAATCTATCAGTTGCTTCTTCGACGCGTCAAACACTACGATATTTATGCCGCGCATATTAACGGCATAATCAATATTATCGATAATAATTTCTGCCTTATTGCCATGCCGCCAGGCCATACTTGATATTTGAATATTGCAACCGCTTGCCAAATCCGCACAAGAAAAACTGACGGGTTCCTCTCGGGCCTTGTTCAGCAAATCACATACACAGTTGCCATTATCAATCACTCCCACATAGGTGCGCCACAATTCAGATGTAAATCCCCGGAATCCCAATGCGTGTATTTCACCTATAATTTCAGAAGACAAATTGTCCCCGGGAGTATCTTTAACGGCTAACGCAACAATATAGTTATTTTTTATTAATGCAAGCAGTTGAATATAGCAAAACAAATCATCACACTTTTGTAACGCGACCTTAATGTATTCATTATCGTTAGCCTTGGTAACAGCTTTGAGTATAGTTTCATATTTATCAAGTCTATTTAACAGCAACCTATTCGTATATAAAGAAGCTCTGTATATAAATTCGTTATCGCTATCGACGATGTTATGCCGTTCAACATATAATGTATATCCGGAATGCGGCATATCAACTGTATATTCAAAATTTAACGCGCTGTCACGGTGCATTCTGCTATGTGAATAAACCCACAATGTTTCATTGCGCTCGCGGTTAAACGTCATATATCCCTTTGCTTGTTTTTTTATATTTATTGAAACGAAATTAAACATATCCTCCTTACTGAAAAAGAATTCATTGAGACCTGTATTTATAAAGCAAATCGCACTTGATTTATCAACCGCCCGAATCAATGGCTCAACCAGCCCATTATCCGTATCAAGAACATTAAACAAAAACAAGGCATCTTTAATTCCGTTTATTTTGCCACCGTACGCATAATTTGTTTCACAAACTTTAATATTGTTAATATTTAAAGCGTTTGCAATATGCTCTATTTGCTCTTTTAGGTCTATCGTGCAATAAATTCCCTTGAAATTACTTCTGGCCGCATATATAACCGCAATATATAGACTGCTATAAAAAAACCAAGTAAAACGGTATTTATCGCCCAGAACAATCAGATTATTACAACTAAATTCTTTAACATTATGGGCAAAAGTAAGCAATGCCCCCATCTTAATATTTTTAAATTTGAATAATCTATCCAGCAACTCAAATGGCATTGAGGTAAAAGTTTCAGCAACTTCGCCATAATAGTAATGAATTTGTTCCGCAGTTAATTCAGGGTCATTAGGATGTAACTTTATATAATAATACATATAAGATGGCGCATATATATCTAATGCTGTCCTGGCCATTACAGAAGAAATGGGTTTATACTCAGTAGATTTATAATCTACATTTTTTTCAAACCCTAAAATATGCTTCAAATACTCAGATTTATATTTATACTCCACAAGAGACCGAAGGCCATACCCGTAACTGTTTAATACCACAAGCGCACTTTTTTCCGCCTTGCCATCTACAAAATCATCAATCTTGAAATTATAGCAAACTGCAATTGCGTCAACTTCCTCCTCCGTCAAAGAATTGCAGCACTTTTCAATATTCCAGGTCCTGCATTTTTTGCTCTTTAAAGCGGCCGCTGATTTCGCAGAAGCATCAAGAATACAAGGTGTGGCAAATTCCGCATATGGCGTATGCGCTCTAATTTCAGACATCATTTTCGCAAATGCGCCAGAAACATATTGAGGTCTATAATCAATACAATCAATTACAGTCTCTATCCAGGTATAATGAATTTTATTATGGTTAAGATATAAGTTAATGTCTCCATCCCAGTAATCATTCATTACACATATTTCTTCAAAACTCTCCAATTTATATGGAATGCGTGAAAATATTTTATTAAAAAAATCTAAATAATCAGCCATTGAAGCATCTTCCGCATTGCGCTTGCTATATAATAGCGTAGCTTCTATAACATCATAGAAAATATTATAATCCTTTAAACTCTTAACATATTTGCTTATGCGCATTCCCTTATCAATTATCAAAACCGCATCCTTTTGTTTGTTGCAACCTAATCTATGCATCAACATCTGATATAAAAAACACTGGTTATCTAAAAAATAAAGAACCATATATCTCTCCGAATTGTTTTAGTTATATGTCCAAAATATGCCTAAGCACATCAAGTACAGCCTTACCATTCTTATCAAAGAAAGCATATTTATTTACTTCTAAAACAGTATTTAAAAAATTTTTATAAGAGCCTTCATATAGAACATCAGAAAATTTTCTATTATCTTTTAAATGCCGCAAGTATTCATCAACACACGCAAGCAATTTATTTGAATTCAAAAATTTTAAAATATCATATCCAATCGCGCATAGATTATTTTCTTTTGCAAGTTCAAGCGCAATAGTTGCCCCATTAAAAATCACAGGCATATCGGCATAGCAGATACTCATATCCTCTCTGTTCATTTCGCCAGCCGTGTTAAAAAGGTAGCCATATCTGCTTGCAGTTAAATACTTGACAAAAAAGACATTTCCCGTAATAACAGAATAATTTTCAAATTTTAACCCTTTTGCACGTATCTTGTCCAGCTTATAAAAAAATTGCCTGTAATCAGTCGTCTGAAAATCTTCAACGCTAACCTTTCCGGTAGACTTATATGAATATCCCGCAAGGTCTGTTTCTGCATCGTCAAGCACATTTACTGCATTTTTTAACCAGTCGGTATTACGAATATAACCATACTCCGGAAAACAAATATACTTTCCTTTGGCTGTCATAAGCGCATCATTATACCTTGCCCAAACAGCTTGTTTCTCACAGAGTCGTAAACAAATTCGGGGGTCGCTACATAAATAATGTTGCACTATACCCTTCAAGTCAGCACACTCATAATCCGAATACAGCAGAACCTCAATATCCTTTTCCGTCTGAGCAAGTAACGAATCGATAAAATCCCAGACAGATTCAGCATATCTGTCGGCTATAACAACAACCGACACAGCAGGTTGCCGTGCTTCTATCGAAATATGTTCGTAAATATAATTAAAATGCTTTCTAGTATTGTCTGAATAATATTTGTCCCAAAAAAAATATCCCGAACCAATTAGAATATTGCAAAATTTTTTTGCCAATATGCATCTTTCCGCAGGCGATACGCGAACAATATCCCAATATATAAAATCAACCGCCCATTCCAAGAAAGGAACAGCACTATCACATAAAGAAAGTCGCCCGCGCCAACTTTCTGATACGCTGTCCAACAAATTTATGTGCATTAAAACACGCCTGTCATAATTTCCGCATTGTAACCCATTCATAATTGATTCCGGGCGGCAATAACGATAGTAATAAAGCTTATCGGATATAAAAATCACCTTACGTGCAACAGGAAAAATTTTAAATTGAAACGCCTGGTCCTCACCCACTACAATTGATTCGTCCAGTCTGATTTTATTCTTTTCTATAACATCTCTGCGTATTAGGTCACGCCATAAAAACGGTCTTGCCCCACGCTCACTAAAAAGCGCTTCTGTACCGCCGTTGCGATAGACACGATTACGGGTAGACAGGGTTTCTTTAATCCAACGATTAGCATCAGTCTCAGCCGGCACCAAATTACCGCCACAAACAACTATGTCGGCATTCTTGCGCTTTGCCACACCATACATCCTTTTATACATATTAGTATCAACAAAGTCATCGCCATCAACAAACGCAACATATTCACCACAAGCGGCATCTAGTCCGGCATTTCTTGCAGATGGTAATCCACCATTTTGTTTGGTTATTATTTTGACGCGCCCATCTTTTACTGCATATTCATTAAGAATCTGCAATGACCTATCGGTAGAGCCATCATTCACGCAAATAATTTCTATGTTATGCAATGTTTGATTTATAAGGCTATCCAGACAAAGTTTTAGATATTCAGACACGTTATAAACCGGCACCAAAACAGAAACCAAAGGATTATTTTTTTTCATATGGTACAACCCATAATTTATTGAAAATTTTAAATATTGTTTTTTTAATTCCAAATATTTTTAAATAATTAAATGTCTTTTTAATAACTCCCTGAGCTTTATACGGCATTAAATAATATTTAATTCGCTCAATAACTTTATTCCTTTTTTTTGCTTCAATCTTACTTAAAGCAACCAACTTATTTACAGATTTTTCAGACAAATCTGTAAACGCTATACTTGCAGGAACCTTATAAGCAAGTTTCCGCCAAAAAATTGAACTTACAGATATTAAATTATCCCAAGGCTCTGTTCCGACTGCAAAATACATAAGGCTGCGTTCCCATACGGAACAATTGCTTTGGGTTCTTGCCCAAGAGTAAAATATATCATACAAGTCGTTATCCAAAGTTGTAAAATATACCCATTTCGGGAAATATCCGACCCATTTATCTAAAAGCAAAAAAAATTTATCAGCACAGCTATTATTATGCAGATTTTCTATGGCCTTTACCATAAAATTTCTTCGCACGAACGCCGAATTTATTGAATAAACGTTGCCCTGAAATTTTTTATTGCCACTTGCGCAAGGCAATCCCAAAACAGCATACTCATCATTATTGCAGGCAAGAAAAAATCTTGCCACATCGCCTAAAAATAACGAGTGTTCATCGACATAAAGCAGTTTGTTATATTCCCTTAAAATTTCAGAAACAATAAGCGGATAGAGTTCTGGAAATTTTAAATCGCTAATTGTCGCGTCACAAGCACCCAATCTTTCAAGCGCGTTTACATAATTTATGCTATGGCCAGGATATCTTTTTATAAAATCATCGAATTCATCACACGAAGCTTCACCGCAATGCAATATATGGAAATCAACGTAAGTTGTTGATTCTGCGTTCTTTAATATAGAGGCCATAGTCACAGCCATACGGAACGGGTCAGTATAAGGCATCGCTACGGGGATACGTACGGGCGTCTGAATAAAAGTAGCCGCAAGCGCCTTTTGCCGCAATCCCTTTCTTCTTTGGTGTTCAATAAATATTCCGGTCAACCTTTCTGAAATAAAGAGCCGCTTTTCCGATAAATCTACCCGCCTTTCAAATTCCCCCAGTATATCAAACAACCAACTGCAATACTCAAAGAACATACCGCGCGGCATTATAAACATATTGCAAAGATTTACATACGACATTTTCAGATATGCGTCCGCAGTAGAGGCATATTGGGGATACCTTTCTTTGAGTACGGCTACCGCCAGTTCCAAATCTTCTATATGGTGGTTTTCTTTGTAATGCTTATAAACCTCATTAACGTGTCCGATATGCGCAACATAATCACAGTCGTTCATAAGGTGAGCGATTGTATCCGCATTGTAGTTTATACGTTTGAAATAATTTTCATCTATGCCACGGACGTTCTCCACCACGTCAGAACTTTCACGGAAAATAAAATGCCTGCGGTAATGCATAAGCCCTATGTAGTCCGGATTGCCTAACTTTTCATAATTCTTCCACGCCCAGTACACGGCTGTAAGCTCGTTATACGACGAATTCTTATCCGATATATTATCGCCTGTATCGTCGCCTATCATATTCCCTTCAAGCCACTTAAACTGCGGGTCATCCTCGCCCATTCTTTGGCGCGCGAGTGCTCTT
>UMIY01027269.1_pt1 | contig 16381 bp, 13 predicted proteins | sample 1965921 | NCBI WGS metagenome assembly UMIY01 (sample SAMEA4836134, study PRJEB28245) | human gut metagenome | biome: gut microbiome; material: fecal sample | place: Denmark | collected 2008
CAGTATATTATACCAGATATCCCGTTAAATGTATAGCAGGAATCAGGAAAACTTGTCCCCTCTTCCCCCCCGGCAAGCACAAAGGAAGCGGCGCCTTGCGGCGCCGCTTCCGGTCAGTTTGGTATGGTGGATCAAGCGGTGCGTACCATCACCGCGGAGAAGAGGAAGAATCCCCGGGCATCCCGGCAGGCACCGGTGTAGTCCTCCCGCAGCTTCCAGGCAGTGACGTTGGTATAGAGGGGCGCCAGGGGGCTGTCCTCCAGCAGGAGGGCCTCCGCGTCATGGAGGCAGCCCAGCCGGGCCTCTCCGTCCGCCGCGCCGGCGATGATGGTCATGAGGGTATCATAGGCGCTGTTGGCATATCCCGTGACGTTGTCCGGACTGTCCGACGTCCAGGTCATCAGGAAGCACTCCGCGTCGTTGCCCACAGCCTTGAGATCCGTGGCAGCCAGGGTGTAGGTCCCCTGATCCAGGGCGGCCTCCAGCTCCTCCTGGGTAACAGCACGGGGGCTCAGCTGAACCCCCAGGGCATCCTGCCACATCCCGGCCAGGGCCTGGGCCACCGCCCCGGCGTTCCCCTCATCCACATAGAGGTACTCCAGCTCTCCCAGATCCGCGCCGCTGTTGTAGCCCGCCTGCTGCAAAAGCTCCCGGGCCTCGCTGCACCGCTGGTCATAGTACCCGGGATCATTGTCCAGCTGGGAGCCCGCCACCGTGCGGAAGTCCTCCGTCCCGTCCCCCGGGACACCTGCAGGCACCAGTCCCTCCGCCGCCTGGGCGGTGGGGCCCGCGGCCTCCGCCAGGGCAGTGCGGTCGATGGACAGTGTCAGCGCCTGGCGTACCAGGATATCCGCAAACACCTGCTGGTCGCAGTTGAGCAGCAGCGTGTAGGTCTCCAGCTCATGGGCCAGATCATGCGTCACCGTCTCCGACTGGGCCAGCTCCACGATCTGCTCCTGGGGAAGCTCCCAGACGAAATCCACAGTGTCCTCTTCATAGAGCTGCCAGGCCTCCTCCGCCGTCCCCGCGAAGTGGAAGGTCAGCTCTCCCACACCGGAACCGGAGCCGTAGTAATCGTCAAAGGCCACCACTGTCAGGGCGCCGTCTGCCGCCGGAGCATCCGTACGGAAGGGGCCGTTGGTCACCAGGGCCGTCACATCCGACCACCAGTACTCCGGCTGAGTGTCTGTCTCCTCAGCCCCGGCCTCTGCGGCTTCCGCGGCCTTGGCCGCCTGGCCCTCCTTCCAGGTCTGGATCACATCCTGGCGCAGTGGCAGCGTGGCGGGAGATGTACACACCTGAGTCAAAAACCAGTCGCACTGGCCGTCCACCACCACTTCCAGAGTGGAGTCGTTCTTGGCCGTCACCTGCAGCTGCGTGACGTCTCCCGTCTCCCGGACCGTGTCAAAGCCGGAGACCATGGATAAAATGGAGGCGTAGGGCGAAGCGCTGGCGGGATCCGCCAGGCGCTGCCAGGCATAGACAAAATCCTCCGCCGTCACATCCCGGCCGTCCGTCCACTGGGCGCTGCGCAGCTTGAAGGTGTAGGTGACGGTGCCGTCTGCATTCTCGTCTTCGTTGACACTCTTGGCCATGCCGTTGGTGACGGTGGTGCCGCCGGAGCCGTCAGGCACCGTCTTCATAAGGTTCTCATAGAGGTTCATCAGCAGGGTCTGATCTGCGCTGGTCTCGGCGTAAATGGGATCCAGGCACACAAACTCGCCTCCGGCGCACACGGACAGGGAAATCAGCTCTCCCTGCTGGCCGCCGCAGCCGCTCAGCAGCGCCAGCATCAGTGCCGCGACCGTCCACAGCGCGGCACAGCGTTTTTTCTTCGTCATGGGATCGCTCCTTTTTCAGGTTCTGAAATGAGAAACGGAAACAGCCTCAAAAAGGCAGTCTCCGACAGGTTTGCCCACAGGCGATGTCAATTATAAAGAGTTTTGGGAAGCTTGTAAAGCCGCGGCGGCAAAAAAGTAACAAAAAATTACAAGAATTAAAGATTTGTTCACAAAAGGGCCTCCGGCATGCTATACTCAAGAAAAACACCCGGTAAGGAGATGCAATCCCATGGAATCCAAACAATCCGTCCAGAACCAGGAAACCTCCGGGATCCCGGAGGATCTGCGTGCAGCTATGGAAAGTCCGGAGGTCAAGGCCTTCGACGCCAGGCTGTCCAAGAAGTACCTGAAAAACAACCGCCCCAAGAGCCTGGTGGTGGTCATCCTTCTGGTGGGAGCAGTTCTTTTGCTGCTGGGGCTCTCCAGCCACAAGGCCTCCTCCGTCACGCCCGCCGCTCTGCGCACCGCCCAGAGCGTCACCGCCTGCCTGAACGGCGGTGAGACGTTCACCCTCTCCTCCCAGCAGCGGGAGGATCTGCTGGATCTGCTGGGCCAGGTGAAAGTGGAGCGGGTCACCGGCACCATCGACACCACCCAGCCGGAGGGCAGCTGCCTCTTCACCGCCGGGGAAGACCAGTTCACCATCACCAGCACCGGATACCTGCTGACAGACAGCAATCCCTACCGCTTCCTCTCTCCGGAGGCGGAGGAGGTGTGGCAGCAGCTGACGGCGCTGCTGGCATCGTAAAAAAGCGCGCCTGACCCATGGTCAGGCGCGTGTTTTCTTATTCCACAACCGCCAGCTTGCCGTTTTCGTCGAACTTCACCGGCACAATCTCATTGCGGGTCTTCTGGGCGATGTCGTCGATGCGCATCTTGGCGGGATAATCCGACACCAGCGTCACTGCCACGCCCTGGCGCTTGGCCCGGCCGGTACGGCCGATGCGGTGGACGTAGTCCTGATTCTCATCGGGAACATCGCAGTTGAAAACGATGTCCACATCGTCCACATCGATGCCCCGGGCCGCCACGTCGGTGGAGACGAACACCCGCAGCTCGCCCCGGCGGAACTTGTCCATCACCTGCTCCCGCTTGCGCTGGGGGATATCACCGTGGATGCACTCAGCATCCACCCCCCGCATCTGCAAAAACTTGGCGATGCGCTCCGTGGAGCCCTTGGTGTTGCAGAAGACCATGCACCGGTCAAAGCCCGTCTCCTCCAGGATCCGGGCAATGGCGTCGGCCTTCTCGTTGTGGGCCACCTCCATGCGGAACTGCTTGATGTCGGGCTTGTTCTGCTCGTCCTCCCGGACGGTGATCTCCGCCGCGTCCCGCTGATAGACCCAGGCGATGTCCATGACCTCCCGGGAGATGGTGGCGGAGAAGAGGCCCAGGTTTTTCCGCTTGTCCATGCGGTCCAGCAGCCGGGTCACGTCGTGGATGAAGCCCATGTCCAGCATGCGGTCCGCCTCGTCCAGCACAACAGTCTGGGCGGTGTCCACCCGGACAGTGCGCCGCTTCATATGGTCGCTGAGGCGGCCGGGGGTTGCCACCACGATCTGGGGCCGCTTTTTCAACGTCTCGATCTGACGGCCGATAGGCTGGCCGCCGTAAAGGCACACGGTGCGCACACCGGGCTTGAAGGCCGCCAGGTCCCGGATCTCATCGGTGATCTGGATGGCCAGCTCCCGTGTGGGTGCCAGGATCACCGCCTGAACGGTCTCGTCCTCCGGGTCGATATGCTCCACGATGGGGATGCCGTAGGCAAAGGTCTTGCCGGTTCCGGTGGGGGCCTTGGCAATCACGTCCTGCCAGTCCATCATGGGAGGGATGCATCCTGCCTGAACGGGGGTGGATTCCTGAATACCGCGCTTTTCAATGGCCCGCATGATCTCCGGGGACAGCCCCAGGGAATCAAACCGGACGCCCTTCGTAACTTCCATGCTCTGCTCCTTCTTTTTCCCAGCGCGGTCTCGTCCCCCGGGGACTTCCGCGCCAAACTGCGTATTTACCCATATTATTGGTATTATACCCAGAATCCGCGCCGTTGTAAAGCCAAACGCCCCCTCTTTTGTCCCATCTTTTCCCTTCCGACACTTTTTATGTGTTCCGGCTGATATGTGGTGTATTATCCAGTTTTTCTGCATGTTTCAGTAAATTTGTCGTCTATTTATAGTAAAATTGTGTATTCTGTAACTTTTCATTCATATTTTTATGTTAAATTGATACATACAAAAAAGGAATCCGTTCCCAAAAGGACGATTCATTTGGGCGGGAGGGATCGAAGTGAACGGGATGGATTATGTACGCATCCTGCGAGACCTGCGGGAAGACGCGGACAAGACACAAACTCAGATCGCAGAAATTCTGGGAACTTCCCAAACCATGTACGCGCGTTACGAGCGCGGGGCCAATGAGTTGCCCATCCACCACCTGATTACCTTGAGCAAGTATTACAGGGTCAGCACCGACTACATTCTGGGGCTCAGCAAAGACCGGTAAGGAAAACGAGGGCAGCGAAAGCTGTCCTCGTTTTTTTGCGTGCCTCCCGGCTGAGGGAAACCTCCCCCGCCGGAGTTCTCCCACCCGTATTCATGGGTCCGGGTCAATTTGCACGCGCATCCCCGCCCGCCACCGTGTAGGCGGTGCCATCGCCGTTATTCTGGGTAACGATCCAACCGTCGAGATCGCCGGTGACATCAATGGTAATGGTCCGAAGCTCCTGAGCGCCGTCGCCGTGGATCACGGTCATATCGTAAGCATAGTGATAATAGCCGCGGGCCGCCATGGCATCGGTGATATCCATGTCCTCCCCGCCGGCGTGGAGGATCAGCCGTCCCTCTTCCCGGGTCACCAGATTCTCCCCCACCAAAGTGGCGGATACCCGGTTTCCCTCCGCGTCTTGCAGCTCCAGACGGCTGTCATCCTGCCAGACCACCCGGAACTGGCGGAACAGCGCCCCGTCTGTCGCCAGGTTCACGGCCCCCGCCGTCACACACAGGGCGGCTACCACCGCCGCAGTCAGGCCCAGCACCCGCAGGGGCCGGGGTTTCTTCTTTATACGCTGATGCCGCATACGCTCCAAGACCTCCCGTTTTGCATCTCCGGAGGCCCGCAGCTGGGAAAAAGTCTCACAATATGCACGTCTGTCGATCATTCACTCTGTGCCTCCTTTAAATTTGCCTGCAGCCGACCCCTGGCCCGCATGAGCCAGGTCTGAACAGTGGAAGGGTTGGCACCCATGGCCTCCGCCACCTCACGGACGGAACAGTTCTCATAATAGTACAGGTAGATGGCCGCCCGGTACCTGGGCGGCAGTGCCATCACCTGGCGGAACAGCTCGCTCTGGGCCGGGGTGTCAAAGACCGCCCACTGTTCCAGTTCTTCCAGAGAGCCGGTCCTCCGGCGCCAGGGTGAGCGCAGCAGCTTTTTGCACTCGTTGACTGCCACCCGCACCACCCAGAACCGCTCATGCTCCAAAGACGCAAAGGGAACCTTCCGGCTCTGGGTATAGAGTTTGAGCAGCGTCTCCTGCATGATATCCTCGGCATCCGCCCGGTTTTTCAGGTAACTCAATGCCAGCCGGAACACCATGTCTCCGTAGCGGTCCACCGCCTGTTCAAATTCCGCTTCCTGCAATTTGTCTCACCTCGTCTTCCAAGGGAATGGCGGCTGCGCCGCCGGAAAGGCCTTTCACTGAGAATATCCCTCAGGGGGCGGAAAAATCTCACGGGCCCCAAAACTTTTTTGCCCGGCCCGCAGGACATACGCTGCCCCGGTCATGTATAATTTTCCGACAGCTCCACATGGTGTAATCTGTGAGGTGATATCGCATGAAAAAGCACACACGCAAACAGTATGCCCGCTGGATTCTCCTGGCGGAAGCAGTGGGCGGCCTGTCCGGCTGGCTGACGCGCAAGGGGATCCGCACCTATCAGAAGACCATCGTCCAGCCGCCTCTCTCCCCTCCCGGCACGGTGTTCCCCATAGTCTGGGGAGGCCTCTTCGCCCTGATGGGCATCGGCGCCGCCCGCATCTGGGCCAGCCCCCCTTCCGCCGCCCGCTCCCGGAGCCTGCGGCTCTTCGGAATACAGCTGGCATTCAATTTCTTCTGGAGCATCCTCTTCTTCAGTTTCCAGGTCTTCGGCCTGGCCTTACTATGGCTGTGGGCACTGTGGGGACTGATCCTGCGGATGATCCGCTCCTTCCGCAAGGTGGATTCCCCCGCCGCCCTGCTGCAGATCCCGTATCTTCTGTGGGTCTCCTTTGCCGGGTACATCAACGCCGGCGTATGGCGCCTCAACAAGCACTGATCCCTTTCCCGGGGAGAACAAAGCGGCCTGCCTCTTAAACGAGGCAGGCCGCTTGCTGTTTCTTGGGATTATGAACCCTTGGGGGGCCTTATTTGTGGGGTACGTGCCAGATGTTGTCCGCATACTCCGCCACAGCCCGGTCCGCCGCGAAAATGCCGCTGCGGGCGATGTTGTGCAGGCTCATGCGGTTCCACACCTCCGGCTCGCCGTAGGTCTCCACCATCCGCTTCTCCGCCTGGCAGTAGGCGTCGAAGTCCGCCAGCAGCATATAGGCATCCGCAGGGCTGCCGTTGCCGCCGAAGAGCAACTGCTGGTAGAGGTCGTCATAGCGGACGCCGTCCCGGAACCCGGCCCGCATGGCGTCCAGGCAGCGGCGCAGCGTCTCGTTGCGGTTGTAGATCCGCTGGGGCACATAGCCCTCCCGCTTCATGGCCTCCACCTCGTCGGCATGAAGGCCGAAGATGAAGATGTTCTCGTCTCCCAGGACGTCCCGCATCTCCACATTGGCACCATCCAGGGTGCCTACGGTGAGGGCGCCGTTCATCATGAACTTCATGTTGCCGGTGCCGCTGGCCTCCTTGCCGGCGGTGGAGATCTGCTGGGAGACCTCGCTGGCAGGCATCAGCTTCTCCGCCAGGGACACCCGGTAATTCTCCAGGAACACCACCTGCAGTTTATCTTTGCAGATGGGATCGTGGTCGATCTGATCCGCCAGGGAGTTGATGAGGCGGATGATCCGCTTGGCGGTGGCATAGCCGGGAGCGGCCTTGGCGCCGAAGAGGAAGGTATGGGGATGGGTGATGGCATTGGGGTCATCCTGGAGCTTCTGATACAGGGCGATGATGTGCAGCACGTTCAGAAGCTGGCGCTTATACTCATGGAGGCGCTTGACCTGTACATCAAAGATGGAGCTCGGATCCAGCACCACGCCCCGGGTCTTTTTGGCGTAGACAGCGAAAGACTCCTTGTTGGCCTGCTTGATCTGGGCCAGACGCTCCAGCACAGACTTGTCATCGGCGTAATCGTCCAGCTTCTTGAGCTGCATGGCGTCGGTGAGATAGCCGTCGCCGGTAAGCTCCCGGATCAGGCCATCCAGGCCGGGGTTGATCTCACTGAGCCAGCGGCGGTGGTCAATGCCGTTGGTGACGTTTTTGAATTTCAGCGGCTCCATACCGTAGGCGTTCTTGAACACGTCCTTGCGCAGGATGTCGGAGTGCAGAGCGGAGACGCCGTTGACCGCCATGCCGCCGGCGATGCACAGGTTGGCCATGCGCACCTGGCCGTCCCAGATGATGGCCATATCCTGGGTCTTGGCGGGATCGTGGTAGAACTTCTCCACCTTCTCCTGCCAGCGGCGGGAGATCTCCATGAGGATCTGCCACACACGGGGCAGCAGGTGGGCCACCAGCTCTTGCGGCCAGCGCTCCAGGGCCTCCGCCAGGACGGTGTGGTTGGTATAGGCCACGGAACGGGTGGTGATGAACCAGGCTTCGTCCCAGGAAAGGCCCGCGTCGTCCATGAGGATGCGCATCAGCTCCGGGATCACCAGGGCCGGATGGGTGTCGTTGATCTGGATGACGTTCTTCTCGTGGAAGTTCTTCAGCGTGCCGTAGGTTTCCAGGTGCTTGGCCGCAATGGACTGCACCGTGGCGGAGACGAAGAAATACTGCTGCTTGAGCCGCAGGGACTTGCCCTCCAGGTGGTTGTCCTCGGGGTAGAGGATCTTGGCGATGGTCTCCGCCATGGCCTCCTCCTCCGCCGCTTTCAGGTACTCGCCCCGGGAGAAAAGTGCCATATCCACCGGCTTGGTGGACCGGGCGTCCCACAGCCGCAGGACGTTGACGTGCTCGGTGTCGTAGCCGGCGATCTCCATATCACAGGGAACCGCCATGACCGTGGTGGCGCCCTCGTTGACAATATGCAGGTGGCCGTTGTCCCAGAACTCCCGCAGCGTGCCGCCGAAGTTCACCATCTGAGCCTCCGCCGGCTTGGGCAGCAGCCAGGCAGAGCCCAGGTCCTTCCAGTTGTCGGGCAGCTCCACCTGCTGGCCCTCCACGATCTTCTGCTTGAAGATGCCCAGCTCATAGCAGATGGAGTAGCCGGTGGCGGGGATCTCCAGGGTGGTCATGGAATCCAGGTAGCAGGCGGCCAGGCGGCCCAGGCCGCCGTTGCCCAGTGCCGCGTCAGGCTCCACCTCAAAGATGTCCGCGGCCTTGAAGCCCATGTCCTCCAGGGCCTCCCGCAGCTGCGGGAGGATTCCCAGATTGTAGGCGTTTTTCATGAGGCTGCGGCCCATGAGGAATTCCAGGGACAGGTAGTGGACCTGCTTTTTCTTCTCCCGGCGGGTTTCCTGCCGGGTCTCCACCTCCCGGACGGCCATGGCGTCCCGCAGAACCAGGGCGCAGGCCCGCATCATCTCGCCGTCGGTGGCCTCCTCCGGCGCTTTGCCGAAGTTGGCCATCAGCTTGGCAATCAGTTGTTTTTCCAGTGCTTTCGTCGTGATTGATGTCATGTGCCTTCCTTACTCCGCCGCTTCTTATACGGCGGTCTTTCCTTTCTTGGGGTTGGATTCTTATTTTCCGGACGGAGTCTTCTCCGTCTTTTCCGGTTCCTTGGCAGATTTGGCGGGGGCTTTGGCAGCCGGCTTCACGGGGGCCACCGCCGCCGCGGGGGCGATCTCCTTCTTGATGGTATCCACCTTGGTCAGAGCGGTCTTCCCGGCCACTGTCAGCGCCTTCTTGGGCGCTTCCTTCTCGGGCTCCTCCGCCTTGGCAGGAGCAGCTTCCTTCTTGGGTGCCTCCGCCGTGAGGGCAGCGGGCTTCTCCTCCTTGGGGGCTTCCACCTTGACGGTCTCCTTCTTGGCCGGTTCCGCCTTCTTGGCGGCAGGCTTCTTCGCCGTCTTTTTAGCGGCGGGCTTCTTCTCCGCGGCCTTGCGGGCCGTCTTCTTGGCGGCGGGTTTCTTCTCCGCAGCCGGAGCAGCGGGAGCGGGCTCACTTACAGGTGCCGGAGCTTCCTTGGCAGCCGCCGGCTCTGCGGGCGCTTCCTGAACCGCCGGGGGAGCAGGCTGTTCCGCCGGGGCGGGAACCGCGGTCTCCTGAGGCGCGGGATCGGCCGCACCGGCGCTCTCCTCAAAAGGGGCGCTCTCCTCCTTGGGTGCCGGCCAGGTCTGGCCGGTGACGCCTGCGTAGATGCGCAGATACTCCTTGGCGCTGCGGGCCCAGCTGAAATCGCTGGCCATGGCCCGGCGGCGCAGGCGTCCGAAGGCGTCGGGATAGTCCTTATAGAGGTACACGGCCTCCCGGATCACATGGAGCATGTCGCCGCTGGAGTAGTTGGCGAAGGTAAAGCCGTTGCCGGCGTCCCGCCAGGCCTCGTAGGGCTGGACGGTATCCTTCAGTCCTCCGGTCTCCCGGACGATGGGGATGGTGCCGTAACGCATGGCGATCATCTGGGAGAGGCCGCAGGGCTCACTCTTGGAGGGCATCAGGAACAGGTCGGCGCCGGCATAGATGGCCATGGACAGGGCTTCGTTATAGTCCAGGCGCACCGCCATGCGGCCGGGATACTGCTGGGAGGCCCAGTGGAAGAACTCCTCGTACTTCTTGTCGCCCTTGCCCAGCACCACCAGCTGAATGGGCATCTCCATCATGTCGTGGAGCACCTCGCAGATGAGATCCAGGCCCTTGTGGGACACCAGGCGGGAGACGATACCGATGATGGGGGTGTGGGGCTCCTGCCGCAGGCCCATGATCTTCTGGAGCTCGGCCTTGTCGGTATCCTTGCCGGACATATCCTCGGCAGTGTACCGGGCGGCCAGCTGGGGATCCGTGGCGGGGTCGTAGCGCTTCATGTCAATGCCGTTGAGGACGCCGGAGAGCTTGTAGCCGCACTGGCGCATGATGCCGTCCAGCCGGTGGGCAAAATAAGCCATCTTCAGCTCGTTGGCGTAAGTGGGAGAGACGGCGTTGACGGCGTCCGCCATCAAAATGGCACCTTTGAGGAGGTTCACGTCGCCGTCCATCATGATGGTTCCGTCCTTCACCCAGCCCACATCCAGGCCGAAGAGGTCGCCCAGGATGCTGGGATTGAAGCGGCCCTGATACTCGATATTATGGATGGAGAGCACCGTGCGGATGGAGCGGAAGCGATCCTCCCGCACGCCGTCGTCCTTCAGGTAGATGGGCACCAGCGCCGTCTGCCAGTCATTGCAGTGAATGACCTCCGGCCAGAACTTCAGATGGCCCAGCATCCGCACCACGGCCCGGGAGAAGAAGGCGAAACGCTCGCCGTCATCCAGATAGCCGTAGAGATCCGGGCGGTTGAAGTACTGCTCGTTATCCAGGAAATACCAGGTGACGCCGTCCCGCTCCAGGGAGAACAGTCCGCAGTAGCAGTGGCGCCAAGCCAGATCCACGTAGTCATAGCACAGGAACTGCAAATCCTGTCCGAACGCGGCCTTCACCCGCTGGTAAAGGGGGAGGATCACCGCGATCTCCGCGCCCTCCTCCGCCAGGGCCGGGGGCAGAGAGCCTGCCACATCCGCCAGTCCACCGGTTTTGCAGAAGGGGACCGCCTCACTGGTCGCATACAGAATCTTCATAGTTTGTCTCCTTTCGATGCGCCCGCACACACACGGGCCGGGGGGCTTTCTCCACACTTTGTGGAAAAGCCCCAGATCCTTCCCAGCCGAAAACCGGCCGGTTCAACGATACCGGCGCCGCGGCCGCGGTGGGGCCACGGTGCCGGTATTCGTTTTACACAATGCTCACACCTGGGAGCCCTTGGCCAGCACGATGGGATACGAGCTGTGGCCCATCAGCGTGCGGTCCGGCAGGATCTCCACCCGCTTGTCAGCGATGATATACGCCAGCTGGGCGCCGGAGCGCACCGCCGCGTCCTTGAAGAGCACGCAGTTGCACACCTTGGCACCGGCCTCCACCGTGACGCCGGGGAAAAGGATGGAGTTTTCCACGCTGCCCTCGATCTTGCAGCCGTCAGCCACCAGGGAGTTGACGCAATGGCCGTTAGGTCCGATGTAGGAGGAGGATTTGTCCGCGCCCTTGGCCAGTACCGGCCGGGTACGGCAGAACAGATCCTCCCGGATGGCGGGATCCAGCAGCTGCATGCTGCGGTCATAGTACTCCTGGACGGAGCGGATCTGGGCGGCAAAGCCGCTCCAGATATAGCTGTGCAGGTTCAGCGTATCCTTGCGGGCCTGGAGCACATCCCGCCGCCAGCTGTACTGGTCATGGCTGGTGCACCCGTCCACCAGCTCCTTGAGGAGGCTGGTGGAGAGGATGTACACCTCCAGGCCCCGGTAGCCCTGGGGACGGTGGAGGTTGAAGAACACTTCGGTAATGCGGCCGTCCTGATTGATGTTGAAATAGGTGCCGTTCTCCGTGGCAAAGCTGTCGTTTCCGCACACCACGGTGATGTCGGCGCCGGTGGCGATGTGGTTTTCATAGATCTCCGCCAGGGGAAGGTTTGCCACCAGGTCGCCCTCCATCAGCACCACATAGTCCTGCCGGATGGTGTCCAGATAGGACCGGACCCCCGCCAGAGCCTCCATTTTGCCCCGGAAGGCCTCCTCGCCCCACTCCCGCTTATAGGCGAAGGGGGGCAGGATCTTCAGTCCGCCCCGTTTGCGGGACAGATCCCAGTCTTTGCCGGTACCCAGATGATCCAGCAGGCTCTGATAGTTGCCGTGGAGCACGATGCCCACATCGGTGACACCGGCATTGACCAGGCTGGAAAGAGCGAAGTCCACCGCCCGGTACCGTCCGCCGAAGGGGATGGAGGACGCGCAGCGCACCTCGCTCAGCTCCCGCAGATCGTTTCTCTTCTCATAGGAGAAAATAATTCCGTGCAGACCTTTCATTTGGACACCTCCTCACCGTTGCGGTCCAGCATGATGCCGGGGGCCACCCGCCGGCCCTCTGCCAGGGCACAATTCGGGGCCAGTACCGTCAGTCCCCAGGGCGCGGGCGCCGTAGTCTCCGGTGTACCGCCCACATGACAGCCGGCGGCGATGGTGCAGTTCTCGCCCACGATGGCATACTCCACCACGGCGTCCTTTGCCACTTTTACGCCGGGCAGCAGCACCGAATAGCTGACCCGGGCCCCCTCCTCCACCACCACATTGGGAGAGAGGACGGAGTTTTCCACAACACCGTCGATGATGCTGCCGCGGTTGAAGGCGCTGTGGCAGATCTGGGCGGTGGGGCCCAAATAGGCGGCAGGCACATTGACCGAGCGGGCGTAAATGGGCCAGGACTCATCCAGAAGGTCCAGCCCGGAATCCGGGGAGAGCATATCCATATTAGCGTCCCAGAGGGACTCCAGGGTGCCCACGTCCTTCCAGTAACCGGAAAAGCGGTAGGCCGCCATCACCTCGTGGTTTGCCAGCATGGCAGGGATGACGTTCTTGCCGAAGTCGTTTTCAGAGTTGGGATCGGCCTCGTCCTCCGTGAGGTACTTGCGCAGCACCTTCCAGGAGAAGACGTAGATGCCCATGGAGGCCAGGTTGCTCTTTGGTTCCTTGGGTTTTTCTGCAAACTCGGTGATAATGTCGTTTTCATCCACGCTCATGATGCCGAAGCGGGAGGCCTCGTCCCAGGGCACCTCCATAACGGAGATGGTGCAGGCGGCGCCGGCGGCCTTGTGGCGGGCCACCATCTTGGCGTAGTTCATCTTGTAGATGTGGTCGCCGGAGAGAACCACCACATAGTCGGGATCATACAGGTCGATGAAGCCCATGTTCTGATAGATGGCGTTGGCGGTGCCCTTGTACCAGGTGCCGCCCTTGCTGCCCATGTAAGGCGGCAGGATGTGGACGCCGCCGGTGGATCCGTCCAGATCCCAGGGCTGGCCGCTGCCGATGTAGCTGTTGAGCTCCAGGGGGCGGTACTGGGTCAGCACGCCCACGGTGTCAATGCCGGAATTGGTGCAGTTGGACAGGGGGAAGTCGATGATGCGATACTTGCCGCCGAAGGGGACGGCCGGTTTGGCCATCTCTCCGGTCAGGACATACAGCCGGCTGCCCTGGCCGCCCGCCAGCAGCATGGCGATACATTCTTTCTTCATGGATTCTCCAACTCCTTTGCCTTACTTTTCTTTCTGGGCTTGGGGAGCTTCCCCTCGCCCCGCAGGAACACCGCTCCGAACGCGGGAATCCGGATAGCCGCGGACTGCTCCTTCCCATGGGAGGCGATCCGCTCCACCGCCACCGGCTCCTTGTCGCCGAATCCGGCGCCGCCGTAGGCAGGGTCATCCGTATTGAACACCGGCACGTACCGTCTGTGGGGCGGTACGCCCATCCGGTAATTCTCGTATGTATTGGGGGAGAAATTCACCGCGCACATGAGATCCCGGCCCTTCTTGTCCTTGCGCAGGAAGACCACCACATTGTTGTGGTTGTCATCAGGCACCAGCCACTCAAAGCCCTCCCAGCCAAAGTCGATCTCCCAGAGGGCCGCCTCCTTCTTGTAGAAGGCGTTGATCTCCTTGAAGAAGCGGTGGATCTTGTGATTGAGGGGCTGCTGGAGCAGATACCAGTCCAGCTGGCCGTTGGAGTCCCACTCGTGCCACTGGCCCAGCTCCGCGCCCATAAAGAGGAGCTTCTTGCCCGGGTGGGCCAGAAGATAGGCGTAAAAGCCCTTGAGGCACCGGAGCTGGTTTTCGTAATCGCCGGGCATCTTACCCACAATGGAGCCCTTCATGTGCACCACCTCATCGTGGGAGATGGGCAGGACGAAATTCTCCGAGAAAGCGTACATCATGGAGAAGGTGATGTCCTTGTGGTGATCCTGGCGGAACCAGGGATCCAGCTTCAGGTAGTGGCACATGTCGTTCATCCAGCCCATGTTCCACTTGAGGTTGAACCCCAGCCCTCCCACGTCCGGCGGACGGGTCACCAGGGGCCATGCGGTGGATTCCTCGGCGATCATCATGACGCCGGGATTGACGGAAAAGGCCATGGTATTGAGTTCCCGGAGGAAATCGATGGCCTCCAGATTCTCGTGTCCGCCGTACTTGTTGGGCGTCCAGGGGCCGCCCTGGCGGTCGTAGTCCAGATACAGCATGGACGCCACCGCGTCCACCCGCAGTCCGTCGATATGGTATTCCTCCAGCCAGAAGCGGGCGGAGGAGAACAGGAAGCTCTTGACCTCGGGGCGGCCGTAGTCAAAGACCCGGGTGCCCCAGCTGGCATGCTCCCACTTGTTGTGGTCGCTGTACTCGTAGCAGCACTCTCCGTCGAACTCGTAGAGGCCCTGGGCGTCCTTGCAGAAGTGGGCGGGCACCCAGTCCAGCAGCACGGCAATGCCGTTTTTGTGCATGTGGTTGACGAACCACATGAAATCCTTGGGGGTACCAAACCGGGAGGTGGGGGCGAAATACCCGGTGCACTGATAGCCCCAGGAGTCGTCCAGGGGATGCTCCGTCACCGGCAGCAGTTCGATGGCGGTGTAGCCCATATCCCGGACATAGGCCGCCAGATCCTTTGCCAGATCCTTGTAGTCGATGAAGTCCCCGTTGTCCCGCTTTTTCCAGGAACCCAGATGCACCTCATAAATATTCAGCGGCGCATCGTAGACCTGGTGGCTGCGCATCTTCTCCCGGAACTTCTCGTCCGTCCAGCGAAAGCCCGTGATATCATAGAGCTTGCTGGCCGTGGCGGGCCGGGTCTCCGTATGGAAGCCATAGGGGTCGGCCTTGAGACGGACCTCCCCGTCAGGGCCCGTCACCGCGAATTTGTAAGCCGTGTAGGCCTCCAGACCCGGCACGAAACCCTCCCAGATCTCTCCGCTGCGCCGCAGCTTGTTTGCCTGCTCATCCCACTGGTTGAAGTCTCCCACAACGGAGACCGCCTTGGCATGGGGGGCCCAGACCCGGAACGTCCACCCCTTTTTATCCCGTTTCACCTCCGGATGGGCACCAAACCAGTGCCAGCCGTCGGTCAGCGTCCCCGCGTGAAATCTGGACACCAGCTCCTTATTTGCCATAGCTGCAACTCCTCTCCTGCCCGCCTGTCCAACACACGGGCGGCATTGATGGTCCGCTTTTTGATCCTGTATTTCATTTTGAATATGACTGGATTTATTATACTTCCTCTGGAAAATACCGTCAAGAATCGTCCTGTCGAAAAAAAAGCGTGGTTTTTGGCTTTCTTACACAGTTTTTTCTCTTTCAAATAAAGTTTTTTTGTATGTATTTTCAAATATTGACGGAATTTTACAGGATTCAAACATTTTCTTACCCCGTCCTGTTTCCAGATGAATCCAGCTGCGGCGCTGCATAGGCAAACAAATCCTGCGGATACTAGCTTTTGCCAGGCAAGGTACCGTAATTTCAAGGACAAAAGGAGTTTTCGATATGAAGGCAACAGGAATCGTGCGGCGGATCGACGATCTGGGGCGGGTGGTGATCCCCAAGGAGATCCGGCGCACTATGCGCATCCGGGAGGGCGACCCTCTGGAGATCTACACCAGCCGGGACGGTGAGGTGATCTTCAAAAAATACTCCCTGCTGGGCGGTGTGGAGGAATTTGCCGCGGATCTGTGCGAAACCATGAGCCGCTCCACCGGCTGCACGTGTGCCGTGACGGACCGGGACACCATCATCGCCGTGGCAGGCGGGTCCAAGCGGGAGCTGCTGGGCAAGCGCATCTCCCAGGAGCTGGAGCAGATCATGGACAGCCGCCGGATCTACCAGCACAGCGGCAGCGACGCCGTGCCGGTGACGGAAGGCAATGATAAGCTCCGCTGCTGCGTGGCAGCCCCCATTCTGGCGGAGGGCGATCTGCTGGGGCTGGTACTCTTCATCTCCGCAGACCCCAAGGACGCTACCGGGGACACCGAATACAAGCTGGCCCAGACCATCGCCGCATTTCTGGGCCGCCATATGGAGAGCTGATCCGCCCTCCATTTATCGCGCCGAAGGCCAGCCGCCTTCGGCGCATGTTTTACCGGAGATGGCGCATACGCTTTTCCTAAAGCTGATGGATAAGGAGCGGTACAATGTCGTTACTCCAATGGATTCAGGCGGCCAGCCGCCTGCTGTGGGGGCCGGGCACCCTGGTCCTCCTCACCGGCACGGGTCTCTTTCTGCTCATCCGCACCCGCTTTCTCCCCTGGCGGAACCTGCCCCACGCCCTGAGTATGGTGTTCAGCCGGGAGGCCCGCTCCGCCCGGGGAACCGGGGACGTCTCCCCCTTCTCCGCCCTGATGA
>UMIY01011512.1_pt1 | contig 16372 bp, 19 predicted proteins | sample 1965921 | NCBI WGS metagenome assembly UMIY01 (sample SAMEA4836134, study PRJEB28245) | human gut metagenome | biome: gut microbiome; material: fecal sample | place: Denmark | collected 2008
ATTTCCTCCGTTTTGCTGGCCTGTTTGGGGCGGAATATTCAGCCGTCCTCTGCGTACTTCAGCTCAATGACAATGCCGATGCGGTCTGGGGTCTGCACAGTGATATCGCTGTACCCCTCCCCCATCTCGGCGTTGGACTTCACCAGCCAATTTCCCTGGCTTCTGAGCAGGCCCAGCAGCATTCCATGGTAGAAGTTTTCCTTCTGGTTCTTCCGTACCGCCGTGTCCCGCACACTGATGGAATCCCACAGGTAATCGTGAAGCATCTCCTGGATGGCCGTCACATCCCCCGCAGGGAACGCAGCACAGAACCGGTTGATCCGTGCGGAATCCGCCCGCGCTGTCTCTTGAAACCACTCTTCCACCAGATCGGCAAACAGCTTGCGGATTTCCCCGTTGGGAATCCACAGCTGGAACAGGTCGGCATTCGCCTGCCCCACCTGTCTTCCTGTCAGATAGCCCGTAGCGTATAGGACGCTCCACAGGTTTTCATCGCTTTCGTCAATATCGCGGTACGTCAGCTCCTGCTTCACCCGTTTGGTGACCTGTCCCCCGCCAAGCAGTTCCTCCACCTCGTCCTTGACGCTTAGATTTGCCTGCCGCAGCAGCCGCCGGATCAAGTCGTTGCCGCTGGTATTGGCCCAGTAATTTTTGGGCAGAGCAGACGGGTCCACCAGCAGCTCGTCGCAGTAATTGATCATCCCAGGGGCAGTACACGTCGGTATTCCCAAACCGGTAGCCGTCATACCATGCCCGGACTGCCTCTTTGTAGGCGGGCAAGCCGTAATATTCCAGAAGTTCCTCCACATCCCCGTCCGTGAAGCCGAAGAACTCGTCGTACCGGACATCGGAAATCGTGTGAATTTTCAAATTGTTCAGCCCTGTAAAGATGCTCTCCTTGGAGATACGCAGGCATCCTGTCAGAACGGCGAAGAAAAGGCTATCGTTGGTTTTCAGCACATTTCCCAGTAAGTTTCGGATGAGGTCCACCATTTCCTCGTAGTAGCCGGCCTGGAACGCCTTATCTAGGGGAACATCGTATTCATCAACCAGCAAGATTGCCTTTTGACCGCAATGCTTAGCAAGGAGCTGCGAGAGGACTTTCAAGCTCGCCGCCGCAACCTCCTCGGTCATAGCATAGAGGCCTCCCTCCCCGGAGCCAATTTGAATCAGGCGCCGGTAAGCCTCTTTTTCCTCGTTGGAGAGCTTCTCGCTTTCCTTTAAGAATTGAAATCGCATGGCCTCGTTTCCGATAATGGTTCGCAGCGCAGCGGAGGCAGAGAAAAAGCTGCGGCCATCCACACCTTTCAAGCTAATGGAAATCACGGGGAACTTCCCCTGGTACTTGCCGCATAGCTCCTTCTCCCGGGAAATCTTGAGGCCATCGAACAGCGCCGGATCGCCCCCCACCTCGAAAAAGCTTTTCAGCATACTCATGTTCAAAGACTTGCCAAAACGCCGGGGACGGGTAAACTGGTTCACTTCGCCCCAATTCTCCAAAAGTTCCTTGATAAACAGGGTCTTATCTACATAGTAGAAATCATTTGTCCGGATTTTCTCAAAACTATCCAAACCAATGGGGAGTTTCATTCTCACGTTCCTACACCTCGCTCCAACGTGTTCTTATACGGAGCACATGTAACAAATACTTTGAGATTCACTTTACCATGAAGCAAGGAGACAGTCAAGGTTCGGGAAGATTTTCGCCAGATAGAAACCTGGAATACATAGGAGTTGGTACGCCATGACAGACGCAGACCCCTAATCAGATAGGCCAGAGGCAGCCTCTTTTTCCCAGTTGACACACCCTATATTTTAGGATAAAATAAAGTATATCTTACATTTCCCTAAAACAAGGAGGTTCTGGTATGGCATACATGGAACGGGCATTGGAGCGAAAGTTTCTGCACATGAGTTCCTTTTTCAAGGCGGTGTTGGTGACGGGCGCCCGTCAGGTGGGCAAGACCACCATGCTGAAACACCTAGCGGAGGGGCAGAACCGCACCTATGTGACCATGGACAACACCATGGCCAGGACCCTGGCCCAGTCGGACCCGGTGCTGTTCTTCCAGACCTACAAGCCGCCCATCATCATCGACGAGATTCAGAAGGCCCCGGAGCTGTTTGAGCAAATCAAAATCATGTGCGATGAAAGCGAGGAGCGGGGGCTGTTCTGGCTCACCGGCTCCCAGCAATACCGGATGATGAAGAACATTCGGGAGACCCTGGCAGGCCGCATCGGGATTCTGGAGCTCTACAGCCTGTCCAAGGAGGAAGTGGACGGCACGGTGTTTTCCAACAAGATGGACTTCTCCCTGCCCTGTCTGCTGGAACGGCAGAAAACCGCCAAAAAGAACGACATCGTGGATGTGTTCGAGCACATCTGGCGGGGTGGGATGCCCGACGCGCTGCGGGCGGACCCGGAACAGCGGCAGGAGGATTTCAACTCCTATATTGAGACCTACCTGATGCGGGATGTGGCGGAGGAAGGCGGGATCACCGACGTGGTGCGCTTCCGGAAGTTTCTCAACGCTTGCGCCGCCCTGACCGCTGAGCAGGTCAACTACCGAACGTTAGCCGAGGCCGCGGAGATCTCTCAGCCCACGGCAAAGGAGTGGGTACGGATTCTCCAGGGGCTGGGTATTCTCTACCTACTGCCCCCCTTTGCCAACAACGAGCTGAAGCGCCTGACCAAAACTCCCAAGCTGTATTTCTGCGATACAGGGCTGTGCGCCTACCTGTCCATGTGGCTCACCCGGGACACCCTGATGCAGGGAGCAGCCAGCGGCCATTACTTTGAGAACCATGTGGTGATGGAGCTGCTGAAGAACTTCTCCTACTCCACGGAGAAAGCGAATCTGACCTACTATCGGGACTCCAACGCCAAGGAGATCGACGTGATCGTGGAGGAGAACGGCATGATCCATCCCCTGGAAATCAAGAAGTCCGCCAACCCCGACCGGCGGGAGGTCAAGAAGTACCAGGTGTTGGACAAGACAGGCCTGGACCGCGGCAGCGGCGGTATCGTCTGCATGTGCGAGGAAGTCATCCCCATTGATGAGAAAAACTGTTTTATTCCGTGCAATCTTCTGTGAGTGATGACACGCGGATAATCGCTGCCTCAAATAGTCCAATGATTCTAATCTGATTGCAAAAAGCTCCCTGGCATCTTTCTGCCCATGTTACGACACATTGGGCAGAAAGTTCCAGAGGGCTTTTTTCTTGTCAATTAAGTAAAATATTGATACAGATTCTTATTGCACTGCACAGCGTCCCGCTTACTGATGGTCACTGGCGACAGCCCAATCTTTGCAAAGGCATCCATAACCTCATCCATTCTCCGGCATTGCATCGTCTTCTGGGCTTGTAAAAGTGACTTCTTCTCCGGTATCAAATCCAGTAACCGGAGCATCCGGCGCCTCAACCTTGGATCACAGATTTCTCTTCGGATGAGTTCAACAGAAGTTCCCTTTTTGTAGCTGTCTCCATACGGGACAATCTTCTGAAAGACACCCAGGAAGACCTCTTGGCTGTGGTCATACAGAAACAGCAGTTGTTCTTCTACTTCGTCTTTTCCGCAGGCAGTCCGAACCGCCCTTGCGGAAGTCAGCCTGATTTCCACCCGCAACACACCCTTTGCGCGATCCAGCAAAGGAGCCGCATCCTTTCCCAACTGTTTCTCCAGCAGCGAGCGCAGGTCATATGCCATAAACATGGTATCGTTACTGTTCCCCTCCAGGCAGAAACTGTTGTGGGCCGAGAAGCACGCATAGCTGACCGGAGAAAAATGTTTTACCCTACCAAGCCTTCGCAGGACACGCAGATATGCAGATACCCTGGCTTGATCTCCAATGGGGAGGTCCGCTGTCATCGTCACCCCAGTTGCGGTAAAAGCTTCCAGGCTTAATTGTCCACCAAAGTATTTGCGAACCCTCCGATTCAACTTTTGGAGAGCATCCCATGGGTCGAACAGCCTTTCCCCTATCATCACGGCTGTGTTGATGACAAGCCGCACTTTTTTCTTATATTGGCTTTTCCGATAGACCACCGTAAGTCCCTTGTGGCTGAGTGACCTATCCGCATACTCCTCCCCTTCTTCCTCCTCAAGATTGTCCTTTACTCTGGCAAAAAGCCGGTCAAACTCGTCACCGTTTACCGCTCTGGTAAGCTCAAAGATCTCATTGATATACATATGTCATTTCCCCCATCTGCAATTTATTATTACACAGCTGTTGGGGAATCCACGCCTTTTTATCGGATACTCTTGCTATTTCCATGTGGAACTATCCTCCCACTGGAATGTAGTGGGTATCCTATTGACAATCGTAGTTGAATCCTGTAATCATCTCTGCTTGCTTCAAGGGAAAATTCGAAAACAAATGCACTGTGCAATCGTGACGGAGAAGACGGGCTCTTCCAATGGCTTGTTCCAGTTCGCTCTCAATCATCCAAAACTGGACTAGCCTCAGATTCTCATCCGCAAAGGTATTGAAACAAAACCGGTAGCCGTTATGCGTGACCAATTGCATCGTCATCTCTTCCTCTTCGTCAAACTCAAACCCCATGGTATGTGCGACCAGCTTATATAGGAACGGTGCATGATACGGTGTTCCAATCACAAGGATATCCTCCCCCTCCAGCATATTGCTCCCCTCCGTATTCCCGAAATGGAGATTTCCGATGTTCTGATTCATGAATGTTATGACGTGATTTTCATCCATGCCAAAATGATGCATCAGCCGGCAAACAACCTCCTGATCATTGGCTATGCTGGACCGACTCATGGATCGATCCGGATACTGAAGCAATTTTCCCACATATTTTGCCTGCCTGCATTCATGATATTCCATATCTGCGTCACCAAGAAACTGTTCACAGATTTCCTCATTGACGGTAGCGGAAACAATGATATATTTCATCGGTTTAAAAGTATCCGGCCTCAGGAAAACCACCGTATCCTCTCGAATACTCGCTTCCACAGAAGCCCTGCGGATGTAAAACCGCTCTGCTAAACAAAACTGGGTAATATCATATGGGAATACGTCCTGATCTTCTTCCGAGATGTCCTGAGAATCTAGTATGCTCTTCAACTCTATGCAAGTCTGTGTCTTTGCTTTATTCAGTAATTTCTCTATTTTCTTGCGTAACAGCTTATCCGGTGTTCTCTTCCGCAATTTTCGCAACGCGGACAGAGGGATCTCCTTTTGAGACGTGATGATCGTCTTAAAAAAGATATCCTCATCAATGATGCAAACATCAAATTCATTCAACCGCTCTTCATCCATCATCAGCATATACCGGTGCGTCGTGATCATGGAACCGTGTTTCTGTCTCATTTTCTCTTTTTTGTTGATAAACGCTTGTAGTGCGGGACACCTATCCCTCTTTAATATCTCTTTGATATATGGAATTACTTCCTTACTTTTCCCAATCTTGTACAGCCACTGAATATGCTCCCAATACAGAGAAGGAATATCGTCTTTGTATGATTCCAGCGATGGAGTTTTACAAACGGCAAGTTTCGCTTTCTTGGCTTTGGTGTAAATCTCGTCCTTCAATAAATTCGTTGGAGCAGCGATAAGAAACCGCATCTCGGGATGCTCCGCCATGATCGAGAGATAACTGAAGGTCTTGCCAGCACCGGTTTGCGCAGAGATAATTGTAAAATTGCTGCCCCCAGGAGAGAGCGCCATGGAAATGGAATCGCGGATATCCCTCTGGACTTCCTCCAGCGGATAATAGACCTCGTGAAAGTTCTTGTCTCTCTCTAGGAAACTTCGACCTGGATGAGCTGTAGTCAATAGGTTCTTTGTGTGGGTGCATGTTTCAGCATAGGGGCAAAACCCGGAACACCGCTGCGGTAAATATCCCTGATCGATACTATATTGTCCATCCACTTTCCACTTTTCGACTTTATCATAATATTGAGGATACCTGGATAAGGTCGCGCAAAACAATGCAAATCCGGATTCCACATTAATTAGATTATTCATGAGTCCAAATAGTTCTGCATGATCCAGATGTCTTTCTCCATTACGAAATTCACAGAATAGCTGACAGACGTTAGGAATCTCTTTCAGAACAGTAGATCGATAGAGTCGATGATTTCTACCTTTTGCGGCAAGTCCACATTCCGCGTCCTTGCCGACAGAAGCCGTACTGGTGCTCCCATTCATCTCAATTTTATAATATCGTGAAAATGGGGGATTCTCGCCATCGGAAATACTATATATAATAGGACTTGGCGAAATCCCCCCATTTTTTGACTTTTTGTCATTGGATGCACCACTGGCTTCTGTCGGATGAATTTGATCGCCAAATTCATCCGCATCTTCTACTAAGGAAACATTTAAATACCCTTTTTCTGTCAATCCGATGCCAGTCTTCTTGGAAAACCTTTTGATGTGCTCTTTATAGTGCTTGTCTCCTTTTGCCTGTTTGATATAGGCAGTAAAGCTTCGAACGATCCTCTCCAGATTGATTTTAGGCATAGATTCATCATAGTAGATAAGCCGTTTGCCTCCAAAATACATCTTGGACACATCCCGGCAGCAGGACGGATCCGCCTCTGGGAAGATATTGCCCAACGCCATCTGCATAGCTGCCGCAACAGGCCGATCCGGAATGGAAATGTCGTTTAAGAAGACCACCCGGAATTTTGGATGCTCTGGCCTGCTGGTCATGGAATTGTAGGAAAATAGAATGGGCAAGTCGTAATACTCCGCTCGGGATTTCACCTCGTCAAATGTGAGTGTTTTCTTGGGATCTTCATTATCGAAATCCAAGGCGATAAGCTGCTGCTGTTGGAAGCTCTCCTGATTTCGCTTACCACCTGAAAAAGTAGCCGGACAAAAGGTGTGGCCTTGGGCTCCTACTTGCTCCACAAATTTTCTCAAGCCCTCTTCTGTTTCGATCTTCTGAGGATAGTTGGCAATGCGATGACTGATCGCTCCGATTTCTTTGCCAGAAGGTTTTTGCGCGTAGGCATTGGGATCCAGTGACAGTTTGATTGGGTCCATAGTTTGTCACTCCTTATACTTGCTTTTAATTGCTTGTAGGAGTGAATTCACAAAATAATATTGCAAAAAAGAGGGAAGCCAAAGCCACCCTCTCTTCTCCTCCCCGGCAGCCGCCTGGGATTTTCTACCTACTCCCTGCCAGCTTCCTTCCCGCTGATTTTCAAGTGGGCGAATGAATCACTTCACCTTCCGGTAGAAACTGGCCTTGCTGATCCCCAGCCACCTGCAAGCCTCCGCCGCGGTGATCTCCCCTCTCTTCCACCGGGCTGCCGTCTCCTGGAACCCAGGTTGTGCCAATGGTTTTCGGCCCTTGTACTTGCCCTGCTGCTTGGCTATGGCAATTCCCTCCCGCTGGCGCTGGAGGATGTACTCCCGCTCCAGCTCCGCCACAGCCCCAAAGACGGTGAGCATAAACTTGCCTGTGGGCGTGGTGGTGTCGATGGCCTCCTTCTTGGAGACAAATTCCACCCCTTTGGCTGTCAGCTGCTCGATGAGCTCCAGCAGGTCCCGGGTGTTCCGGGCAAATCGGCTGATGGATTCCACAATCACCGTATCCCCTCGCCGGACATACTCCATCATTTTCTGCAGTTGCGGCCGGTCAGTGTTCTTGCCGCTGGCCTTGTCAAGGTACAGCTCCTCCACCCCCAGCTCTTTCATCATCACTTCCTGGCGGATGGTGTTCTGCTCCTGGGTGCTCACCCGGATGTAGCCGATTTTCATGTTCCACCTCCTTGCCTGTCTCAATAGGGTGGCCGTGAGCCAAAAGAAGTCTCAAAAGCTGGGATTCCATCCTATTGAAACACATTTTCCCTGTCTCACATGGGTATAGCCTATTGAGGCGCCCCGCTGCCCGTTACAGAAGAAGCATGGTGAGGAACTCCCGTTCCGACAGGACAGGAATCCTCAAGGCAATGGCCTTGTCCAGCTTGTCACCGGGCTTGTCTCCCCTAACCAGGTAATCCGTTTTCTTGGTGACCGTCCGCTTGACAATAGCCCCACGACTGAGAAGCTGCTGGTGCGCCTCTTTCCGGGTAAAGCGCCACAGCTTTCCTGTGATCACCACCGTCTTGCCCGCCAGAGGGCTGGGCTTTCTTTCATACATCACCATGTCCCCCATGGGATAGGCTTTCCGCATTTCCTCCATGTCGCCTCCTCAACTGGCCTGGGTGAACACCGGCTCCACATCGGCGGCGTTGACAAATTCCATGAACTGCTTCCCGAACGCCTTGGCTTTGGCGGCAGTTTCCTGGTCCAAAATCTGCACCGCGTCGAAGTGGAACAGGGCATAAGGCTTCCCCTCCCGACTGGTGGCCTTCTCCAGGGTGATCCTGGTCACCACGCTGCTCAGCGGCGTCATGCGGCTGATGAGGCGGGTGGCGTATTTGAGGAACAGCTTCTTGCTGGTCACAGGCACCCGCACTAGGAGTGGGAACACGCTGCCCGGACGGAGCAGGAACAGCAGCACGGACTCCTTACAGGCCTTGGCAGGGGAATCCCCATCCTTGCTGCCGAAGTCGTTGAAGGGGCAGTGGGCGCAGGGCTTTCCATCCTGGGAAACCAGGCTGTCCTTGCTGAGGCAGGTGGGCGGCATCCCCTCCACAGGGTCGGAGGTGGCCCAGTAGGCCCTGGGGGTTGTGTAGTCCAGGATGATGCCGGTGAGCTCCTTCTCCGCTTCCTCCCCAGAGAGCCCCGGCACGGAGAACACGGTGGAGCCGCCGGAGGGGGATTTGACCATATCGAAGAGGTGGAAGCTCAAGGGCTGGTGCTTCAGGTTCTCCTGGATCAGCTCCAGGGCGTTGCTGGTGAGGGCCAGGTACTGGGAAGTGCCCGGCTCCCGTTCAGACAATGCTTGGACTTTGGTATTCATGCGGGTCTTTAAATTGGTGGTATCCATCTTCTCAACCTCCTAGGGAGCGCACGGTCTTGATTGCAAACCGGCGGTACGATGTTTGACTGGCATACTTCTTAAACAATGCGGGGTGCTCGGCTTTGAGGGTCTTGGTATCCAGCCGCTCTTGAGTGACGCTTTTCCAGGTAACAACCCTGTTCCCGGCTGTGCCTATCTCATGGTCTCCCAGCATCTCCTTGAGCAGATTCTCCGCCTCCTGTTTCCGGGCTGTGCTGTCCTCCAACTGCCGGCAGGCCTCATCGTACTGGGAGAGCAGCTTTTGGGCTTTCCCCGGCAGGGCGATTTCAGACTGGGGAACGCTGTTGGGGAACCGTTCGGCAAGGAACCTGGCGGAGGCGTTGGAACCATCCAGGGCCGGGGGCGTACCATTTTGCACATGACGCCAGAAATCCTCTTCCAGGGAAATCAGCATGGCGATCAGTTCCTCGTCCCGCTCCACAAACTTCCAGCGGAAAGCGTTGCCGCCGATGAGCACAGCGATGTAGGCCCCCTGATAGCCTGTCACCGCCATGTAGTGCTGGATCTGGATCATGTACTCGTCGGGGATGGCATCCTCCCACTCCCCCACCTTGTAGGCCGAGGCTGTCTTGGCCTCGAAGATACAGGGGCCATGGGCGGGATCTTCACAGAGCCCATCTACATTGGCCAGCATGAAAGGGTGTTCCTCACTCTGGTAGAGGGCGCTGGGCTTTGTCACGGGAATCCCCGTGCGCTTGGTGAATTCCTCCCGCACCAGGGATTCCAGCAAATTGCCCCAGTAGGCCGCTTCCCCTGTCTCCTGGGCGGGGAGCTGCCCGGTCTTTTCCATCCACAGCTCCACCGGGGATTTGTACCGGCTGACCCCACAGACCACTGAGGCGTCCGACCCGCCGATCCCGGCCTTCCGGTATTCCAGCCAATCCTCATAGGGAAGATTCTCTGTGGATACCAACACATTGGCTGTCACGGTATTCCTCCTGTTCCGCTCTGGGATATTCCCGGTTGTTCCGCAGTTCCTCCTGGAGCTGCCGGTAAAGGTAGGGCCGCAAGGGGCCAAAGCTGGAATCGTACTCCTCCACCGAGAGAATCAGGCACAGGGCCAGATTCTGGTAGAGATCGTCGTACTCCAGCCGGATGTGACGGACCCATCTGCGGTTGCGGCGGAGCACGGTATCGATGCAGCATAGGTTCTCCTCCACCACCCGGTTGCGCTGGGCAATGGAATACTTATCTCTCATGAAGTTTCTCTCCTTTCGTAACGCGGCGTCCAGAACCGGCAGTAGTCGGTGTTCCATCCCTCGTAATACCGGGGGAACGAGTAAGGACGGGCGTTGTAGTGTGGGTTGCAGCAGTGCTGCCGCAGTTTCCGGCAGGGCAGTCTGGATTCCCGGTCTTTGGTTTCATACGAATAAAGGCAAAGGTCACAGTGTTTGTTCAAAGACATTCCTCCTAAATAGAAAAGGGCCGGGGTGATAGCTCCCCTGCCTCTTTCACTTCCAGTTCCACATCGCTGAAATCCTCAGCTTCCAAAACAATCTCCCCGGCACGGTACCGGCTCCAAACGGCGTCCTCGGCTGCATAGGCGTCCTCCGCTTCCACCGCCACCACCCGGACCAGGGTTTCCCGAATCGTGACATTCCACCACACGGTTTCCCAATCTCCTATATCATCGGTTGAAACAACCCGTCACGCCGCCAGTGCCAGTTCGTAGGCCTTGTCGATGAGAGGATTGCCCTCCATGGTGCGGGCGAAAAGGTTCTCCCGGTAGTTGGCTGTCTCCCGCAAAGGCTTGGCGTGGGTAGCGAAGTCGCTGACGGCGTTGAGGAACCGGTAAGCGTTCTTCCCCACATAACGGAGATCGGGGGCGTCAAAGTACCGGCGCTTCATATCTTCCCGCAGGCGAGTCATGTTCTTCCGGTGGGTGTCTGTGGGCTGGTCGTCCATAGGCAGGAGCAGGTCGATGTAGTCCAGCACTTTCTGGTCGGACAGCTTGGTTTTGGACAGGCGGGAAAACTCCATCCCCAGCTGGCCCATGTATTTTTCCGCCAAGAGCAGGGTGTTGTGTGCCTCGTCCATTTTCCCGGCCAGATCGCCCACGTGGATGGTAGACCACACCCGTTTAGCGGAGGCCAGGGCCAGATTCAAGGTGTTCTGGCACACCACCCGGACGGGGGTCATGGCCACCTTGATGGACCCGCTGCCGTCGTGGGAGTTGCTGAACACCAGGTAGGGCTCCACCTGGTCCCCCTCGATGATGTACCGGTCGGGGAGCTTGGCCAGCAGCCAGATCTTCCTGCCGTTTTGCAGGGAGCCGGCGGTTTCGTACTTCACCCCCTCCCCCAGCAGCGCGTCGGTAAAGGCAAAGCCTTCGGCGTTCTGTACCACACGATAACGGTCGGTGACTACCCCCAGCACCTGGTGGTCGGTATCCCTAAGATTTGCTTTATAGCCTGGGATGGGGATGTCCCCGGCGGTCATGATGGGCTGCTGGACTACCTGCCAATCCAAGCCAGACAGTCGCAGCGCCTCATCGGAACTGAGCGCAGATTCCACCCGGACGCCCAGGCCATGCCATGGAGCCTGACGGACATAGAACATAGATTCCACATTAGCTGCCATTGTACGTACCTCCTGTTAAGTTAAAATGAAATGAAAAGAAGGGCTCCCTCCACAGGGAACCCTTCCTTTGCTTGATGCTACAGTATGTTGTTGGTGACGCTATCCTCCTCCATTTCTGCGACGCCCTGCAAGGCGGCCAGTACCACCGTAGCCACCAGCAGGATGATTTTGAAGATATGATTTTTTGCCAAATACATTCCTCCCTTCGCTTTGCGTTCTAAAGAGAGAATATATCATTGAAGGTGGAGGAGATGCTGCGGGAAGGGGAAGGGCGCTTATGGCCCTCGCCCCTCGTATGGAACTTCTCGGTCAGCCTAAGAAGTGAGATTTACTTACCCCACCATCTTTCTCGTATGCGGAGGTTTCTCACAAGTTCTATATCCTCCACCAGATGTTTTACAGCGAGATCTGCCAGGTGCTCCATCGATATGTTGTACTCCATGGCTAGCGCGTGAAACCTATTATAGAAAAATCCATCCGTCAGATGAAGCGTATATGTTTGCCGTTTTTCCTCACAATTTGTTCCTTTTCTCACCTGCAGCTTCAATCATTTCAGCTCCTTATAGAAAGTTTCACCACCCAAAATCAACTAGGTTTCAGCAACGGTTCTATAATTACAATATATATCTTTCCAGAAGGAAGATACGTCTTCGCTCCTTCCGATGGTCAATCGAAGCTATTTTGATTCGCTGGATCATGCTGTATGCAACAGATCGTGCTAAAAAATCCGGGAGATTTCCAAGTATATCCACCCCTCTTTTTATCCCCTGGTATGATCTGGTAGATATGGTATTCTCACAAAATATCGCTCATTTCCCGAGTAGAAACCCATTTCCCCTTTGCCATCGGGTAACCATACCCCTTATCTCCTTTATGCCCAGCGCAGCTTCTGTACTTTTCTGGATGCCGCATTCCCACCACTTTGTGCAGTAGCATTGTCCTATACTCCTCCCCTACCATGCCTGTTTCCAGCTTACGGCTCTATGGAAGTCAGAGATAGCTTTTAGATTTATTTTACGTATTATAAGGATATCAGCGAACGAAAAAACGGCCAGTCGATGCCTGACCGCTCTTCTATCAAACTTTTTGCCGGACAGCTTTTATACTTCTTTGTAAGAAGCTATCCGCCAAGCGCCTTCCTTTCCTCATAGATGGGAATTTTCCCCAAGCGAGAAGCGTGACAAGCAAGTTCCAAATATATGTTCAGCAGTTTTTCCCGGTAATGGAACGTCTGCTGCGCAAAGTCCTTCCAGCCTTTTTCGCCAACGGAGAAGTGGGGAATCAAAACGCTTACACATGCTTCCCGACCCAGTACGGGAGATCTGTTTTCTACACCGTTTGCATAACATTGTACATCCACATTACCCCATTTGTCCCCGATCTTTTCCTTCGGAAGCCACTCGGCGTTGCAACTGCATGCTAAAAAGTTGTGATACGCATCAAATTCGCGCAGAAACTTCTGAATTTTTTCACCAGTAAAGCCGTCCATGATGTTTATTGTCTCATCTTGAAAGGGGTTCCACTCCATCGCAAAGTCCATATGATCTTCTACGCAGGAAAAGGTGAAAGCACGGGACGTGTTCACCAGTAATAGAAACCGCACAACTTGACGTCTGTCAAGTTCTTCTATAAAAGCATCGTAGAGACGCAAAAACGGTAATTCCACGAAGTTTCCGTCCTGGCTGAGCTGATATTCGCCCTCATATTTTTTTCTCAGCGACCCAATATACTCTGCAGTGATGAAGCCAATGCAGCCCTTTCCACTCCTGTTAGGTACACCGCTGCGAACCACATACATCAGCACCCGGGATAGGACCTGGGAAAAATGCAATTTGTACTGTCTCCGCGCTTTCTCCCACCAGTCTGCGGGGAAGCACTCCATAAAAACGGCCCTATTTATATTGCGAGCGTCAGGGTTCTGTCGGAGAATATCTAGCAGGACCAATAGTGCCACAGCTATTTTATCCGGATCCATCAGTTTTTTTACGAACTGATCAACTTTCTTCGTCAGGACTGGGAGGGAAACGGAGCAAGCATCGGCATTTCCAGTAATCGGATCATTTCTCAAACAGTTAATGTATTTACCGCACGAGGATTTTGGCACCTCGCCACAACGCCTCTGTGAGGAAAAACAATCGAACAGGCCTGTTATCAATTGCTGATCCGTCACTGATTTTCGAGAACACAAGTCCAATACTTTTGCCACAACACCAAAGCAAAGATGCAGATGTTCTTCCATTGATTTTCTCCTCCATTTAAAATATGGCCTTACATTGAGCAGAGAAGCCCCACTGGGTTACAGCGCCGCCCTGCGTCACGAACTCTGTGCGCTCACGAGCGGTATATTTAAAGATAGCATGTCATGGGCTCCGTGTAAAGAGAGACTAAGCGTCAAGTGAAACGGCTGGGAGCTTGTGTTATGATTTAAGCAGAGGAAGGTCCAAAACGGACGCCTCTAAAAAATAAGCCACAAGCTCTGAATGGCATTTCTAGCACAGAGGCCACTGTGGCAAGGAGGTATTTTAATGTCATTGTTCAGTGAAGAAATCAGAAACCGTATGAAGGCCAACATGTTGTCAGACGCCCCGCAGACACAGCCGTGTCCGCCCATGAATCAAACAGAACGACAACAAGAGGAGGAAAAGCCAGTGAGCAGATGGAAAAAGTTTAAGAATAGAGCTCGTAGCTTTATGAGAGAGCTAAAAGGAATCACTAAATTTCTTTTAGCAGTAGGAGACTTTCTAGCCGCGTTCAACCTGATCTGTGGTCGGGTGAGCCGCTTCAAAGATGGTTACCGAAATGCCTTCTCCCGTTCGTAAAGGTAAGTCATTATGAGCATGAGGGTCAAGCAGAATTCTTCTTCGGCTGGTTCCCCGTGCGATTTTACCGTACACGTTGAGCGATACTCCCGATACATAACGAACAGCGGGCATATTGATGTGATCACAGTTCACTGTAAGTTGGCTGATGGCACTTCTACCAAATCTTTCTCATTTACGTTGAAAGAGCTCTCCTCTTTCGATTGGAGAGAACAATGTCCCGCCGCTCGATTCGACGTCAATAGGTCCACGGCGTTTGTACAACGCTACCTGGCCGATCAGGTAAGACAGCAACTTGGAGAGCCAGAGGTTATCTTTTTGATGGAAAAACGTGGGTTTCAGACTGTTCAAAACGAACGCATATTTTGTGCGGGAAAGGACATTTTCCGCGCCCCCTGCAGTGAAACCGCTTTACCAAAAATAGAATCGCGCATGGACGGGCCAAATTTAGACGCAGATTCTAATGTGGAGGAAAAAGACGCTGCGGAATATTTCTATGGATTGTTATCGCTCAGTCCCAACACGTTTTTGGGGCTCTCTGCATACGTGATATGCTATCTCCTTTACCCGCTGTACGAGGAAATTGGCAGGCCCCCGCAGTTTTGTCTGTTTCTGTACGGTCAGACGGGGACGCAGAAAACGACAGTTGCAAGTTTTTTCACCCAGCTTTACAATCGGGGAAACGGCTTCCAACGCCCCCCCAGGCTCAATGCCAGTACATCCGCTGCCGCGAAAATATTGTGCAACGCCAGGGATGAAGTAGTTGTCTTGGACGACCTATTCCCCCACGCTGACAGTGATCTTCGAAAGCAACAGGAGAAAACGTTTCTGGAAGTTCTCCGCTATGTGGGAGATGGTACGGTCCCGGCACGCAGCAGAGGCAGCGAGGTTTCCCAGCAAGAGGTGCGCTGCGGCGTGCTGTTTACAGGGGAATACCGGATTGGCACAGGTTCAGATGCCGCGCGATTTCTGTCCATAGAAATGAAGCAGCCAGATCTGCAGCTACTAAAGCAATATCAGGAACGGCCACTCATGCTTTCCACTTTCTATCAGTTTTTCATACAGTGGATTCTGGAAAACTATGATGATGTGGTCGAGTTCCTGCGGGATCACTACAACTTCTACAGCGCAGAGGTCACCTCTGGTGTACACACAAGATTGAAGGAAATGCACTTTTTCCTTCGTTCTGCCTATCTGGTTTTCTTGGCATATTGCCTAGCAAAATCCTACCTATTGGCGGATGATATTGTGGAGGCAGACAGGTATTTCTGTAATCTGCTCACACAAATTATCGATCAACAAGATCAACTTGTGCGGCAGGATGCTTGTGGCAAGCTGAAAAGCGAAACAAATTACACCATGCATTTCCGCCAGCTGTGTCAAAACCGGGCTTTCCATATAGCCGATTGTCTGGAGGATTTTAACGAGTCCAAGCACGATGGCTTGCTCTATAAGGGCAAGCTATGCCTTCGCGGTAAGTGCCTCAAGAGGTTATACCCCAATGGGTCTCTGCAGGCCGCCATCAATCAGTGGAGGCGGGATGGTATTCTGGAAACAGGAGGCCAAAACCCAACGAAGCAAATCTTCTCATTGGGTGGTAAACGCTTTTTCTTTTTCCTTCTGGAGCATCTCGAATAAATTAGCGTATCTGCTAATGCCAGACTTATATATTCTCATCATGTAGTCCAAGGCTGAACACATCACATTTGTGCTCACAAACGAGGGGGCGATCAAAGAACTTACACTACGCAATAAATGCTTGAATTTGAAAAGGAGGGATCGGACATAAAGCGCAGCATCCTAAAACTAGAAGAAGCAACACCTCTGCCGAATCACGGAAACCGGTACCGCACAGTCTTCAAAACCCGCCACGGGCGGCAGGTATTTCTCTCTCTGGAGCGCTCTGGGGAAGACTTGATTATTGAGAACTGCCGGTACCTAGACCGGGGGCAGCGGCGTTCCAATGATTCCCTGGTGCCCAAAAAGCTGCAAACCCGCCGCTTTCCGGTGGACAAGCTGCTGGCGGG
>UMIY01048830.1_pt1 | contig 16328 bp, 15 predicted proteins | sample 1965921 | NCBI WGS metagenome assembly UMIY01 (sample SAMEA4836134, study PRJEB28245) | human gut metagenome | biome: gut microbiome; material: fecal sample | place: Denmark | collected 2008
TTTCCCGGGTTCCCACATAGGTCTTGGTCTCGCCGGTGGTCAGTGTCCCGCCTGGCTGGGTGAGGAGGGGCCGTCGCACCCCCAGGGTTCCGGCTCTCCTCCGACAAGTCCGCGCTCCAGTAGGCGTCCATGTCCCGGTGGAGCTTATTCAGCATTTTCTTCTGGGTGTCGCTGGAGACGTAGTGGAAGATGGAGTCGCCGTTTTCCTTGTGGCTCACCACCATGCGGCATTCCCAACGGCCACTCTCCCGCAGGCGGACCATGCCGTCCCCGGAAGGTCTGTGCTTGCCCATAAGCGACACCTCCTCCCGCCCGTGGCAGACTCGTTTTTCTTTCTCGTCCTCGAAGGAGTACAATCCGTCTGCCTCCAGCTCCCGCGCCAGTTCTCAGGCCAGTTTGAATCCGGTCATAGAGCTGGCAAGGGATGTCTTCTCCCGTATCAGGTTCAGTGCGTCTACCAGATGCAGAAGATTCCGTCGTTCCGGTTTTGCGAGGAGCTCCCGCAGTTCCTGCCGGAGCTCCTCGATCTGTGTGCGGACTTCTTCACACTCCGGTTCTCGGAAGAACCGCTGGTGCAGTGCCTGTATATAGTCGTTCACGTGTATCGCCTCCTCTTAGCGACACACAATACCGCGACTTACGGAGAATAGCCGGGGCTTTTGACCACAGTAATACTCTGTAGTGCAACTCTTTTAGGGGATGCTCACACTCGATCTCGAATACATCGTACATGCGGAAAGCTATGAAAAAAGACCCTATACCTCAAAAATTGCAAAACTTTTTTATAAAGTTTCTTAATGAACCATTATGATATTTTTTAACACCATGCATTGTTGGAACTTATTTCCATTGACGAAGTCTTAGCAATTTTGTATTATTTAAATCAATTATTATTTAAATCAATAAATTTTTACTTTGGGTGTTATAATTAGGCTGTTCAGTTTTAAATTGGAGGCAAATTTTATGGAGATGTCCTGTTTTTCAGATACTCTTTATGCAATTACGCAATTTGCCAATACCTTAGAGCGTTACTTACAGACTGCTGAGGAATTTTTTTCTCCTACCCTTTTGAAAATTATATCAGATTCTTTTGAATGGAAAAACATAGGCCTTACTTGTTACAGTGGAGATCAATTTCTTGGTTCCTATGGAATTAACCAAGCAAAATTCTTGAACGATATTTATCTCAATGGATTTCAGCGTCAGGATGCTTTTGCCAAATATATTACGCAATGTGCCAGTTCACTGTCAAACCGCCCGACTCCAGTAATCTGCTCATCTGAACTAGCCTGCAGGAGTCAAAGCGATTTTGGCGAAAATCTAAATTTTTGGGGTCAAGCCGGGCTTCACTACGTAGCCACTCTAGTTTTTCCCTCTCATCGCATCAGCTTTTATAAATCCATGGATGAAGGCGACTTTGGAGAGCCGGAATTGACATTTCTCGCCTGTATTTACAGCATATTATCTGAAAAGATGTCCAGTTTTCAAAAAAATCAGAGTTTGCAAATCTGCTCTTCCATTAAGAGCCTTTCTCTGCAAAAAATGGATTTAAATTTTATTGTGTTTGATGAATGGGGAAATCCGCTGGAATATAGTGAGCAGGTACTTTCTTTACTTCAAAAGCTATATGGAACTGTACATTTATCTACCATTTTTCAGAATCTTATAGACCTTTTTCAACCCGATGTAAGTAATTCAGAGTACCGGAAAACGGTTCGAGGATATACCATCCGTATGAATACGATTTCAAAAATTGATAGTCTACATATGATTAAGCGGTATTTTTGTTTTGTAATTTCCTTGCCCAGTACGGACAGCGAATTTTCACAAGAAGCATTTGGCCGCTTTAAGTTGCTCTCGAGTCGTGAATGGGAGGTTCTCTCTGCTTTTTGTGATGGGAAGGATTATCACGAAGTTGCACAAGCGTTATATATCAGCGATAGTACGGTTCGGACCCATTTAAAAAACATCTACCGAAAATTAGGTGTGGACAATCAGCGGACTCTCCTTCGAATGTACAACCAGTACGAACAGATACATAAACCCCACAGATAATCAGTTCACGAGAAAACTCCTCCGTAAATTTTCAATACGGAGGAGTTTTTTTCATCTCCGATTGGAACGGCGCCAGATTCCCATCTGCTCCGCCGCAACGACCAAATCTTGGCGAAAATCAGGATGGGCAACCGATATAATTCGCTCGGCTCTCTCCCATGTAGTAGCTCCCTTGAGATTTACTTTTCCGTATTCAGTTACCAGCCAATGAAGATTGCAGCGCGTGTCCGTCACGATAGATCCAGTCTCCAGCGTTGGACGGATACGACTTTTCAGGGTCGCAGTCCTCTTGTCAAAAAATGTAGATGAGCAGCAGATAAAACTTTTTCCACCTCTGGACAGATAGGCGCCCAGCACGAAATCCAGCTGTCCGCCCGACCCGCTGATATGTCGTATTCCTGTACTTTCCGCATTGATTTGTCCAAAAAGATCCACATCCACTGCGTTGTTAATGGAAATAAAGCGATCCAGCTGGGCAATCACCCGCGCATCATTTGTGTAGTCCACAGAAGCCGCCTTACAAATGGGGTTCTCATCCAGATAGTCATAAAGTCTCTGCGTGCCAGCTGCAAAAGCATAGGTCTGGGCATAGCGGTCTATGGATTTGTACGCACCAGTGATCTTTCCGGATTCCGCCAGATCCACAAATGCGTCCACATACATTTCCGTATGCACGCCCAGGTTTTTTAAATCAGTCTGAGCGAGCAAGGTTCCAACTGCATTGGGCATTCCCCCGATGCCCAACTGCAGGCATGCACCATCCGGAATCTCTTCCACCACCAAACTGGCCACTGCATTTTCCACGGTTCCCGCCGAAGATTTCGGAAGCTGCCCGATTTCTGACGGCGCTCCTTCCACGATCCAGTCCACCTGATTGATGGACAGATAATTCTCAGCCCCTCCGCAGCACCGGGGAAGATTCGGATTGACTTCTACAATGATCTTTTCTGCGCGCTGGCATACAGCCTGCATATGGGACGCGTTGGGGCCGAAGTTGAAATAACCGTGACGATCCATCGGCGTAACCTGAAACATCGCTACATGAATTGGAGGAAGGTTTTCCAAATAGTAGCGTGGAAGCTCAGAATATCGGACCGGGATATAGTATATCCCACCTTTGGAAAGCAATTTACGCTCTATGCCGGACAGATGCCAGGAGTGCCAGGTAAAGTGTTCGGAAGCTTCGGGCACTTCCAGGACAGCCGGCGGATGAAGGAGGATTCCTCCCCGAATCTTGACATCTTTTAACTCGCGATACCGCTTTGCCAATGCTCGATCTAACTGGTCTGCAGTGGCAGTACACCAGCCATAGTCAATCCAATCTCCGGATTGAACAATGGCCACTGCCTGATCCGCTGTTGTCAGCTTTTCTTGGTACTGCTTTTGAAAATCCATTTAAACCGCTCCTCCCATTTTTGGCGCGAGTATATCATGGCCAAGATTAGAAGGACAAGCGAATCAAAGAAATCTCCGCAAAGTTCCCGCATTTGGGGTAGCACCACTCTATGACACAGCAACGGAAGCTGGGACAAGTTCCATGTGTTTATACGTCAAAATAAATAAAAATTTTAAAAAAAGCTGTATATATCGTTTATTATTTACAAAAGAATCCCACAAACAGGGTAGGAAAATCACGCATTGGCAGAATAGGGCCTCCGCATTTAGACTGTTATAATAGGCACCAGAAAGGGGGCAGGAACATCCATGCTCATGAAACAAGCGGTTTGGGTGGGGGACCGACAGGTCGATATTTGCAAGGTTCCAATGCCGGAGGTCAATGGCAGCCCGATTATTCAAGTAACAGATGTTGGAATCTGCGGATCTGATGTACATTTCTGGGAGGAGGGTTCTCAGCATCTGGGTGTTCATGCGGGACACGAGTATAGCGGGATTATTTATGATCCAGGCACAAGCGGTCTAAAAAAGGGCGACCGTGTAGTCGGATACACTCAGAACCCCAAAAATGAGCCCTGCGGACGCTGTCCAAGTTGCCTGCGGGGAGATTTTGATCACTGTACCAATCGGGTGGTGAAAATCGGGATTGGCAGTGAGGTAGAGCATCCCGGAGCTTTTGCAGAGTATGTCAGCTGGTTTCCCAGCGGTATGTTCCTCCTCCCGGACTCTGTCAGCAATGAAGAAGCTGCGTTAATCGAACCAGCCGCAGTCGCTCTGCATGCCATGAGCTTGAGTGAAATCAAACCCGGTGCAAACATTCTGATCATGGGCGGTGGCATTATCGGGCAGTGCGTAGCTGAATGGGCCAGAATGTACGGAGCCAATACAATCGTTCTCACCGAAACCAATGAAAAGAAAATCAACTTTATTCGCAACATCGGTGTGGTGGATCATGTTGTAAACGGAATGGATCCGGAGGTGGAACAGCAGATCAATGCTTTGTTGCCCAACGGCATGGATATGTTCTTTGATTGCGTTGCCCTGGAAGGCCCCTTTAACATGGCAATCCGCAACTTGAAGCGAGGCGGAACCGGCGTGCTGGTTGGGGTTTCCATGCATCCGGTTTCGTTCGACTATTACAGCACGGTTGTTTTCCAAAAGCGTTTGCAAGGCAGCAAAGGGCATGTGCCGACAGATTTCCAGGCAGTTTTAGCCGCTTTAACACACAAGACGATTGATCTGAAAAAGTATATTACGCGCCGCATTAAACTGGATGACCTTCAGCAGGGGCTGGAACAAATCCGGGATCAGGGAGATGACGTTAAAGTTATTGTGAAGTGCTGCGAATCCTGAAGTACACACAGAAAAGGAGCTGAACGTCCATGAGGGATTGGCGTGAAGAATACCAGGAAAAATTGATGTCACCCGATGAAGCGGTTCGCTGTATTGAGTCTGGCGACCACATATTTACCTATGCACAGGCCGCGATGCCCGTAGCATTAATGGAAGCGTTGGCCCGCCGCAAAGACGAACTGCATGATGTCACCGTATACGGGGCCAATACAATGTACCCTTATTCGATCCTGCAGTCTGAAGAATACCGTGGAAAGATCAATTACACCACCTTCTTTTTTCAAGGATATGAGCGGCAATTCTTTGACCGGGGCAATATTGCAATTATTTCCACCCATTTTTCCCGCCTTACCAGGTGCTTGTCAGATGTGTACAAGGTCAATGTCCTGATGATGGAAGTTGCGCCGCCAGATGATGAGGGATATTTGTATTTTGGAATCGTAGGAACTGCCGCTGGCTGGGATGTGGCTCAAAAAGCAGATAAGATCATTCTCCAAGTAAACCACAAGCAACCCAGAGCCTATGGCTACCATCACAAAATTCACATCAGCGAAGTCACTTGCATCACGGAATGTGACCAGCCGCTTCCCGAGTATCTTCAGCCAGAATCCGGGGCTGTGGATCGCAAAATAGCCGAGACGATTCTTCCCCTAATTCCGGACGGTGCAACCCTGCAACTTGGGTTGGGTGGTCTTTCGAATGCCATTGGATACGGGCTGAAGGATCGTCACGGACTCTCTGTTCATACGGAGATGTACAGTGACTCTATGATGTATCTAGCAAAGCTGGGAGCCATCACAGGCAAGCAGGTTGCTGGATTTGCCCAGGGTTCACAGGCACTCTACGATTATATCAGCCAGGGACATGTGGAGTTCATGCCCTTGTCAATCGTAAACGATCCTGTAGAAATTGCGAAAAACGACAATATGATCTCCATTAACGCTTGCATGATGGCCGATCTGACGGGCCAGGTATGTTCTGAGTCCATTGGGTTCCGTCAGTATAGCGGTACAGGCGGTCAATTGGATTTCGTCCGCGGAGCAACAATGTCGAAAGGAGGAAAATCTTTTCTCTGCCTCTCCTCTACAAGGACGGATAAACAGGGGCGACGTCATTCCAAGATCACCGTGGATCTTCCCAAAGGAGCTGTGGTTACGACACCACGGTCTGATGTCATGTATATCGCCACGGAATACGGAATCGCGGATCTCTATCTTCGCAGCATCGAGGATCGCGTTCATGCCATGATTTCTATTGCACATCCTGATTTTCGTGAAGAACTTTATGAGCAGGCAGTCCAAAACGGGCTTATTCGCAGGTAAGAATTCCCAACCATTTCAAATCTGATTTTTAGGAAGGAGAAAGAACTTATGAGTATGGCACTTGGCGTTATCGGCATTATCTTGGCTCTGCTGGCATTGATGTACCTAGCTTACCGGGATTGGTCGCCTCTTTACCTGGGCTTTGTCGTCACACTGATTGTAATTCTTACCAACGGGATGCCCTTGACGGAAACAATCACAGACGTTTATCTGCCCGGTGTCGCCAGCTTTGCGGGCCCGTTCTTTGGCATGATGCTCTTTGGAGCGATTATCGGAAAAATCTATGATGTCAGCGGCGCAGCAACATCGATTGCCCGGGGGTTAATCGGAACGTTTTCCCCGGCAGACTCCGGACGCTCCGATAATTTTAAAACCGCAATCGTAGTACTGATTGCTTGCTTAACCGGTGCCCTTTTGACGTATGGCGGGATCAATAACATCGTGCTGATGATTACCATGTTCCCCATCACACTTTCCCTGTGCGCCGAAACAAACATCCCCCGCCGCTGGGCCATTGGCATGGCTGTGAGCGGATCTTCGACTTTCGTAGTAGGCGGTGTCTTTTCTCCGAACGCTACCAATGTGGCAGCCATGAACCTGATGGGCACGTCATCCGGGGCAGCCCTGATCCCCGGCATCATCGGAGCCATTGTGGAAATCATTGTTATGATGGTTGTGTTTACTGTGTTGGTTGCCCGAAGCCGCGCAAGAGGAGAAGTCTTTGCATATGGCCCCAAGGATACGGTTCACGAGGGGGAGGAGCGTCTTCCCAATCCGTGGCTGGCCGCAATTCCGTTGGTCTTTACATTCGTTGTTTTTAATTTCTTCAAAGTCAATATCACGGTCGTTCTGGCAGTTACCACCGTACTCAGCGCTGTTTTGTTCTATCCCCAGTTAAAGAAGCACGGCATCATCAAGACCATCAACGACGGCGCGCTCAGTGCCACCAGCTCTCTTCTGATGATCTCCGCCATTGTGGGCTTTGGGTCTGTGGTCAATTCCGCAGAATCCTTCCAGTTCTTGGTGGATAAACTGCTGTCCATTTCTATCCATCCCTACTTCCTGCTGATTATCTGCGTCCTGGTATTTGCAGCTATCGCAGGCTCCTCCACGACTGCTGTAAACTTGTCTCTAACTACGCTGGGTCCCATTTTTACCAACATGGGTTATCCTGCCGCCGCCATTCACCGTATCGCTGCTTTCGCTGCTACTGTCACCGATTCTCTTCCTTGCTCTGGTGGTACGATGCTCGGCTGTCACGTTGCAAACGAGCGTCTGCGTGACGCCTATCCCGGCATCGCAGTTTCAACGGTTCTGGCAACAGGCTGCGGCACTCTGACTGTCGCACTGATCTGCATTCTGTTCCCCGGCTTGGCTGTTTGATTTCCTGACAGGTAAACAAGTAATGAAGGAGGTATCTTTGTGGAATTGACCCGCGTTCGTTATGATGTGGAAAATCATGTGGCATATATCACGCTGAACAATCCCGACCACATGAATGTATTCGATGAAGCGACCGACAAGGAACTGATGCAGTGCTTTGCAGCCTGTGAATTTGATCCGGATGTCCATGTAGTGGTTTTTCAAGCTGAAGGACGCGCATTTTCCGGCGGCGGCGACATCAATAGTATGATTGGCGAATTAAAGAAGCCTGCCGGAGAATCTGCATTGTTGGATGAATCCTTCAGCTGGCCGGCCCAAATCGCCCGTCAGATCCGGACAATCCGCAAGCCTGTCATTGCAGCTCTACAGGGAGCGGTAGCTGGTGTGGCCGCCAATCTGGCCCTTATGTGTGATTTTCGAATTGCAGCTGAAAATATGAAGCTGGTTGAGGCCTTTGTGGGTATCGGCCTGGTGACGGATGGCTGCGGCATCTATATCCTGAACAAAATCCTGGGCGTTGCCCGAACCACGGAACTGGTCTTTACCGGACGGCCTGTAAAGGCTGAGGAGGCCCTGCGGTGGGGGCTGGTTACGGAAGTTGTCCCTTCGGAGGAACTGCGTGCCCGAACCAAGGCCTTTGCTGAAAAATTGGCTGCCGGCCCCACCAAAGCACAGAAATATTTGAAGTGCCTCATCAATCAGGTAGCGTTCCAGGACATGCAGGGATACTCCGAAGTGGAAGTTGAGTATCAGCGTATCTGCGGAGCCAGCCAGGACTTCCGGGAAGGAGTCAACGCCTTTTTGGAGAAGCGCAAGCCTGTCTGGACCGGGAAATAAGCCGGAGGGTCAAATGAATTTAGAGTATCGAAATTTTAAGCTGGATCTGCGGGAAGACGGCATTGCCGTCTTCTCCGCAAATCGTCCCTCTGTAAAAAACGCCATGAACATTGAGTCCTGGCAGGAATTTCATTCTTTTTTACGGGATGCGCAGCGAGACGACGCTGTCCGGGTCATCATTCTGACCGGTGAAGGCGATACCTTTATCTCCGGTGCAGACATTACAGAATTTCAGAAGACAAACCATACCGACGTCATGTTTTTTGATAGCACTGACGTGGTACAGCTGATTGAAGCAGGGCGCAAGCCGGTTATCGCCGCCGTCAATGGAGGTGCCTATGGCGGAGGCTTTGAAGTCGCTCTGGCCAGTGATCTGCGTATTGTTTCTGAAAATGCAGTATTTGCGCTTCCGGAAACAGGCATCGGGATGATCCCAGGCATGGGTGGAACACAGCGCCTGTGTAAGGTGATCGGCACAGGGCGTGCAAAGGAGGTCATTCTGGGCGGTCGCCGGATCACCGGCCCGGAAGCGGTGGAACTCGGCCTTGCTATGGCTTGTGTCCCTCAGGAGCAGTTGATGGAAGAGGCTTTCCACTTGGCTGCAAAGGTCATGCGACGGAGCCCCAATGCCATAGCATTGGTGAAACGCTGTATGAATTTGGCTTACTGCACGGATGATGCTACGGGCCTGATGATTGAAAACCTGGGTGTGTGTACCTTGCTGGGAGGCCGGGAACTGGACGAAGGTGCCGCTGCATTTCTGGAAAAACGCAAGCCGGATTTCTGGTCCGCCCACGAAAGGAGACAAATTAAATGACTGCTATCAAAACTGTATGTGTGGTGGGTGCCGGGCAGATGGGCAAGCAAATTGCTCTCCAAGCATCTCTCAGTGGGTTTCAAGTTTATCTGACGGACAGCTTTCCAGCTGCATTGGAAAACGCCAAAAGCTGGTCATCGGATTATCTGGCCAAGCGAGTGAATACCGGCAAGCTGTCGGCAGAAGATGCCGCCCAAGCTCAGCGTCGTTTTCATGTGGTTTCTACGCTGGAAGAAGCAGCCAGAGATGCCGATTTGGTCATTGAAGCCATCATCGAAAAGCAGACTGCCAAAGAGGAGTTGTTCCGGTCTTTGGACAAGCTGGTGCGGGAAGATACAATCCTTGCTACCAACTCCAGCAACATGGTATCGTCCCTGTTCGCCGATTGTATCCATAATCCGGCCCGGCTGGCAAACCTTCATTATTTCAATCCACCTCTGCACATGAAACTGGTGGAAATTGTGAGAGGCGCTCATACCTCCGATGGCACGGTTTCCGCATTATATCAATTTGTCAAAGAAATCGGGAAGATTCCGGTTGTAGTGCAAAAGGAAATTGAAGGGTTTATCGTCAATTACATCTCCAACCGACTTACCCTAAGCGCCCTGGAACTTGCTGCCCTGGGCGTGGCCACACCGGAGGATATTGATCTGGCTTTGGAAAATGGCCTGAACCATCCCATGGGACCTTTCCGTCTGATGGACCTCACTGGCATCGACCTTGCCTATATGGTCATGACCGACATGGAAAACCGGGGAGAACATCATCTTGGCTATGAACTGGTAAAGGCCAAATATGACGCCGGGGAATATGGACGCAAAACCGGCAAGGGTTGGTATACATACTGAGGGCAACGAAGGAGCATGACACAATGGATCAAATGATGAATGAAGCCGTAATCGTCGCTTGTGGCCGAACCGCCATTGGCAAAGCTCTGAAAGGGACTTTAAAAAATACACATCCTGTGGATTATGCCGGCGAACTGCTCAGCGCCGTTATGGATCGGGTTCCCCAGATAGAACGGAGCGAGGTGGAGGATATTACCATCGGCTGTTCTTCACCTGAAGGGAAAATGGGCTGCAATATGGCCCGCCTGGTCGGTGTGCGGGCTGGAATGCCATATTGTGTGCCGGCCGAAACCATCAACCGGTTTTGCTCTTCCGGATTACAGGCAATCTCCACAGAAGCCCACAACATCATGACCGGGTGTATGGATGTGGCGGTTGCCGGCGGCGTGGAAACGATGACGCGGGCCAGCACCACCTTTCCTCTGGAATATCAGAATCAGTGACTCCTGGAACACGATCCCTCCCTGTATCTCCTCATGGGCTACACGGCTGAAAATGTTGCCAAACGGTACGGGATTTCCCGGGAACGGATTGATGCCTTCTCCGCTGAGAGTCATCGCCGGGCTGCTGCCGCCAGGGCTGCTGGAAAGTTCCGAAAGGAGATTGTCCCCGTCCACGCTCTGGCAGATGATGGTAGCTTGGTGATGTTTGACACAGATGAGTGCATTCGGCCTGATACCACCCCGGAAGTGCTGGCAGGTCTGAAACCTTATTTTGAAGAAAACGGCTGTGTGACGGCGGGCAATTCCTCACAAATGAGCGATGGCGCAGGCATGGTCGTCATGATGAACCGGAAAAAAGCCGAGGAACGCGGAATTCGTCCCATTGCCCGATATCTTGGTTTTGCGGTCTGCGGCGTAGAACCCGCCTATATGGGAATCGGCCCGATTGTAGCCGTTCCCAAAGTCCTGAAAAAGACCGGTTTAAAACTGGAAGACCTGGATGTCATCGAATTGAACGAAGCGTTCGGCTCCCAGGCTATCGCCTGCATCGATCAGCTGGGTCTGGATCCCGCTAAGGTGAACCCCAACGGAGGCGCGATCGCTATGGGACATCCCCTTGGCGCCACAGGTGCCATGCTGACATGCAAGGTACTCTCTGAACTGGAACGCACAGGCGGACGCTATGGCATGGTAACCATGTGCGTGGGTGGCGGCATGGGTGCCGCAGCAATCTTCGAGATGCTTTAAAAAATACGGTAAGAAAAGTGAGGTAATCAATATGAAAATCGTTATGCCGCAGCTGGGAATGACTATGCAGGAAGGTACTCTGGAAAAATGGCTGGTAAAAGACGGAGATACCGTTGAAAAAGGCCAGCCCATGATGGAAATCACCACGGAAAAGCTGACCAATGAAATTGAGTGCCCGGAATCCGGCGTTATCAAACTGCTGGCCGCCGAAGGTGATATCATCCCCTGCGGAGGAGATGTAGCAGAAATCAACTGAGACTCTCTGGGCCAACGAGGAGGTTTCTTATGGATAAGATTTATACCAGAGAAGAGCTGCTGGACATGTACCGAAACCTGAAGTTTGGGCGACTCTTCACTTTGAAAATGCACGAAGCTGTTTACAAGGGGCTGATCCGCAGCTCTTTCCATACTCCCTACGGTCAGGAAGCCATTGGAGTGGGTGTGGTGTCTGCCATGCGGAAGACGGATTGGCTGGCTTACACGCATCGCTTTCAAACCGGCATGATTATGCGGTACGATCCCTATGGGTTTATTGCCGAATTGTTTGGCCTGTATGACGGCATCAAAAATGGCACCGCCTTTGACTATCATCTGGCTGATCTCAGTGAGACCGGAAAGCATATTCTGTTCATCCTAGGCACTCTGGGCGGCACCATCCCCATGAACACCGGCTTTGCCTGGGCCCGGAAAAAGCAAGGCAAAGATGATGTATGTGTGGTTGTCCATGGTGACGGAGGCTGCAGTGAGGGTGCGGCCTACGAGGGCTGGAATCTGGCAGCTCTCCAAAAAACGCCTAATGTTTACGTCATTGTCAACAATGGCTGGGCCATGACGGTTCCCTTGCGGCGGGAGAGCGCGGTAAAAGATATCTCCGCCAAGGCAGCAGCTTGCGGCCTCCCTGCCCAGATTGCCAATGGCAATGATATCTTGGAAGTCCGCCAGGTGATGGAACGGGCATTGGAAATGGCCCGCAACGGTCAGCCCAATGTGGTCGAGTTCAAAACGTTGCGCTGGGAAGCGCATTTCGTTGGTCAGGGCAACGACTACCGGGATGATAAGGATGCTATTGAGCAAGGCATGGAGAACGATGACTGCGTGAAGAATTTTGAACAGCTGCTGGTGAAGCAGGGTGTTTTGGATCAAGCGTACATTGACCGCTTTACCGCTGAGGCCCAACAGCAGCTCAACGAGATGGTGGATCGGGCTGCCAAGAGCCGTAAAGCCACATACGATGAAATCTACACCATGGAGCATCTATATGCGACTCCGGAGACGGGAGGGAAGCTGTAATGAGGCAGTTGTATCTGAATCGTGCCATTGCGGAAGCCGTATTGCAGGAAATGAAGCGAGACGAGCGGGTTGTTCTGATTGGTGAGGATATCATCAACCGCGGCGGAGGTATGAGCACATTCCTGGGCGTATATGATCAGTTCCCGGATCGGTGTTTGGATATGCCCATCGCCGAGAGTGGTTTTACCCACTTTGGAAACGGCGCAGCTCTGGCTGGTATGCGTCCGATTGTGGATCTCATGTTCTCCGATTTTTCCGCTCTGGCATTTGATGCCATTGTGAATGGGGCAGCAAAGTTCCGCTTCAATTCCCAGGGAGAGGCCTGTGTCCCCATCGTCTACGTAATGGCCAATGGCGGCCGGGGTGCTTATAGCGGCGGTGTCGGCTCCGGCTGCAATCATTCTCAATGCGTAGAGGGCTGGTTTCAGAATGTGCCCGGTCTCAAGATCGTAGCCCCTTACTACCCCAGCGATGCGCTGGGGTTGCTGAAATCCAGCATTCGGGACAATGACCCCGTCCTCTTCCTCTACGCAGAGGGTTCTTTGGGCGTACGTGAGGCAGTACCGGAAGACCTGGAGCCAATTCCGCTCAATCATGCCGCAAAAATCATGCAGGAAGGAACAGACCTTACCATTGTGGCCGTGCAGGCTATGGTACCCACCGCTCTTAAAGCCGTACAGGAGCTGGAGGCTGCCGGGATTTCTGTGGAACTGATTGATCCCCGGGTCCTGATCCCGCTGGATCTTGACAAGATTGCCGCTTCCGTCCGCAAGACAGGCCGTCTGCTGGTGGTTCATGAGGCTCCCAGTCGTGGCGGTATTGGATCGGAGATTCTTTCCGCCGTTGCACAGGTAGCCCTGCGGGATATGAAGGCTGCCCGGGTCTTGGGTGCTAAAAACATTCCTGTAGGCTCCGGCTTTGCCGAATCTCTTATCATCCCTCAGGTAGAGGATGTAGTCCGTGCTGCAAAGGAAATCGTTGTGCAGGCATAAACGTTTGCTAACAGGGAGGAGGACTTATGAGAACTGGTGCTTTGGAAGGGATCCGGGTCCTGGATCTGGGCCGTGTTGTGGCCGCTCCAATCTGCGGACAAATTTTAGGAGATTTGGGCGCGGATGTCATTAAAGTAGAGAGGGTCAAAGGGGGCGATGACGTCCGTGGCGTAGCGCCTTTTACTAAGGACGGCGTGAACCTCTACTATCCCACCTTTAATCGTAACAAGCGCAGTATCACCATAGATTTTCGCGACCCCAAGGGAATCGAGGTTCTGCGTCGGCTAATCGCCAACTCCGACGTGCTGGTGGAAAATTTCCGTCCCGGAACGATGGAAAAAATGGGGCTGGGGTTTGATGAAATCCGTAAGATCAATCCCAGGATGATCATGGCATCCATTTCCGGCTTTGGAGAAACAGGGCCCTATCGGGATCGTGCAGCATTTGACTGGATCGTTCAGGCTATGAGCGGTTTCATGTCACTCAGCGGTGATGAAACCACTGGCCCTGTCCGCACTGGACAGCCCATCACAGATCATATGACGGGTATCTATGCCGCTGTGGGAATCCTTGCCGCCTTACACAACCGGACCATCACGGGTATGGGGCAACATATTGATATGGCACTGTTCGATACCTTGATCACCACCCTGGGCAGTACGATCCCTGACTACGGTTGCAACGGTGTTGTACAAAAACCCTGGGGCAACCGGGATATGGTTACTCCTGTGAATCTCTACAAAACCAAGCAAGGAGAAATCTATATTCACGCCGGATCTGACCCGCTCTATCAGCGTCTTGTCAAATTGTTGCAGGATCCCGTCCTCTCCCAGGAGCGATTTCGTACAATTCCCGGTCGGAATGCGGAGCCTGACCTGATCGATGGAATCATTACCACGTGGCTTTCTGATAAGACTGCAAAAGAGGCAGAGGCAATTTTGCTGGATGCCGGCATTCCCTGCGGCGTGGCAGCAAGAATCAATGACCTGTTTGATAATCCACAGGTTCAGGCACGGGATATGATCATTGAGCTGAATGTGGAAGGAGCCGGAAAAGTCCCCTATCCCGGCATGCCTATCAAGCTGTCTGACACCCCTTGCTCCGTACACTATGAGAATTTCCAGCTGGGCGCAGCTACGGAAGATATCATGACCAATCTGCTGGGCTACACGCAGGAGGAATTTGAAACTCTGCGGGCCGATCACATCGTCTGACATATTTCGGCGGCCGGTTTCGGAGCTTCTCCGAAAGCCGGCCGCCCTTTTGAAAAGGAGGTTGCAGCTATGCAAGAGCGACGGGAAAAAATGACGGGTATGAGAAAGATTATCGCTGACAACATGCGCGTCAGTGCACAAATTCCGCAGGCATTCGGAGTCCTGCGCATTGACATGAATGCCCTTCTCACCTGTTCTGAGAAGCTAAAGGGGGAGGGGCATCATATATCCATGACATCTTTTCTTCTGACGGCACTCGGACAGGTTCTGCGGGAAAATCCTACGCTGAACAGCCGGTTTGAGGGAGATGAGATCATCTATTATGATGAAGTCAACGCCGGCGTGGCCGTAGCCAGTGACGCAGGTTTGATGATTGTTGTCGTGAGGGGTATTGATCATAAGGATCTTTTCACCATCGATTCAGAATTCAAGGAACTCATGCAACGGCTGAAGAAGAAGAAACTTCGTATGGAAGATATTTCTGGCAGTACCGTTACGGTCAGCAATTTAAGCAAAGAAAAACTCCAGATGTTCAGCTCCCTTATTACAAATCAGGAGTGTCTGATTATAGGAATGGGAGGAATTGAAAAAGTCCCTGTTGTAACTGAGTCTGACCAAATTGTGGTTCACAGCGCAGCAAATCTCATGGTCAATATGAATCACATTATCATTGACGGCATGCCAGCCGCACGCTTTTTGGATATGATGCAGGTGCGTCTGGAGCATCCGGAGGAATACCTACTCTCCGCTGCTCAATAAATCGGTAGATTTCTTAATCCTTTGACTCTTTAGCAGGATTACTTGTAAAGCGCAGGGAATTTTCATTCTCTCAGGATACATGTATCACTGCGCCGAGATTAGGATCAGGCCCAGTACTCTCCGCAAATGCTTGGTTTCAAAAACCGCCTCGTATCCAATCTAGCCTCGCTGCACATACAAATAGCAAACGTGATTACTAGACCATTTATCTCCCTTTACAAAGATAGTCGTCCACAAACGGCCTGCGAAAACACTTTCAAATTTACCCATGCCTCTGCCTTCGGCTTCCTATCCAAGCTCCATACGGCTGCGTGTATCAGTACCCTCAACGATATGCGACTTCCAAGAACTTCCTCCGTCAATGGGGAATCCGGGTGCCTGTGCTTCCCTCTGACCGGGAATACTCCAAAGAGTCACTTCACTGGCACACCACCATCAATTCCAGGTATAGCTTAGGTTCGACTTGTCGACGAGAGTCCAATATTATTTGTTCCGGCTTTTCGCCCGCTTCCTTTTGGTAAATATTCTGGGAAGTAATTTTTATAAAAGATACACAGACCCCTAACTGGATGTTGTCAACGTTTTTCCTTATTGGATTTTCCGGCATTTGACCGGGTCAAAAGCGCTGTCTCGAAACCGGAGTCGCGGCTGCTGCAACGAGTTCAGACCACAGCATGTACCGCGGAAGTCCATGGAGCAGGCGGCTTTTGCACAGAAAATTACGCCTGGAAAATAATCTGATTGGAGCAGAAACTATCAAAAACCGCTAGAAACGATCAAAAAAATTCTGGAGGTTGTTCGGAACCAAGAGACCGTGGGTTCAAATTCCGCTACTCGGACCATGCGGAGTATCATTAAAGGATCTGAAAAGGT
>UMIY01007507.1_pt1 | contig 16311 bp, 18 predicted proteins | sample 1965921 | NCBI WGS metagenome assembly UMIY01 (sample SAMEA4836134, study PRJEB28245) | human gut metagenome | biome: gut microbiome; material: fecal sample | place: Denmark | collected 2008
GACGGCGATGAAGCCCCGCTTGGTGCCCAGGCGCTTGCGCTGGGCGTCAATGACGGCGATGTGGTCGGCGTTGATCTCCGGCACCACCATGGGCACGTCGTCCGTCCAGCGGTGGGCGGAGTTGTTGGAGACGATGGGGCACTCCAGCTTGGCGTACTTCTCCTCCAGGGCCCGGATGTCCTCCTTCTTCATATCCACGGCGCAGAAGCAGAAATCCACCATGCCCGCCAGCTTCTCGGCATCAGCCTCGGCGTCCAGCACCACGATCTTCTTGGCCTCCTCCGGCATGGGGATGTCCAGGGCCCAGCGGTTTGCCACGGCCTCTTCATAGGTCTTTCCGGCGCTGCGGGCGCTGGCGGCCAGGGCCGTCAGGCGGAACCAGGGATGGTTCTCCATCAGGGTGACGAAGCGCTGGCCCACCATGCCGGTGGCGCCGATGATGCCCACTTTGTAAGTTCTCATTGTCGCGTTACCTCCTGCTGCGTTTGTCACGGCCGCCCCCCGGGGAGGGCCGTCGATTTTTGGTTGAATGTGCCGCCGGTTTGTACTATAATGATGTCCATTAAGGAAAATCAGCCTGTGTACATGCGGGACGGACATTTGTGTTTATGTTAGCACACTTTTCCTCCGGGGTCAAGGCCGGGAATTTGGGGAGGATGCATGAAAAAGCTGTTGATGAGCCTGTCGGTAGTTGTGCTGTTTTTCGCCTGCACCGCCGTTTCAGCGGGGGCGGTAAGCAACGACATGGTGAAAGTGGGGCTCCGGTACGGATCCAGCGCCCTGTTTTCCGCCAACCTGGAAAACGCCGTGGGCTACGGATACGAGGTGGGCTATTACGACGAGGGCCGGGAGTTCCAGTCCCTGGGGTATCTGGACGAGACCACCATCTCCATGACCGCCGCCGGTACCATCTATATGAATTCCTCCGGCACCTATTCCGCCTCCGTGCCCTCCGGTTCCTACCGGACCATGGGCGCCTGGCACGGGGAGGTGACGGGCTTCCGGGACTTTGACGAGGCCGCCGACGCCGCCCGGGACTACGACGGCTATCCCGCCTGGGTCAACGGGGAATTCGTGGTGCGCATCGGCTGCGTGGACTCCCGGGAGGAGGCGGAGGAGCTTCTGGATGACGCCGGGGCCCGGGGCTCCGCCGTGCGCTCTTCCTCCTCCGGCGTGTTGGTGACGGTGACGGGCACCACGCAGGTGCTCTTCGAGTTTGACGGCTCCGGCATCTGGAACCTGGGCGTTCTGCCCGACGGCCAGGGGGAGGAGTCCGTCACCTGGTTCAAGGGCTGCCGGTACCTGGGGGGGTTCGAGTATCCCCGCACCACCGGCGGCAATCTCAGCGTGGTGAACGTGCTGGATCTGGAGCAGTATGTCCGGGGCGTGGTGCCCTACGAGATGCCCGGCACCTGGCCGGAGGAAGCCCTGAAGGCCCAGGCGGTGTGCGCCCGGACCTTCGTGTGCCGGGAGACCAAGCACCTTGCAAGCTACGGCTTCGACGTGTGCGCCACGGTGGACTGCCAGGTGTACTCCGGCATGGGCAACAGCACAAACAGCCCCACCGCCGCCACGGACCGGGCGGTGGCCGAGACGGCGGGGGAGTGCGTCTACTATGACGGCGCCCTCATCGAGGCGGTGTACCACTCCTCCGACGGCGGCGCTACCGAGGACGCCAAAAACGTCTGGGGCGGGGACGTGCCCTACCTCCAGGGGAAGAAGGATCCCTACGAGGCTATGACCACCATCCCCAACTACAACTATACCGTCACCTACACCTATGACCAGCTGACGTGGGTGCTGCAAAACAGCGGGTACTCCATCGGCACCGTGTGCGACGTCTACGTGGCGGAGCGCTCCGCCCTGGGCAATGTCACCAAGGTGGTCTTTACGGACACCTCCGGCAAGCGCCTGACGGTGACGGGCCAGGCCTGCTCCAACGCCTTCTACTCCACCACCCTGGGCAAGAATGTCCGCAGCCTGCGCTTTACCATCTCCGGCGGATCCGGGGAGGGGAGCGGCACCGCCGCCGGCTACGTGGTCAACGGCACCACGGTGCTCTCGGACCTCTCCGGCGCGGCGGTGATCTCCGGCTCCGGCACCTTGGGGACCCTGAAGGGCGGCACGTACAGCGCCATCACGTCCTCCGGCACGGAGACTCTGGCGCCCTCCTCCGGCACTGCCTCCAACTCCGGTTCCGTCCCCTCCGGCAGCGGCATCACCATCACCGGCACCGGATATGGGCATAATGTGGGCATGAGCCAGTACGGCGCCAAGGCCATGGCGGAGCAGGGTTACGACTATCTGGACATTCTGGAATTCTACTATACCGACGTTACCATTGAGTGAGGAGCTATTTGAGACCATGAAAACCAGCGATTTTTACTACGACCTTCCCCAGGAACTCATCGCCCAGACGCCTCTGGAGCGGCGGGACGGATCCCGGCTGCTGACGCTGGACAAGGTGACGGGGGAGTGGGAGCACCGGCACTTTTACGACCTGCCGGAGTATCTGAACCCCGGGGACTGCCTGATTTTGAACGACTCCCGGGTGCTGCCCGCCCGCCTGCTGGGCCAGCGGCTCCCCGGCGGCGGCGCCTGCGAGGTGCTGCTGCTCATCGACAAGGGGGAGGGCACCTGGGAGTGCCTGGTGCGCCCGGGCCGGAAGATGAAGCCCGGCGCCCGACTCTCCTTCGGCAACGGGGAACTCACCGCCGAAGTGACGGAGGAGCTCCCCGGCGGCAACCGCCTGGTGCACTTCAACTACGACGGCATCTTCCTGGAGGTGCTGGAGCGGCTGGGGAAGATGCCCCTGCCCCCCTATATCAAGGAGGAGCTCCAGGACTCCGAGCGCTACCAGACCGTCTATTCCAAGGTGCTGGGCAGCGCGGCGGCCCCCACGGCGGGGCTCCACTTCACGCCGGAGCTGCTGGAGAAAATCGCCGACATGGGGGTGAACATCGGCTATGTGACCCTCCACGTGGGCCTTGGCACCTTCCGGCCTGTGAAGGAGGACAACATCGAAGAGCACCCCATGCACAGCGAATACTGCGTGGTGCCGCCTGAGACGGCGGAGCTCATCAACCGCACCCGGGCCTCCGGCGGCCGGTGCGTGTGCGTGGGCACCACCTCCTGCCGGACCCTGGAGAGCTTCGCTGCTGAGGACGGGCATATGGAGCCCTCCGCCGGCTGGACGGACATCTTCATCTACCCCGGCTACAAGTTCAAGGTGATGGACGCCCTGGTGACCAACTTCCACCTGCCGGAGTCCACGCTGGTGATGCTGGTCTCCGCCTTCGCCGGGCGGGAGCACATCCTGAATGCCTATGCCGAGGCGGTGAAGGAGCGCTACCGCTTCTTCTCCTTCGGCGACGCCATGTTCATCCACTGAAAACCCCGTTTCCGCCCCTGGCTCTTCGCCAGGGGCGTTTTTTTGAAAAAAGTATGGAAAAATAGGAGGTTTGTTAACACAAACGTTTGCAAATCACCTTGACAGTGTGGTTTGCATATGGTATCTTAGTGAAAATCTCCCGGCGGGCCGATGCTGCAATTCGCAGCGGGGGCAGCCAGGCAGACCCGCCGCCTGGAGGCGGAGAGGGTCGGGCCGCGGGACGCGGCAGTCCGGGACACCGGACGGGACGGCGGAGGGCCGGAGCAGGGAGGAACCGACGCATGAATCCACGGGAGCATGAACAGGTGGCCGTGGGCGTGTCCACCGTCACCATCGTCATCAATATCGCACTGTCCTTATTCAAATTTGCCGCGGGCATTCTGGCCCGGTCCGGGGCCATGGTGTCCGACGCGGTACATTCGGCCTCCGACGTGCTGGCCACCCTCATCGTGATTTTGGGGGTGAAGCTGGCGGGGCGGGCCGCCGATGACGACCACCCCTACGGCCACGAGCGGCTGGAGTGCGTGGCGGCGCTGATCCTGGGCCTCATCCTGGGAGCCACCGGCGTGGGCATCGGCATCACCGGCATCCGCAAGATCGTGGGCGGGGAGGACCTGGTCTCTCCCGGCGCCCTGGCCCTGGCGGCGGCAGTGGTGTCCATCGTGGTGAAGGAGGCCATGTTCTGGTACACCCGGGCGGCGGCCCGGCGCATCGACTCCAGCGCCCTGATGGCGGAGGCCTGGCACCACCGCTCCGACGCGCTGTCCTCCGTGGGCAGCTTTGCGGGCATCCTGGGGGCCCGGCTGGGCTGGCCGGTGCTGGATCCCATCGCCTCGGTGGTGATCTGCCTCTTTATCCTCAAGGCCGCCTGGGATATCCTCACCGACGCCCTGGAGCGCATGACGGATCACGCCTGCGATCCGAAACTGGCGGAGGAGATGGAATCCTCCGTCCTGTCCCAGCCCGGTGTGCTGGGGGTGGACGCCCTGAACACCCGCCTCTTTGGGGACCGGATCTACGTGGACGTGGAGATCCGGGCCAACGGGGAGCTGACCCTCAACGAGACCCACGCCACCGCCCAGGCCGTCCACGACGCCCTGGAGGCGGGCTTCCCCCAGGTCAAGCACTGCATGGTCCATGTGAACCCCGCCCGGGTGGAGAGCTGAATTGCGGCTGAGCGCGCCGGAGCCTTTGGCTCCGGCGCTTTTTGTCTCTTGCGTACCGGGGCGGGATGGACTATAATAGAAAGGCTATGGGCCCACGGGCCCCGGCCCGGCAGGGCGGGGGAGGGCCCACCCAAGACATCCACAGGAGGAGCGGTATGTTTCAGGTTCTCAAGCAAGAGGGCCGCGCCCGGCGCGGTCAGTTTTCCTGCGCTCACGGCGGCGTGGTCCAGACGCCGGTATTCATGAACGTGGGCACCCAGGCGGCCATCAAGGGCGGCGTCAGCGCCCAGGACTTAAAAGAGGTGGGCTGCCAGATCGAGCTCTCCAACACCTACCACCTGCACCTGCGGCCCGGCGACCACATCGTCCGGCAGATGGGGGGGCTCCACAAGTTCATGCACTGGGACGGCCCCATCCTCACGGACTCCGGCGGGTTCCAGGTGTTCTCCCTGGCCTCTTTGCGCAAGATCAAGGAGGAGGGCGTCACCTTCGCCTCCCACATCGACGGCCGCAAGATCTTCATGGGCCCCGAGGAGTCCATGCGCATCCAGTCCAACCTGGGCAGCGACATCGCCATGGCCTTTGACGAGTGCGTGGAGAACCCCGCCACCTACGAGTACGCCAAGGCCAGCTGTGAGCGGACGGCCCGGTGGCTGGAGCGGTGCAAGATCGAGCACGACCGCTTGAACAGCCTGCCGGAGACGGTGAACCCCGGGCAGATGCTCTTCGGCATCAACCAGGGCGCCACCTTTGCAGACCTCCGGGTCTGGCACATGGATGAGATCGCAAAGCTGGACTGCGACGGCTACGCCATCGGCGGATTGGCAGTGGGGGAGCCGGCGGAGGTGATGTACGAGATCATCGACGCCGTGGAGCCCCATATGCCCAAGGACAAGCCCCGCTACCTCATGGGCGTGGGCACCCCCACCAACATCATCGAGGCGGTGCACCTGGGGGTGGACTTCTTCGACTGCGTGATGCCCTCCCGCAACGGACGCCACGGCAAGCTCTTCACCTGGGAGGGCACCGTCAACATCCTCAACGAGAAGTACCAGACGGACCCCCGTCCCATCAGCGAAAGCTGCGGCTGCCCCGTGTGCCGCAACTACTCCCGGGCGTACCTGCGCCACCTCTTCAAGGCCGACGAGGTGCTGGCGCTGCGGCTGGCGGTGCTCCACAACCTGTATTTTTATAACGACCTGATGGTGAAGATCCGCGCCGCCCTGGACGCCGGGACCTTCGAGGAATTCCGCGCCCGGTACAGCGGCAAGCTGGAGCAGCGGGTCCAGGACTGAGGGACCCGGAAAGAAAGGACTTGCAAAAGCGTTTGTATTTGGTATAATGTTACCATTCTGATCTTACAAAAAAAGGAGACACAACAATATGGAATCCATTATTATGATGGTGGTCCTCATCGCCGTGTTCTACTTCCTGCTGATCCGGCCCGAGAACAAGCGGAAGAAGCAGGCCCAGGACATGCGCAACAGCCTGAAGAAGGGCGACACCATCACCTCCATCGGCGGCATCGTGGGCAAGGTGGTGCAGGTGAACGACGGCACCATCATCATCGAGACCAGCGAGGACCGGGTCCGCATGGAGCTGACCAAGTGGGCCGTGTCCACTGTGGGCGTCCAGACCGGCGAGCAGCCTGAGACCAAGAAGAAGGAAAAGAAGGCTGAGGAGGCTCCCGCTGAGGAAGCCAAGGAGCCCAAGGCGGAAGCCCCCGCTGAGGAGCCCGCTGCCGAGGCTGCTGAGGAGCCCAAGGAGTAATCACCGTTTCTCCATCATAAAAATACCCTCTCTCGTCATATGCTCTTGGGGAGCAGAAGATGAGGGAGGGTTTTTCTATGGAAAAGACCGCGCAGGCCCGGAGGGGGCTGAACCTGGGAGGAAAGCAGGCGGGAAAGCGGATCGCCGGGAAGAAGCGCAAGCGCCTCTCCGGCCCGGCGGCGGCAGCCCTGGGCAGCGGCACGGCCCTGGGAGGATATGTGGCGCTGCTGGCGCTGCTGGCGGCCCTGCTGGCCCGGGGCACGGTGCCGGAGGGGAGTCTGACGGGTGCGGTGATGGTCTGCTGCGCCCTGTCGGCTCTGGCGGGGGGCGCCGTCAGCGCCGGACGGAGCACGTGGCGTCCCATGCCCGCCGGCTTCAGCGTGGGCGCCGTCATGGCGGTGATTTTGGTACTGGGCGGGCTCTCCGCCCCGGAGCCCCCGGACTGGGCAGGGCAGGGGGGAGCCCTGGTGCTCTGCGCCCTGGGAGGGGGGCTGCTGGCGGGATTTCTGGCTGCCCGCCGGGCCAGGCGCAAGCGGCATCACTGAGAATGGGACTGTGAAATTCACCAAAAATGCCGCCGCCGCCCCGGTTTGCCCCGCGCCGTCCCGTCCGGCGCGGGGCAGGGGAGGCCGCCCCGTCCGGCGCCAGATTTGGGGTCGCCGTCCGGTATTTTGCCACAAGATGTACAGATTTGATGGGCTTCCCGGCCTTCCGGTTTATGGAGTTTACATAATACAGTTTACATAAAAATTTGACATAACTGACAAAAAATGAGAACTTCCCGTAAATTCCTTGCGAAATCTGGAAAATTGCACTATATTAGAGAGAAGTAAAAGGGTTACGTTAACCGCCTCATATTTCCCGGCAACCCCGCATAGGGTCATAGGGAGGTGAGGCGGATTGAACTGGAGCGGTAGGAAACGGCCATCCGGGGACAGGGCGTCGGCGCTGCCGCGCCTGGTATTTTTAGCCCTGTGTTTCGCGGCAGGCATCTTTTTGGGACAGGTCCTGGCAAAGCGGTTCCCCGCCTCCGCGGGGGAGGAGCTCTCCCGGTACCTGACGGACTATGTCACCCTCAGCGGGGAGGCGGTGCCGGGAAAGCGGACGCTGCTGACGGCGCTGGTGATCTATTTTCGCTATCCGCTGCTGGCGTTCTTCCTGGGATTTGCGTCCCTGGGGGTGGCGGCTATCCCGGCGGTGACCACCGCCTATGGGTTCTTTTTGTCGCTGTCCGTGTGCTGCTTCACGGCGGCCTTCGGGCGGCCCGGCATCCTCATCGCCCTGGCGGTGCTGGGGGTGCGGTGCCTTTTGACCCTGCCGTGCTACTTTTTGCTGGCGGTCCCCTCCCTGGGGACGTCGGCGGCACTGGCCAGCTTGTCGTTTGGGAGCGGCAGGCGGGCGGCCCCGGTGGTGTACGGCCGGGGATGCTGGAAGCGGCTGGCTGTGGTGTGCGGCGTGCTGCTGGCGGGTGTGTGTGTGGAATTGTTTCTCTCTCCGGCGCTGCTGGAGAGCGTGCTGGAGCGGGTGCTGACCTGACCATAGAAAGAGAGAGGGGGGGATTTTCCTGGCAACGGAACATCTGGACGGCTTTCGCCGCTATTTATCGGAGGAGCGCCGTTCCTCCGAAAACACCATCAGCTCCTATCTGCGGGACGTGAGCCAGTTTGCCTCGTATCTCACGGAGCGCTATGAGACGGAGCTTGCCCAGGCGAAGCCGGAGATGATCCGGGGCTACATGGACCACATGCTTGCCCAGGGAAAGTCCGCCGCCTCCGTCACCCGGTTTCTGGCGTCGGCCAAGTGCTTTTATAACTATCTGGTCTCCTCCGGTGCCGTGGCGGAGAGCCCTGTCAAGGGCATCACCGCGGGCCGGGCGGAGCGCAAGTACCCGGAGATCCTCACCAACAAGGAAGTGGAGCTGTTTTTGGAACAGCCCCAGTGTGTGGACGACAAGGGCTACCGTGACCACGCCATGCTGGAGCTGCTCTACGCCACCGGCATCCGGGTCAGCGAGCTCATCTCCCTGGATCTTCAGGACCTGAACCTCCCGGCGGGGATCCTCCGGTGCGCCAGCCGGGGCAAGGAGCGTATCATACCCCTTTACAAGACTGCCGTCAAGGCCCTCCAGGACTACGTGAAGAACGTCCGTCCCCGGCTCATTGCCGACAGCGATGAAACCGCCCTCTTCGTCAACATGAACGGCGAGCGCATGAGCCGTCAGGGCTTCTGGAAGATCATCAAGCACTACCAGGAGACGGCGGGCATCGAAAAGGACATCACCCCCCACACCCTGCGCCACTCCTTCGCCGTGCACCTGCTGGAAAACGGCGCGGACCTGCGGGCCATCCAGGAGATGCTGGGCCACGCCGACATCTCCTCCACCCAGATCTACGCCCACGTCATCAAGCAGCAGCTCAAGGATGTGTACCAGAAGGCCCATCCCCGGGCCTGAACCCCTGCGTTTTCTCCGCGCCCCGGCACAGCCGGGGCGCTTTTTTCATCGGGGGGGAAAATTTTCTCCGCTTCCCCCAAACAAACCGGCCCGCCGGGAACTCTAATAGACGAAAAGAAAGGAGGGATGGCATGGACCGACAGGAATTTGCCGCCCGGACACAAGCCCTGCGCCAGCGGCTCTACCGCACGGCGTATCTGTACCTGGGCCGGGAGGCCGACGCCCTGGAGGCGGTGGACGAGGCGGTGTACCAGGCCCTGCGGAGCCTGGGGCAGCTGCGCCAGGAGGCATACTTTGAGACGTGGCTCACCCGGATCCTCCTCAACGAGTGCCACCGGGAGCTGCGCCGCCGGAAGCGTCTTGCCGGGGAGGAGGCCCTGCCGGATTCCGCCGGCCCCGACGCTTACGACCACCTGCCCTTGAAAGACGCCGTGGCCCGCCTGCCGGAGACGCTGCGGGCGGTGGTGATCTTGCGCTACTTCACCGGCTACACCCAATCGGAGACCGCCGCCGCCCTGGCCATCCCCCAGGGCACCGTGGCCACCCGCCAGCGGCGGGCGCTGGAGCTATTGCGGCTGGAACTGGGAGAGGAGGGGAACCCATGAACCGAAACGAGGAATACCGGGCTTTGCTCCAGGAGCTGGAGACGACGCCCCCGGCTTTGGACACCGCCGTGGAGCGGGCCTTGAAGCGGCATCGCGCCGCCCGGAAGCGGCGGCTGTGGGGGATCCCTGTGGGGAGCCTGGCCGCCTGCTTTGCCCTGTTCGTGGGGCTGGTGAACGCCTTCCCCACCTTTGCCGCCGCCTGCGAGGACGTGCCCGTTTTGGGGGCCCTGGCGGAGGCGGTGCGCTTTTCGCCCTCCCTCTCCGCCGCGGTGGAGAACGACTATGTCCAGCCCGTGGGCCAGAGCCAGACGAAAAACGGCATCACCGCCACGGTGGAATCCATCATCGTGGACCAGAAGCAGGTGAACATCTTCTTCACGTTGGAGGGGGAGGGGTACGAGAGCCTCTCCGCCGAGATGCCGGCGTTCTCCCCGACCCAGCAGTGCAGCATTATGGGGGCGGTCTTTCAGCAAAAGCCCGGCACGCTGCTGAACTTCACCCTGGACTACGTGGACCGGGACGTGCCGGAGGGCTTCACCATGACCTTCTCCGTCACCGGGCAGCGGGAGGGGGAGCGGCAGGAGGCCGCCGCCTCGGACCGGGCCATTGAGGATGAGCTGCTTGCGCCTCCAACAGAGCCGGAGGCGGAGATCCTGGCAGAGTTCACCTTCGATCTCACCTTCGACCCCCAGTTCACCGCCCAGGGGGAGGTGCTGGCGGTGAACGAGACCTTCACCCTGGACGGCCAGACCTTTACGTTGACGGAGGCGGAAGTCTATCCCACCCACCTGCGCATCAATGTGGAGGGGGCGGAGGACAACACCGCCTGGCTCAAGGGGCTGGATTTCTACCTGGAAAACGAGAAGGGAGAGCGCTTCGACGCCGTCTCCAGCGGTGTCACCGCCAGCGGGGAGACTGACAGCCCCGCCATGGTGTCCTACCGGCTGGAGAGCCCCTGGTTCAGCAACAGCGACCACCTGACGGTGCACATCACAGGCGCAAAGTGGCTTGCCAAGGAGCATCAGCGGGTGTACGTGGATCTGGAGCAGGGTACGGCTCCCTGGCTTCCGGATGGGGTGAGCCTCTCCTCCGCCCAGCGGCGAGAGGACGGCTGGGTGCTGACCTTCCGGATGGCGGGGGCCCTTTTGAGCAGTCCCTTTGACATGACCTTCTATGACGCGGAAGGGAATGCCTGGGAGGCCCGCCAGATGGGCGTCACCGTCTCCGATGACGGGCAGCCGGGCTTTTTGATGCTGCCCCTGCCGGACTATCAGGCCGGGGAGGTGTGGCTGACGGCCAACTACTCCCATGAGAGCACCCTGCCCCAGCCCGTGGACATCCCTCTGAAATAATGCCCAAGCGTAAGCGGGGGCGGCCTCTTCCGGGCCGTTCCCGCTTTGCGTTCTGCCGCAGCCGGGGGCAGGGGGTAAAAAACACGGGAATTTCCGGGAAATTACGCCTGGGATCGTGAGTTTTCTATTGAATTTGGGATAAGAATAGAGTATAATACCTCTGCTGAATTTCAAATCAAAGGAGAAGACCCCTATGATTACCATTACCAAGGACACCATCATCGGTGATATTCTGGATATCGCCCCCCACACCGCTCCCATCTTTTTGTCCATCGGCATGCACTGCCTGGGCTGCCCCTCTTCCCGGGGCGAGACCGTGGAGGAGGCCTGCATGGTCCACGGCGTGGACGTGGACAAGCTGCTGGCCCTGGTGAACGAAGAGGCCAACAAGGCTCAGTAATGGGCACGCACGGGACGCATCCGGAGCTCTCCGGATGCGTCCTGAGATTGTCGGAAGGGAAAGGAGAGGCACCATGGGGGAGCTGGAACTGACGCCCCGGCTGCGCCAGGCGGCACAGTGGGTGCCTCAGGGCGTCCGCCTGGCGGACATCGGCACGGATCACGGGCACCTGCCCATCTGGCTGATGCTCCAGGGCCGGATCCCCGGCGCCATCGCCGCGGACCTGCGGCCCGGGCCCCTCTCCCGTGCCCGGGAGAACGCCCGGCGCTACGGCGTGACGGGCATCGACTTTCGGCTCTGCGACGGCCTTTCCGCCATCCGGGCGGAGGAGTGCGGCGCCGTGGTCATTGCCGGCATGGGAGGCGAGAACATCGCCGCCATCCTGGCAGCAGCCCCCTGGACGGCGGACGGACGCCATACCCTGGTGCTCCAGCCCCAGTCCCGGCCGGAGGTGCTGCGCCGCTTTCTGATGGAGCATGGCTACGCCATCACCCGGGAGGCTCTGGTGGAGGACCGGGGGCATCTGTACCCGGTGCTGGAGGCCGGGGCGGGGGAGATGAAGCTCACCCCAGGCCAGCTCCATTGCGGGGTGAAGCTCCTCCGCGACCCCCTGTGGGACCGGTACCTCATCGAAAAGATCATTCAGCTGCAAAACGTGGTGGCGGGCCGCAGCCGCTCCGCGGACCCGGCCGACCGGGCCCGGGCGGAGGAGCAGCGCGACCTCATCACGGAACTTCTCGCTATGAGAGAGGAGTGGCGCCATGCCAACGGTACGAGAAATTGAATCTGCCCTTTACCGCCTGGCCCCCAGGGAGGGCGCCATGGACTGGGACAACGTGGGCCAGCTGCTGGGCGACCCGGCAGCGGAGGTGACACGGGTGCTGGTGGCCCTGGACATCACGGAGGACGTGGCGGCGGAGGCCGTCCGGCAGCACTGTGAGCTCATCGTCAGCCACCATCCGGTGATGAACTGCAAGTGGCTGCCGGTGCAGTCCGTCCGCGCCGATACGCCCCAGGGACACCTGCTCATGCAGATCCTCCAGAACGACATGGCCGCCATCTGCATGCACACCAACCTGGATGTGGCCCCCGGCGGCGTCAACGACGCCCTGGCTGCCGCCCTGGGACTGGAGGATCCTGGGCCCCTGGGAGACCCGGAGGGCCTTTGCCGCATGGGAACGCTGGCAAAGGAGATGCCTTTACACCAATTTGCCCAGCACGTATGCCGCTGCCTGGGAGCCAACGGCGTCCGGTATGCGGACGCAGGGCGGCCTGTGCGCAGGGTAGCGGTGGGCGGAGGTGCCTGCGGGGACTATGAAGCTTACGCCATCGCCGCAGGGTGTGATACGTTTGTCACCTCCGACCTCACCTACCACACCTTCCTGGACGCGCCGGGGAAGGGCATCAACCTCCTGGATGCGGGCCATTTCCCCACAGAGGATCCCGTGTGCGCCCGTCTTGTGGCGTACTTACAAGAGCAGTTTCCCCAGCTGACCGTTATGAAATCCACTTCCCACCGGGAAGTGATCCAGTATTACGTAGAAGGAGAGTAATCAACCATGTCCGGACATTCCAAATGGCATAATATTCAGAAGACCAAGGGCGCGCAGGACGCCAAGCGCTCCGCCGCGTTCACCAAGATCGCCAAGGAGATCATCGTGGCCGTCAAAGAGGGCGGCGGCTCCGGCGACCCCAACAACAACTCCCGCCTGGCCACCGTCATCGCCAAGGCCAAGGCCGTGAACATGCCCAACGACAACATCAAGCGCACCATCGACAAGGCTCTGGGCGCCGGCAGCACCGAGAACTTCGAGTCCGTCACCTACGAGGGCTACGGCCCCGGCGGCGTGGCCGTCATCGTGGAGGCCCTCACCGACAACCGCCAGCGCACCGCGCCGGAGGTCCGTCACGCCTTCGACAAGTGCAACGGCAACCTGGGCGCCCAGGGATGCGTCTCCTGGTCCTTTGACCGCAAGGGCGTCATCGTCATCGACAACGAGGAGGGCGAGCTGGAGGAGGACACCGTCATGATGGATGCCCTGGACTCCGGCGCCGACGACTTCCAGGCCGACGGCTCCGTTCTGGAGATCACCACCGATCCCGACGCCTTCAACGACGTGGTGAAGGCCCTGGAGGAGAAGGGGTACAGCTTCGTCAGCGCCCAGATCGAGATGGTCCCCCAGAACTACATCACCCTCACCGGCGAGGGCGATGTGAAGAACATGGAGAAGCTCATCGACATGCTGGAGGACAACGACGACGTCCAGAACGTCTGGCACAACTGGAACAACGACTGAGCCCAATCAAGGACTGCAAGAGGAGACGGCACCCGCCGTCTTCTCTTTTTTTGTTTCTAATTAAACAAAACTTTTCTTTTGTGCAAAGTGCCGCCGGAGACGGCACCCGCTGGCCCCACTCTAACTCTGAGCATAACCATAACATTTACCATGGCTCTTACTATAACGGGAGGATTTTGCAAAATTTTCCCGGCTGTTGCACAGCTCCGTGCAAATACCGCCACTCGGGAGGGAAATAGCAGAGGAGGAATGCAAACATGGCAGAGGGACACAAGAAGAGTTTCATGCTGTATTTTGACAATTACCCCAGCATTGCCGCGCTGCCGGCGGATCAGCGGGGGGAGCTGCTGGTGCTGCTCTACCGCTACGCCATGGCGGCGGAGGAGGGCTCTGCGGATCCGGAGGAGTTTGCGGATCAGTTCCCGGATCTGACGCCGGAGACCCGCATGGCCTACCGCTTCCTGGCGGAGACCATCCGCCGGGATACGGAGAAATGGGTGGCCAAGCAGCGGCATTACCAGTCAGCGGCAATGCGCCGCATGGAGGAGAGCGGGCGGAAACCCGGCCCGCCGGACCGGGACGACATCAGCTGGATGCGGCCGCATATTGAGCGGCTCAGGGCTTCCATGGAGAAAACGCCGCTCGACTGACAGTCGGTTGCCTTTTTCCGGCTCCGGAGGTATGCTGAGGACGAGGTGAGACACATGAACAAGGAGCGGTTCGGCACATTCATTGCCCAGCGCCGCCGGGAACTGGGCCTGACCCAGCGGGATCTGGCACAGGCGCTGCATCTGACGGACAAGGCGGTGAGCAAGTGGGAGAGGGGGCTCAGTTACCCGGACGTGACACTGCTGGAGCCCCTGGCGGCAAAGCTGGAGCTGACGGTGGGGGAGCTGATGGCCTGCAGCTTGGAGGCGGCAGCCCCGGAGGCAGAAAAGGAGGAGCCCATGGAGACGCTGATGACCATATCCAAGGACACGGTGCGCCGGGAGCGGCGGCGCTCCTGGCAGCGGCTGATCGGCGTACTGGTACTGCTGGCGGCGGCCGGGGCGGTGATCGCCTGGAACGCTCTGATCCAGCGGGAGCAGAGTTTCACCAGAATCTATCTCAAGGAGACCGTCAACGGGGTGAATTACCTCTACATTGATGCCCTGGATGGCCATCTCCTGCGGCTCCGGTGCGGAGACAACATCGATTTTGACAGCCTCCAGACGGGATATGACGGTTATCAGATGGAATACGTCTGGAACCAGGCCACCCATCACGGCGTGGTTTCCGCGTGTACAGCCACAGGTTATTCCTGTTACCAGGGGAGCATTTACATCGGCTCTTTTGATGACTCCGGCTATGGCAACTTCATATTCGGTTATACATGCCTGCAATACCGGGGCGAAAACCATTATCAGGATCCGTACCTGGAGCCCAAGGGCCGCGTCTTTGTAAAAGACCTGCGGTTCTTCGTAGATAACTTAGAGACCGGAGAAGAGGATACCATCCTCTTTGTTGAGGACTGCCTGAAATCCACCTTTGCAGATGCCGACGGCGACGGGGAACTGGAGATCGTGGTCCGCACCCGCTGGTCGGAGAAGCCCTACACCGTCTACGACATGGTGGACGGAAAAGTGCAGGCGGTCGCCTGGCCCAATACCGTGCCGAAGGAGATCCGGGACGCCCTGACGTGCGTGTGGGAGCGATAGGCCGTCCCTCCAACCCCTTGCAAACCGGGAGGTCTACCGCCGGTGGATTGCCTTTTTCCGCCCAGTGCGATACACTTTGGGCGAGAGGTGATAGCATGAACAAGGAACGCTTCGGCGCGTTCATCGCCCAGCGCCGGCGGGAGCTGGGCCTGACCCAGCAGCAGCTGGCGGAGACAGTACATGTGACCAACAAGGCGGTAAGCAAGTGGGAGTGCGGCCTCAGCTACCCGGACGTGACGCTGCTGGAGCCTCTGGCGGCAAAGCTGGAGCTGACGGTGGGGGAGCTGATGGCCTGCTGCGTGGGTGCGGCGGCCCCGGAGACGGAGAAGGAGGAACCTATGGAGACGCTGATGACCATATCCAAGGACACGGTGCGCCGGGAACGGCGGCGCTCCTGGCAGCGGCTGATCGGCGTACTGGTGCTGCTGGCGGTGGCCGGGGCGGTGATCGCCTGGAACGCCGTCATGGTGTCGGAGACGCAGGAGACTTCTATTTTTCTCAAAGAGACACAAGCGGGTAAGGGCTACCTGTATGTGGAGCGGGAAGGCCATCTGCTGAAGCTCCGGTGCGGCAGCGGCGTGGATTTTGATGCGATCCCCCTGGAAAATGAGTGGGGCGATCCGATTTGCTATGAGATGGATTTCCGGTGGAACCGCCTGACCCATACGGGCGTTGTGACTTCGTGCACGGATACCGGCATGTATGTGTTGGGCGGACTGATGGACGTGACCTTTAGTTCCAGCTATTTTAACTTTGTGCTGGGGTATCCCTGTCTCCAGTACAATTCGGAAAACTACTATCCGGACCCGTACGCCGAGCCCCGGGGGCATGTCTATCTGTGTGACTATCGGTTTTGGGTGGAGGATCCCAACGACGGAACCGAGGAGACGATTTTGACCGTGGAGGACTGCCTGAATGCCACCGCCGGAGACACCGACGGCGACGGGGAGAACGAGCTCATCATTCGCACTCGCTGGCCTGAGAAGCCCTACACCGTCTATGACTGCGTGGACGGGGAGATCACCGAGACCTGGCCAGACACCGTGCCGGAGGAGATCCAGGATGCCCTGCGGTGCATCTGGGAAGAATAAGAGGGAGGAGGCCTGCTGCATCGACCGCTGCGCCCTGAACCAGTACCGCCATCAATCGGAAAGACCAGAAAAGCCCCCGGCTGCGGATCA
>UMIY01029838.1_pt1 | contig 16263 bp, 10 predicted proteins | sample 1965921 | NCBI WGS metagenome assembly UMIY01 (sample SAMEA4836134, study PRJEB28245) | human gut metagenome | biome: gut microbiome; material: fecal sample | place: Denmark | collected 2008
TATCGACTCCTCTTAACGTTTTTATTAAAACATGATATTGATTATCTGTTAAATCTAAAATTCTTTTTTGTTCTTGTGGGTAATTTGTTATAGCTTGTAATTGTTCAAAATCTAATGAAGATAAGTATTTTTCATCTAATATCCTTAAATTGATAGTGCTATATATTTTACTATTTTTAGTTTCTAACTGTTCTAGTATATCTATTTTTCTTGCTATTTCCGGGTGTTTTTGCTTTAGTTCTTCAGCAGTATTTTTCCATATATCAATATATCTGTTTGTATCTTCTATTGAATATTGCATAATTTCCGTTAGTGAACTTTCATTTTGCAGTTGTATGGATTCTGGTGTTACTCTCCAAATAGCTGAGAGTCTCTTTGCATCCCCCTTCATTGCTTCTATGATTTTATTAAATACGTCTGGAGTACAATTTTTCCTAATTTCTGTATTACTATCTCTCCATATTACTAATAAGGCTTTTTTTCTAACTTCACTGTTGATATCATCTCTATCTAAAAGCTCATATAATATCTGGGTCTGTTTTGAGTTGTCTAATTGTTCAATTGGAATATATGGATCTACAGTTAAAATATAATTTATTATATCGATTATCGAAGAATCTTTTCCTATTTTCAACTCATTCATTTTTATTTCTCCCATTTATAATCTTTATGATTAAATTTAGCAATTTTAAAAAATAATAACTCAATAATAATTATATCAATAAAAATTAATTTTTCAATTGTTTTTTACCACTTTACTACAAGTTTTCCTACTTTTGAATTTATATAACTCTCTAACTTTCCCATAAATACGTCTGGCTCTATTTCTTTTTTAGCTACCATGTCTAGGCCTTTTTCCCAGCTTGCTGTAAGTTTTGGATTTAGCATATCTGGCATTGAGCTATTTACCACATCATATATTGCTTCTCCTTTTTGTGTTGGAGTTATTATCTGTGTTTTGCTATTTATTGCTATATATCCTATTCTTTCTAGTTTTTTCATTATTTCTGCCCTGGTTGCACTTGTTCCTATTCCTGCTCCTTTTATCTGCTCTCTTAATTCTTCGTCTTCTATTAATTTGCCTGCATTCTCCATAGCTAGAATTATCGAGCCAGAGTTATATCTTGATGGAGGTGTTGTCTCAGATGTTTTTATTTCATAGTTTATCACAGGAATTTCTTGTCCTTTTTTTAATTTGCTAAGAATTGTTAAGTCCGTATTATCTTCTGCACTTTCTTTTACTATTTCGCCTTTGATATCCACATTTTTTGCATTTAATTGTGCATTATTACTTTCTTGTGTCATATTATCTGTTTCTTTTTTTGCTTCACTTACAGTTTTCGTTTCGTCAGATTGCTTTCTTTCTTTTAATACATCCAAATATCCTTGCTTAATACAAACTTTTCCGCTTGCGCTAAATTCTTCATTTTCTACATTTATTTTTACAGATATTTTATTGTATTCTGCTGGTGGATAAAACACTGCCAAGAAACGCTTTACAATTACCTTGTACACATTTTTGTGTAAGTCTGGTAGCTTATCAAAGTTTTCATACCCTTGTCCTGTAGGGATTATTGCATAGTGGTCTGTTATTTTACTGTCATTCACATACTTAGTTTTAGTTAAGTCTGTCTTGTACTTTTCATCTACCATTTGTTTAACATACCCCTGTACTTCTTCATCTTTGTATCCTTTAGCAATTCCATTTAAATTTTTAGATATTACCTTTGCTATAGCAGTTGATAGCACTCTTGCATCGGTCCTAGGATATGTTACAAGCTTTTTTTCATACAAGTTTTGCACTACTTCCAATGTTTCGTCCGGCTTTATTTTAAATCTTTTTGTGCATTCATTTTGTAGCTCTGCTAAATTAAATAGTAGTCGCGGATTTTCTTTTGTTTTACTCTTTTTTACTTCTGTTACTATTGCTTTTTTGCCCTGTAATGAGACAATAAAGTCTTTTGCGTTGCTTTCTTTTTTGAATCCGGATTCGTTGTATAGTTTCGGAGATTCAAACATTTTTGATTTCTCTGTAACTTTCCATTCTGCCTTTATGGACGAGTTTTCTTCTCCAAATTCTCCTATTATTTTATAATATGGTGTTTTTACAAAGTTTCTAATTTCTCGCTCCCTTGATACTATCATTCCTAAAACACATGTCATAACTCTACCAACAGAAATAGAAACTCTATCTTCTTTAAGCTGACCTGCAATTCTTTTACCATAAATTATAGTAAGAAGTCTTGAAAAATTAATTCCAATTAAATAATCTTCTTTTGCACGCAAATAAGCCGAATCTGATAAACTATCATATTCGGATAAGTCTTTTGCCTCTTCTATTCCTCTTTTTATTTCTTCTTCTGTTTGCGAATCTATCCATACTCTTTTTCTGTTTGGCTTATGTACTCCTATTTGATTTTCAACTAACCTAAATATATATTCTCCTTCTCGTCCAGAGTCAGTTGCAACATATACAGTGTCAACATCTTCTCTTGAGAGTAAATTTTTTATTATGTTATATTGCTTTTGTACATTTGGTATAACTTCATATTTATATTCTTTAGGCATAAAAGGAAGAGTATCTAATCTCCAAAATTTTAGCTTTTCATCATATACCTCTGGATATGACATAGTAACCAAGTGTCCAACACACCAGGTTACTATCCAATTTTCGGATTCTAAATACCCATCTTTCCTTGCTCCATTTATTTTTAGTACCTTTGCAAATTCCATTGCTACTGAAGGTTTTTCTGTTATTAGTATCTTCTTTGCCATTTTTCCCTCTATTCCATTAAACCGAAAACTCAAAGTTAGCTTAATTTGTTACTGCATTTACTTCATTTGTGTTAATATCATTTACATCCACATCATTTAAAGCTGTTTCGTTTATAAATGTATTAGTCTCGTTTGTATTAATTTCGTTTGTATCACTGTAATCCGGTTGCTCTGTATTATCTAATAAATCTCCAAACATTACTATATCCATCTCGGAAGTAAATTCTGAGTTACCATATGCATACACTATATATAAATTTCCATTAGGGCCTAAGAAATATGCACCAGCATTATCTACAGAATATATATCGCTTGTTAAATCTCTAACATATATTTCGTTGTAACCCATGTTTTTCAAGGTTTCGCTTTCTTGATTTGCTTGTGTAACTACCTGTTTTATTTTTGTATTTACTTCATCCACATTTAGTCTTTTTAAAGTAATTAAATCAACTAATGATGCCTCTGCATTTGTGTCTAGATTATAGTTATATGTCTGAACTATTACTCTTTGCGCTGAGCTTCCTTCTTTAAGAGTAGATTTTATTACTAATGATAAAATATTACTATTTATATATGCAGTATAATCTATGCTATAGATAGCTTTTCTTGTTGTATCTTGATTTTGTAGTATTTCATTTGCTTTGTTAACAAAGATTTGTTGTGTATTTTGATTTAATGTATTTGAAAGCTCACTTCTTATATTTATAATAGGGATATGTATATTTATATCATATCTATCATTGCTTTCATCTATGTCATATGCAGAATACACAATTTGTTTTGTAGCATCATTTCTTTGTATTCCTGTTGTATCAAACTCTCCCAAATTAAGTGTGTTATTGAATAGGTTGTTAAAATCTGATTTAATTTCTTCTTGAGTTGGCTCTTGTAACAGATTTTCATTTGGATTATCAGAAATATCTAGCCCACCATGATTTGTATCTATAAATTGAGCATAAATTCCTGCAATAATTGCAAATACACAAAATGCGCCAATTAAAATATATAATATTTTTGGATCCTTCATTTTTTATTCCTTTCATCACTACATTTTTTATTAAATTATTTTACCCTATTAACAGTATACAACAAAAATATATTTTTTTCAATTATTGATAAAGCAACTATTTAATTATAATTAATTTTTTTATAATTTGCTCATTTATTCACACAAAATTTACGTAAATTTTATTGACTTTAAGCCTATTTTAATATATTATATAAGTTGTATAAAAATGTAAATAAAGGAGATTATATAGATGTTATGCTCAGACTGTAAAAAGAATAATGCAGTTGTTTTTGTTAATAAAAAAGATAACGATGGTAAAAATACTTTAGAAGGATATTGCTATGATTGTGCTAAAAAAAGAGGAATTAATCCTATTGATAGCTTAATGAAACAAGCAAATCTTTCAGAAGAAGATTTAAATAATATGACACAGCAATTTGAGTCAATGTTTAAAGATATGTCAGAAGGTATGGATTTTTCAGAAATAAATGAAGAAGGAGAAGAATATAATCCTGATGAGTCTGAAAATGCAATGCAATTTGGTGCTATTCCACTAGGCTCTATTTTTTCTAATATGTTTAGTGGTACAAATAACGAAAATAGTAATAATACTGATGCTAATTTTTCTGGAAAGAAAAAAGTTAAAGTCGATAAAAAAAATAATAAAAAAAGAAAAGCTTTAGATACTTTTGGAACAAATCTTACTCAAAAAGCTAAAAACAATCAATTAGATGCAGTAATCGGCAGAGATAAAGAAATTCAAAGAATTGTTCAAATTCTTAATAGACGCTCTAAAAATAATCCTTGTTTAATTGGTGAGCCTGGTGTTGGTAAAACAGCAATTGCTCAAGGTCTAGCAATAAGGATTGCAAATGGTAAAGTACCTGCGAAATTATTAAACAAAGAAGTGTATTTATTGGATATGACTGCTGTAATTGCTGGTACTCAATTTAGAGGTCAATTTGAAGCTAGAATGAAGTCTATTATAGATGAATGCAAATCTTTAGGGAATATCATTTTAGTAATTGATGAAATTCATAATATCATTGGTGCTGGAGATGCAGAGCATTCTATGAATGCAGCAAATATATTGAAACCATCACTTGCAAATGGAGAAATTCAATTAATTGGTACAACCACTCTTAAAGAGTATAGAAAATATATTGAAAAAGATACTGCATTAGAAAGAAGATTTCAACCTGTTATAATTTCAGAGCCTTCTATATCAGATAGTATTGAGATTCTTGATGGTATAAAAAAATATTATGAAGATTATCATAAAGTAAAAATATCTACAGATGTTATTAGACAAACAGTTATAATGTCTGAGAAATACATACATGATAGATTTTTACCAGATAAAGCTATAGATATATTGGATGAAGCTTGCTCTAGGATAAATTTAAATAACAAGGAGCTATACGATTTAGAAATATTGAAAAATGAGCTTGCCAAAGTTCAAGAAGAAAAAGAAGAAGCAGCTCAAGCAGATTCTACAGAAGATTATCAAAAAGCTGCTGAGCTTAAAACTAGAGAATGTGCTTTAACTGAGAAAATAGATGATTTATCAAAGAAGATGGAGCTAAAAAATTTAAGCATTCAAGATATTGCAGAAGTTATTGAAAGTTGGACAAAAATTCCTGTAAAGAAGATTACTGAAGCTGAAACACAAAAATTATTAAATTTAGAAAACAATCTTCATAAAAGAATTATTGGGCAAAATGAAGCTGTAGAAGCAGTTTCTCGTGCAATCAGACGTAACAGAGCTGGTTTAAAAAGCACAAAGAGACCACCTTCATTTATATTTGTAGGTCCTACAGGTGTTGGTAAAACTGAGCTTGCTAAAGCTATTGCCTACGAAATGTTCGGAAATGAAGATTCAATAATTAGAATAGATATGTCTGAATATATGGAAAGTCATTCTACTTCTAAACTTATTGGCTCACCTCCAGGATATGTAGGTTATGATGATGCTGGTCAATTAACTGAAAAGGTAAAGAGAAATCCTTATTCAATTGTACTTTTAGATGAAATAGAAAAAGCTCACCCAGATGTATTTAATATATTACTTCAAGTTCTTGATGATGGAAGACTTACAGACGCTCAGGGAAACACAGTAAGTTTTGAAAACACAATAATAATTATGACATCAAATGCTGGTTCTAACTTAAATACAAATTCAATTGGATTTGGTGGAGGACAAGTAAATAACAATGCTATAATGAATGCATTAAGAGAGACTTTTAGACCAGAATTTTTAAACAGAGTTGACGAAATTGTTGCATTCAATCAATTAACTCCTAACGAATTAATGCAAATAGTTGATTTAATGTTAAATGATACTAGAAAATCTTTATCAGAAAAAGATATTAAAATGGAAGTATCTGAAGATGCTAAAAAATATTTACTAGAAAAAGGAACAGATATAAAATATGGAGCTCGCCCATTAAGAAGAGCTATCCAAAGATATTTAGAAGATGAATTATCAGATATGATTTTACGCTCAGAATTAATGAATGGAAGTACTGTTTACGTTAGCACTCAAGATAACAAATTATATTTTGAAGTAAAATAACTATTTTAGAAAAGAAATAGGACTTGACAAATCTATTTCTTTTCTTTAAAATGTTTATCATAATTTATAGAAGGAGCAAATATATGTTAAAAAATATTCCAAATGCACTAACAATTGTAAGATTTATACTAATACCAGTTATAGTATATTATATATTAACAGGACAATATATAGCTGGCTTTGTAGTTTTAACCATCTCTGGTTTAACAGATATTTTAGATGGTTTTATAGCTAGAAAATTTAATTTTATAACAAACTTTGGTAAATTAATCGATCCTTTAGCAGATAAGTCTACACAAATAGCTGTACTTGCATCACTTACCTTTAAAGGTATTGTTCCTTTATGGATTCTATTAATAGTATTTATAAAAGAAATCTTAATGGTTTCTGGAGCTTCTTTCCTTTATGGGAAAAAGCTTGTAGTATCTAGCAGATGGTATGGAAAACTTGCAACTGTCTTATTTTATGTAGCAATAGTATGCTCATTATTCATAGAATATTGGAATACAACTGTAAATCCATCAACTCCATTATTTGATTTTGATGATTACATATATTACTTAGCAATAGCAACTACTATCTTCTCACTAGTAATGTATTTTAGACAATTCTATCAACAAGGCTATTTGAAAAAAGAAAATTTAAAAATAGATAATTAATGTAAGAACTTGTACAAAAGGGACACTCCTTTTTGTGCAAGTTCTTGTACTTTTGGGACACTCCTCTTTGTCCAAATTCTTGCACGTTTAGGAGTGTCCCTTTTGTACAAGTTTTCAAGTTCGATTTAGAAAATCTTTTTTTCCTCCGCCCCCAAAAACAAGTTATTCATAGTCTTCTAAAAATTCGGTTAGATTTGTTTTTCCTATTATTTCTATTCCTGCTTTTAAATTAGATAAATCTTCTTCTGGTAAATATTGTGTTGATATCTCTGTATCTTCTTGTAATGTTTTCACTCCATATTCATCTGTTATATATATACCTATCACGCCATTATGATCTTGGACAAAATAGTGCTCTCCACAGTTTCCGCTCTGAGTTTTATATAAAATTATTTGTGTGGGTGAAAATTCTTCTATTTTCCAATCACTGTATGCTTCTTTCACGTCTTCTTCAGTTTTATTCACCAACTCCTCTGGAATATCCTCTGCCTCTCTTATCAAATGGTCACATGCCTCATAATATATTTTTTTTATCAATATTGCATTTGGTGAAATATTAGCATCTATTGCAGATGTCTCGACTGTATTAGTAGTATTTTGTAATATGTTAGAATTAGTTTCTTCTGAGTCTGCCAGTTCTTTTTCACTTAATAAATCCATATCTTCTGTTTCACCATTACTTGAAGAATATACAGCTAATCCTATCCCAATAGATAGCCCAATAATAATTGTTATAATAATACAAATAATCCACTTTTTATCCATATTTTCCTCTTTCTAAGGAGCTTATCTTTTCATTTTTTATCTTTATGAGCATTATATATAATAGCAAAAGACAATGTGTTTCGACTCCTTGAATACAATTTTAATATTATTATGTTATAAATTTGTAAAATTATACAATTTTTGTTAAAATCCTTATTTTCCCTTTAGTATAAATAATCTCTATTTCCCCATTTTTATCTGTTCTGTAAATTTTATTAGTGTAGTCTCTAATTCTGTCAAGTACTCCATTATTTGGATGTCCAAATTTATTCCCTTCGCCAACTCCTATTAAAGCTATTTTTGGTGTTACTAATTCTAAAAATTTTGCTGTACTTGATGTTTTCGAGCCATGATGAGCAACTTTTAATATAGTTGATTTTAATTTGTCTGTATCTCTATACAATTCCCAAAGTCTTTTTTCTGCAATTTCTTCTATATCTCCTGTAAAAAGCAGTTTAAAGCCTATTGAGCAAAAGTTTGCCACAATAGAATTATTATTTAAAACATTGTCTTGTATTAAATTTTTTTCCGGAAATAATATTTCAAAATATGAATACTTATCTATTTGTATCCTATCACCTTTTTTTACTACTAGAACATTAACTTTTTTATTCTTTACTAATTCCTGAAACCTAATAAAATTATCTGATTTTTCTCCTTGCTTAGATATGATAATGTTTTTAATTTTTAGATTTTCCATTACAGCAAAAAGCCCATCTATATGGTCACTATCAAAATGTGATATTAACATATAGTCTATTGTGGTTATTCTTCTATCTAACAAATATGGTAGAAGTGTGCTTTCTCCTACATCAAAATTACCAAATTCGCTTCCACCTCCATCTATTAATATATGCTTATTAGTAGGTGTTTTTATTAGAGTACAATCTCCTTGTCCAACATCTACAAAATATATTTTTAATGTTTTGGGATAGTAGTAGATTAAAACACTGCTAAAAATTATTAGCAATATACTGCTGGCTACTAGAACTTTAAGTATCTTTTTAACTTTTATAGCATTTTTAATATAGTCCCATTTTAGCCAAAGCACAATAAACAAATAATAGATTATGCATTCAATTATATATGGAGTTTTAATATATATGCTAGAGCCTGGAATCAAGGAAGACACTTCAGCAATTTTGAGAAGTAAATATAATAATAAATTTAAAAATATCCCTAAGAATTTAGCAAGTGGAATAAAAAAAATAGAAATAAAATATATGATAAAACCAAAGATTGTTGCAATCTCCATGATTGGTGCTGCTAAAATATTTGAAATCCAGAATGTAAATGATACTGTACTAAAATTGTATGCCATGATAGGAATAATTATTAAATTTGCTGAAAGAGTGATACTAAAGGATGTGATTATGTACTTTATAATTTTATTAATTATATTTTTGTTTTTATTTTCTTCTTTATAAATAGCATTTTCTATTTTATCTCCTAATAACACAATTCCTATTGTTCCACCGTAAGAAAGTAGAAATCCCGCATCACTGATGGCATATGGATTAAAAAGCAATATAATAAAAGATGATATTCCCAAATTGTTTATTGTATCTGGCTTTCTATACATTAAACTTGCTAACAATACTAGTATTCCCATAATGCATGCTCTAATAACTGAAAAAGTAAAACCTGTTAATGCCATAAAAAATATTAGAATTATGATTGTAAAAATCTTTGAAGTTCTTTTGCTCGTTTTGCCTAATAGCATAGCAAGTGCATTAATAATGTACGTAATGTGCGAGCCCGAAACAGCAAGCATATGTGTTAAATTACTTTTTTTAAAGTTGTCTTCTGTTTGCTCTGATATTGCCTCTCTATCTCCTACTAAAATTCCAATACATAATGCAGCTTCTTCTTCATTTAAAATTTTATTTATATTGCTTTTCATATTATTTTGTACAGAATTAATTACTTTACTAATTATATCTATTTTCTTTTTGCTTATTATTTTATAATTTTCCGAGCTAACTGTGGCATATATTTTTTTACTTTTTAAGTATTGCTTGTAATCAAATCCTTTATAATTTCTAGCACCATTAGGCTTTTTCAATTCTCCTATTATTTCTATTTCATCACCAAATTCAGGCTCTTCTTTTAATTCACTTTTCTTAATATCAAGAAGTAATTTTGTGTTTTTATATTTTTTATCACCATTTATTTCTTCTACTTTTATTGTGTATGTTTTTTTGTAATCTTTATCCACTGGCTCTGAAATAATTATAGCTTTTATGCTTACTTTCTCAGAGATATTTGCGTATTTTGCTTTATAATTATTATCTAATACATTAATATATATACATCCAATCAGTACGAAGCTTAAAAATACAATCCACTTTTTATTTACATTAAACAGACACAAAATAATAGAAAAAACAATATATCCTATGCACAAAAAGGCTATACTTACAGTCAAGTATAGCCCCATTAATATCCCTACTATATACATAATGGAGGCAATACAAATTGGTCTTTTTATATAGACTCATCCTTTCATTTGCCCCCGAAATTTTTTATTTTTATAATATTCTTCTTGCAGCACAATACCTAGTATTATAATACTCTCCCGGTAATAAGCTATTAATCTTTACACAATAGCCCGAGCCAGAAGATGCATGTATAAAATCGCCATCTCCAATATATATTCCACAATGTCCGATTTCATCCATTGTCTCATAATCTAAGAAAAATACTAAATCACCTTTCTTTAAGTTGTTTAACATACTGCTCTTTGAAGATTTATCTACATTTACTGCTTTTCCTAATTTTGCTTGCGCTTGTGCGCCATGTCTCATTGATATACCAAATTTATTATAGACATACATGGTAAATCCTGAGCAGTCAAATCCAGATGGACTTGCTCCTCCATATACATATGGCACTCCTAAAAATTTTTTAGCATATGCTATAATTTCATCTGCTTGTGCAGAGCTATCAGACGAATTGGAGGTAGAAGCATCTGATGCTCCTGCCTCGTCTTCATTATTTTTATCTTCTGTTTCATTATTACTTACTCTATCTATTCCACCTCTTGTTGTGGTTGACACCGCTTTATCAGATAGTAACTCTTTTGATACATATGCATTTCCTTGGCTTGTCTCTACTTCATACCAGTCTCCTGTCTCTCCTACAACCTTTAAAGCAGTATTTTGCTCAACTGTCATTAGTCTATCGGAGCTAGTACTTGGCTCTTTTCTTATATTCACATAATCAGTAGTGTACATCGTTCTTTCTTCGAAATTAGATGTACTTTCATCTGGTTGATTATCAGCTTCTTTGGTGTCATCTGCATTTGTATTATTATCAGCACTATTATCACTGTTTTCGTTACCTTCATTATTGCTTCCACTAGATGTACTTGATAACACATCTGCCCTTATCCATCCAGAGATAGTATCTGTTTGAATATAAGCCCATCCGCTTGTTTGTGTTACAACAGTAACTTCTGTATTAGCTTTTACATTACCTATGGCACTTCCATTTATTAGTGGAACTATTTTTACATCTGTGTCACTATTTATTTTTGCAGTAGTTACACCATTATTGCTTGAGCTTGGCAAATCAGTCTCAGGCTCTGTTTCATCAGTTTGATTTGTGCTTTCTTGTGGCTCCGTGTTAGTATTCTCTTGTGGTTCTTCTGTAGTGTCATTAGTAGAAGTATCCTCTGGTTCATCACTTGTCACGTCATTATCAGAAGTGTTATCTCCATTTCCTGTAGTATCTTCTCCTCCTATAACTTTTGTATATTCTTTACTAACATATCCTGTATAATCACCATATTGCACTCTATACCAATCGCCTTCATCTGCTAATACTTCACACTCTTCTCCTACTGATATTTGTGCTACTATATCTGAATCTGTTGATGCTTCTTTTCTTAGGTTTAATGTTTCCGTTGTTATTTCAACTGTTGTCGCTTTTGCTATATTGCTAAATGTAAATATTATTGCTATTATAAGCATTGCTACATACATTATTTTATTTAATTTGCCCATTGTCATTCCTCCTAAAATACGACTATAGTATATAATCAAATAGACAAAAAGTCAAGAAAAATAGCAGGGGTTTTGCAATTTCTTGCAAGCCCCCCGCTACATAATTTATTAATTTTGAATATTATTCAATAACTTCTGAAACAACTCCAGAACCTACTGTTCTACCACCCTCACGGATAGCGAATCTTAGTCCTTTTTCAATAGCTATTGGTGTGATAAGTTCAACTGTCATGTCTACGTTATCACCAGGCATAACCATTTCTGTTCCGGCTGGTAATTCAATAACACCTGTAACGTCTGTTGTTCTGAAATAGAATTGTGGTCTATATCCATTGAAGAATGGTGTATGACGTCCACCCTCTTCTTTTGTTAGAACGTAAACTTGTGCTTTGAATTTTGTATGTGGATGTATTGTTCCTGGTTTTGCTAAAACTTGACCTCTTTCGATGTCTTTTCTATCAATACCTCTTAATAATACACCAATGTTATCTCCAGCTTCTGCTTGGTCTAGTAATTTTCTGAACATTTCTACACCAGTAACAACTGTTTTCTTAGCTTCTTTAGAAAGACCAACGATTTCAACTTCGTCTTGAAGTTTAACTGTTCCTCTTTCTACTCTACCTGTAGCAACTGTTCCTCTACCTGTGATTGTGAATACGTCTTCAACAGGCATTAAGAATGGTTGGTCTACTGGTCTTTCTGGTGTTGGGATGTAGCTATCTACTGCATCCATTAATTCTTTGATTGGAGCATAAACAGGATCATTAGGATCTGTTGAATCGCTCTCTAATACTTTTAGTGAAGATCCTTTTATAACTGGAATTTCATCGCCTGGGAAACCATATTCTGTTAATAGGTCTCTAACTTCCATTTCAACTAATTCTAATAATTCTGGATCATCAACCATATCGCATTTGTTTAAGTAAACAACGATATATTTAACACCAACTTGTCTAGCAAGTAAGATGTGCTCTCTTGTTTGAGGCATTGGTCCATCAGCTGCAGAAACAACTAATATAGCACCATCCATTTGAGCAGCACCAGTAATCATGTTCTTTACATAGTCAGCATGTCCTGGGCAGTCAACGTGAGCATAGTGTCTATTATCTGTTTCATACTCAACGTGAGCTGTGTTAATTGTAATTCCTCTCTCTTTTTCTTCTGGAGCACTATCGATTTGATCATATGCTTCATATTTAGCTTTACCTAATAATCCTAGGTATTTTGTGATAGCTGCTGTTGTTGTTGTTTTACCATGGTCAACGTGACCAATTGTACCAATGTTAACGTGTGGTTTTGTTCTTTCAAATTTAGCTTTAGCCATTTTAAAATCCTCCTTTAAATTTTAAGTTAGTTAGATATTTCTATCTAGTAACTCCTTAAATATATTTTTAAAATTAAAATCAAATTATTTTAACACTTGCATTGTACAACATTTTTAGTAAAAATGCAAGTCTTTAACAATTTTTTTATATTAAATACTTTCTAATCTTAAAAAGAATCGAGTATCGCTAGGCAGTTTTAGGACAAAATACCGGAGGCGTGCTTTTTGCACGTCGAGGATTTTTGTTCTAAAACTAACAACGCGAGACGAAGATTATTTTTAAGATTTAGTCTTTTTTAGCACGACTAGCTACTATCGTATCCAATATAGATTTTGGAACTTCCTCATAATGAGATGGCTCCATTGAGTATGTTCCTCTACCTTGTGTTTTAGAACGAAGGTCTGTTGCATATCCAAACATTTCTGATAATGGAATAAAAGCTCTTATTAGTTGGTTTCCACCTTCTGGCTCCATTCCTTCTAGTCTACCACGTCTAGAGTTTACATCTCCTATAACATCTCCCATGTATTCTTCAGGAACTGTTATTTCAACTTTCATTATTGGTTCTAATATAACTGATTTTGCTTGTCTACATCCTTCTTTGAATGCCATAGAACCAGCTATTTTGAATGCCATTTCTGAAGAGTCAACTTCGTGGTAAGAACCATCTACTAAAGTAGCTTTGAAGTCTATAACTGGATATCCAGCAAGTACACCGCTTTCAGCAGCTTCTCTAACTCCTTCTTCAATAGGTTTGATATATTCTTTTGGAACAACACCACCAACGATTTTGCTCTCAAATTCAATACCTTTACCTGGCTCTAATGGTTCTAGTTCTAACCAAACATGACCATATTGTCCACGTCCACCTGATTGACGAATGAATTTTCCTTCAACTTTTACTTTATTTCTAATTGTTTCTTTGTATGAAACTTGTGGTTTACCAACTGTACACTCAACTTTGAATTCTCTTTTTAATCTATCAACGATTATGTCTAAGTGTAATTCACCCATACCAGCAATAACAGTTTGACCTGTTTCTTGATTTGTATATGTTTTGAATGTTGGATCTTCTTCAGCAAGTTTTGCTAAAGCAATTCCCATTTTTTCACTATTAGCCTTATCTTTTGGCTCTATAGCTATATCTATAACTGGCTCTGGGAATTCCATAGATTCTAGTATAACTGGGTGGTCCGGATCGCAAAGTGTATCACCTGTAGATACTTCTTTTAATCCAACTGCTGCTGCAATATCACCAGCATATACTTTATCAATATCTTGTCTATGATTTGAATGCATTAATAGAATTCTTCCCATTCTATCTTTTTTACCTTTATTAGCATTTAATATTGTTGAGCCTGCTTCTAATGTTCCAGAATATACTCTGAAGAAGCATAATTTTCCAACAAATGGGTCTGTTGCAATTTTGAATGCTAATGCTGCAAATGGTTCTGTGTCAGATGTTTTTCTTTCTGTCTCTTCTCCATCTAATGTTACACCTTTTATATGAGGTATATCTAATGGAGATGGCATATAATCAACAACTGCGTTTAATAATTCTTGAACACCTTTGTTTTTATATGATGAACCACATACAACTGGAACTATTTTGTTATTTATTGTTCCAATTCTTAGACCTTTTTTGATTTCTTGTTCTGTTAATGTACCTTCTTCTAGGTATTTCATCATTAACTCATCATCTTGTTCTGCAGCTGCTTCAACCATTTTATCTCTATATTCATCAGCTTGAGCTTTTAAATCTGCAGGGATTTCTCCTTCTTCTATAACTTTTCCAAGATCATCTTTATGAATGAATGCTCTCATTTTTATTAAGTCAACAATACCTTGGAAATTATCTTCTGCACCAATTGGTAATTGAATTGGAACAGCATTAGCATTTAATCTTTCTTTTAATTGGCGAACACATAACATAAAATCTGCACCTGTGATATCCATTTTATTAACATATACCATTCTTGGAACTTGATACTTATCAGCTTGTCTCCAAACTGTTTCTGTTTGTGGTTGAACTCCACCTTTAGCTGCTAATACTGTAACAGCGCCATCAAGTACTCTTAAAGATCTTTGAACTTCAACAGTAAAGTCAACGTGTCCTGGAGTGTCTATTATGTTTATTCTATGACCTAACCATTGGCATGTTGTAGCAGCAGAAGTAATTGTTATACCTCTTTCTTGCTCTTGAACCATCCAGTCCATTGTAGCTTCACCTTCATGAACTTCTCCTATCTTATGAGTTTTACCTGTATAGAAAAGTATTCTCTCAGTAGTTGTAGTTTTTCCTGCATCTATGTGAGCCATTATTCCTATATTCCTTGTTTTCTCTAAAGGAAACTCTCTTCCAGCCATTTTTATCCTCCTTTTATTTTAGAATTTGTAATGTGCAAATGCCTTATTAGCTTCTGCCATTCTATGCATATCTTCTTTCTTCTTGAATGCTCCGCCATTTCCAGCTACTGCATCCATAATTTCAGCTGCTAATTTTTGAGACATTGTTTTTTCATGTCTATTTCTTGCATAGATAACTAACCATCTTAAACCTAAAGTTTGTCTTCTTTCTGGTCTAATCTCAATTGGAACTTGATATGTAGCTCCACCAATTCTTCTAGCTTTTACTTCTAGAACTGGCATTACATTTTCAAGTGCTGCTTCAAATACTTCTAATGGATCTTTTTGTTCTTTTTCCTTAATAATATTGAAAGCATCATATACAATTGATTGAGCAACTGTCTTTTTACCGTCTAACATAACATTGTTTATTAATTTTGTAACAATTTTGCTGTTATATATTGGATCTGGTAAAACATCTCTTTTTGCTATAATTCCTCTTCTTGGCACTATTCTTCACTCCTTTTCCTGATATTTTTAATATCTTTTGGCGTTTAAAAAAACACCTAAGTTACTCTGAAAAGATTTTCTCTTTTCCGTATAGTGCTATATATTCTATTATAAATTTAAGTACCTTAAATTAGTAATTTCATATATGCACCATTAAAAACCATTATTTCTTTGGTTTCTTAGCTCCGTACTTAGATCTACCTTGCATTCTGTCTTTAACTCCAGCAGTATCTAATGTACCTCTAATAATGTGGTATCTAACACCTGGAAGGTCTTTTACTCTTCCTCCTCT
>UMIY01015459.1_pt1 | contig 16002 bp, 6 predicted proteins | sample 1965921 | NCBI WGS metagenome assembly UMIY01 (sample SAMEA4836134, study PRJEB28245) | human gut metagenome | biome: gut microbiome; material: fecal sample | place: Denmark | collected 2008
GTCGTCGGGGTCGTCAGGGTCGTCAGGGTCGTCGGGCACTTCGGGTATGTCGCCGCCGGTGTCGGGGACCGTAAAGGTTTCGGAGATAACTTTAGAGGATTCGCCGTACTTCACCGCCACAGCCCGAATGGTCATGGTCCTGGTGATGACGATGGGCTGACCCTCATAGTAGCGGATGGTGGTGCCGGTGGGCTGGCCGTTGTCATCATAGCTGGGCTTGCTGCCGTCGGTGGTGTAGTACACCGCCGCGCCGTCGGGGATGGTCAGGGTGACGGTGTCGCCGTATTCCACCTGGCCGGTCGTTCCCTGCACTTCAGGTTCCTCAACCGTCAGAGTACCCTTTTGGACCGTGCCGTTATACGTTCTGTCTCTGCGGGGCACGCCGGCGTAGCTCAGCACGTTGGAGCTGATGGCGACGGTGACCTCGCCGGACAGGGTAGTGTCTTCTGCCACCGCCAGCTTCACCTGGCTGGTGTAGCTGGGAACCTCGCCGGAGTAGTTGATGTTGCTGGGGGCCTGCTCGGAGTTGAGCCGCTTCACGTCTGTGATGGAAATTTCCTGCCCATCGCTGTCGGTCAGGGTGAAATTATTCGCTGTCAGCGTGGACTCATCCATATACTTGGAGAAGGTGAGGCACACGCCGTCGGAGCGGGCCTCCACGGTCACGGTGGGGGCCTCGTAGCTGACCAGCGGGATGTTGACGTTGAGCTGCTCCGGGGCAACGGGCAGCCAGTTGCGGCCGCCGGCTTTCACCACGGCGGCCACGTCCTTGCCGCTGTCGCCGGACTCGTAGCCGTCCTTGGAGGCGGTGACATACCACAGACCCTGCTCTACCATCCACTGGAACCTGCCGTCGGCGCCGGTGGTGAGGACGGTCTCGGCGGGGATGGTGCTGTTTTCCTCCGGCGCGGCAAGTGCGGCGCTGGAGGCGCTGCCGGCGTTGGCGGGCGTGGCCGGGCTGCCGTCATCGTTCACCAAAACATGATCCGTATACTCTGGCGTGTAGTTGATGCCGTCGGTATACAGCGTCACGGTGGCGTCCTTTACGGGGTTGGACAGCACCGCTTCGTACACGATGCCGGAGGGGTCGATGCACACCCGGTAGGGGGCCGTGCTGCCGCCCCGGCCGCTGCCCGTACCGTAGCCGCTTCCGGCGCCGCGGTTGGCGGGATCGGCGCCATTATATTTCGGCATACACTCCCGGTCATTGTTCCGGATGGCGGTGGCGGTAATCTGGAGGTCGATGGTGTCCTTCAGAACAGCGGCCTGCCGCTGGACATTGTCGATCTTCTGGCTGGTTAACTTGCCCGCCAGCCATGACCCGACGCCGCCAACAACGCTCACCGTTGCCGTAAACGGATTGGAGAACATGCCCACCAGGCCTCCGGCGCCCAGGACGTAGTTGGCGCCGGTAACGGCCATGTTCCAGCCTTCCGCGTCCCGCACATCCTTGATGAAATTGTTGATCTGATTCTGCATATTCGTCCGGAAGCTGTCGGAGAGCTTCTGGGCGCAGGGGCTGGAGAGCCACTTGTTGGGCGCGTTGAGCAGATCCATCAGGGTGATCTCATTGCTCACACCGTCCATCATGTCCTTGGTGAAGGAATAGGCGCCCAGTCCCTGTTCCAGAGGCTTGAAGAGGCCGGTGGCCTCTGCCCCGGTGACGGCGGCGGTGATGTCCTTGATGGTGTTGCTGCCGGTGGTCACATCGCCGCAGAAATTGGAGAACACGCTCATGCCGTCGCTTTCAAAGGTGGTGAAGCTGAAGCCACCCGAACCGGCAAGTCCGCTGCCGGAGGGATATGTGCCGGACTCAGGCAGCGTATAGGGATTGGTGCCCGTGCCGGTGCCCTGGGCCATGGCGAACTCCACAGTGGTATTCCCATCGGTGGCGATGGTGATGGTGCCGGTGACGCCGCCCTCTCCGGCTCCGCCGCCGGTGGTCACGGTCTGGGTATAGACCTCCAGGCCGGTACTGCCGTCCGGCTCAGTGAAGGCGTACCGGGACCACTCGCCTCTCCCCAGCTCGCCGTCCAGCTGCTGCGGGGTCAGGGGTCGTGTCATGGTGGTGGTGCCTGTGTCTCCCTGGGGGATGTACCCGGTGTCCAGACCGTTGATCATATCCAGGGCGGGCATAAACTGCCCGGTTCCGACGGGTCCGATGTCGATGATGTAGAACCCCGCCTGGCCGCCATCTCTCTCGTAGATCGCCTCGATCTTATCCTGGAGCGCCTGAATCTGTTTCCACAGGTCCTCCCGGCTTGGCATGTCCGGCGTTGATATCTCCGGAAGTTTCTCAGGCAGCTGGGAGAACTGGATGTTGTGCTCCCGGGAGGGGATGACCACTGTCTCCGTGAAGACCTCATCCGTGATATCCCGGCTGGGCGAATCATTGGGAAGCTTCGGCGCATTGTACTCGAGAAAATCGTTCACCTTGTCCCAGTCCACCTCAAAGAGGACGGACACCCCGATGACCGGGGAGCTGGACCTGAACGAATTGCTGGTGATCGTCCAGATGTCGCCATTGGAGTCGGTGGGGGCGGCTCCGGCGCCGATCTGGGTCACGGTGGTGCCGTCCAGCAGCTGGAACAGGAAGGTGATTCTGCCCTGGATGTTTTTGTAATGGGCGATCTCGCACACCGCCCGGAAATAGGGCGGATTGGCGCTGGGATAGCTGTAGATATGGTCCCGGCTGCAGGTAGACCAAAGGTCGCGCTCGAGGTTGTAGCAGATCTGCAGCTGCTGGCTCACCAGGGTGGGCAGACCGTTGGTGTGCAGCACCGTCACCTCATAGGGCGTGTCGGACACATTCTCCATGTCATTCGGCTTTTTGTTCCACCGGAAGCTCAGGTCATGGGAGGTGGTGCGGCTGGAGCTGATTTTCTCCAGGGGGATCTCCACCTCTCCCTCCCGCGCGCCGGAGACCACCAGGGTCTCCCCGTCGTAGATGTCCACTCTGCCGCCGTACCCCGGAATGGTGAGATAGGCGGGGACGACATCCATGCCCGTGGACGCGGGGATGGACACCGAGAGGGCGGGGGCCTGGGCGGTCACCGTGCCCAGGGGCTGCCTTCGATCCACTTTGCTTGTATCGACGCCCTTCACATTGGTCAGTTCCACCGTGGGGGAGAGCTTCACATCCGAGTTGGCGGTCATTGCCGTGCCGTAGACAGTGAAGGTGCAGGGCAGGGTGATGGGCTCCGAGAAGGTGATCTCATAGTAGGTGGCGAACTGTTCGCTCATCAGGGTGTCATACTGCGTCTGCGTCGCCACGGATGTCAAATGGATGCCCGCGTAGGGGTAGGTCTTGCCGTTGATCTGCAGGGAGCTGATCTGGAAGGCCACCTTGCTGTCGTCTCCCGCGGCGTCGATGCGCAGGCTTTTCAGCTCGCCGTCCACCCCCTTGTCCAGCTGGATGCCGCCGGTGAAGCTGAGCAGCTCTTCCGTGCTGGTGAACTGGTCGGGGCCGGAGAGGGTGGAGTTGGGCAGGGTCAGGTAGCGGGCGTTGGCCGTCTCCACTTTGCTGATCGCAAATTCTCCGGTGGTGACTTCATTGTCTTGTACGTTCACTTCTTCCAGAGCGGGCATGCCTGTGAAATGCGCCGCTGCCTCCTCCCAGTTCATGCCGATGGGCTGGGCCTCCCTGGGCAGCAGGAGGAAGCCGTATTTGCCGTTGTCTCCCGGGCAGTAGAAGGAGTAGTCCATTGACCGGGTGTACAGAGTGGTGATTCCGCCGCTGGTGATCCAGGTGCCGTCCTCAGAATACCACCAGTCCTGCAGGGCGGCGGAGGTGTTATCGCTGTTGGTCAGGGACAGCAGCACGCCGCCCTTGAGGTTGATATTCACCTCCGCCGCGCCATTCAGCTTGCCGTTGGGCCAGTTCTGAGGTTTCGAGCTGCCCTCCAGCAGGCCCTGGTAGGCCGGCCAGCGGATGCTGTATTGGGCGCCTCCCGCCAGAGTCGCGATGCTGTTCGCGTAATAGTAACTCCAGATTCTGGAGGTTGTGGATTTGCCGGCGCACTGCGCGGCCTGAACGCTGTTGATCTTCCAGCTGTCACTGCCGACCTTAATGGTGGGGGACAGCTTGCTGCCGGGCAGGTTTTTGGCGTAGGTCAGGAGGTCGTCCGATTCATTCGCCAGATTGGGGGTAATCAGCAGGGCAGCATTGGTGTGCTCCGAGGTATAGTAGGTCACTTCATTCGATGCGCCCAGACTATCAATCTTGGAGTCTTTCAGATAGCAGCCCGGGGCGTTCAGCAGGGCCAAATTGGCCTCCATGTCAGTGTAGAGTTGGGCCGTGGCGGTTTCGTTGTCTTTGATCTGCGCCGTGGTCCGGACGGACTGGCCGTTGACATACTGGGTGATGCTCAGACTGGCCCTGTTGAGGGCCACCTCGGTCCCGGTCGTTCCGCCCTCCATAAGCTGGAGGGTGAAGGTGACGGTCTTCTTTTCCAGCTCGGGGTAGGTGACGGTGATGGCGTCGCCGCTGCCGTTGGAGCCGGAGTAGGTATAGCCGCTGTCAGCACCCCCGCTCACGCCGGTATTCCCGCTGAAGGAGGGCGTACCGTACAGGTTATATTGTGTGCCGCCGTCGCTCCGGTACTGATAGGCGTTGGCGCTGGCCTTCAGGGTGAAGGTCTCGCTGCTGTCGGCCAGGTCGCCGCTGTTATAGCGCCAGCCGCTGTTGTCCGCGAACCAGGCGGACACATAGTTGTCCAGCTTGCCGTAAGTAAACGCCGGCAGGGTGATGATGGGGTTATCTGCCGCAGTCAGCTCTGCGTTTTGGCCGTCCGTCAGGGCGATATTGCCCGCCGTAGCCAGGATCACGTCCCCCTGGTTCAGGTAGGTGGTCAGCTTCACGTTCGTGACCGTTTTCCCCGCATAAGCGGAGTTGACGGTCAGCGTCTGGCCCTGCCCGGTCAATTTGCCGCTCCACAATGTCACCTGATTGCCGTCCAGCGTGGCCCGCAGGCTGGCGGAACGGTCAATGGCGTCGTCGTCCAGACTGTCGGGCAGGGTGAAATAGAACAGGCTGCCCAAGATGAAGGTGAAGGTTTTCTCCGCCGTCTGGCCGTCCGGCGAGCGGGCGGTGACGGTGTAGGGGTATTCACCATCCTGTTCGTAGGCGGACACCGTGCCGGAGATGGTGCTTCCGGAGAGGCGCAAATTGCTGGGCAGGCTGCCGGACTTCCGCGACCAGGTGACGTTCTCCAGATTGGCCTCGAGGGTCAGGGTGAATTCCTCCCCGCGGGCCAGGTTGAAGCTGGTGGTCTCGTTGGTGATCTCCAGCTTTTGGGTCACCGTCAGGGTGAGCGTTGTATCCGCGGTGCGGGTGACGCCGCCGCCCAGGGTCTCGGTCACCTGGAATGTGAGGGAGATAGGGCCGGTTGCCGCATTGTCGGGCACGGCACCCGAGAGCGCGCCGGTGGTCCCCAGGGTCAGCCAGTCCGGCTTGTTGTTGGAGGTGATGCTCCAGCTCAGCGTACCGCCGCTGCCCGCCGTGGCCTCCAGTTGGGCGGTGTAGGACTCCCCGAGGAAGGCCAGGGGCAGGGACGTGGTGGTGATGGTGGGGGCGGCGGCCTCCTTCACCGTCAGGGTAAGTTCCTTGGTGCCGATGAGGTCGCCGCTGTCCGTGGTTGTCTCGGTGACCTGCACCGTGAAGGCGTGGCCGCTCACCGCCGCCGTGGGCGTACCGGTGATCTTGCCGTCAGCGCTCAGTGTCAGCCCGTCGGGCAGGCTGCTGTCGGATGCAAGGGCCCAGCTCAGGCTGCCGCCCGTGGCCGCAGTGGCCGTCAGGGTTGTCTCATAGCTTACGCCCGCCGTGGCGTCGGGCAGGGTGGCGGTGGTAATGACCGGAACCCCCGGCCCCGCCGCTTCGGTGATGGTGAAGATCTCGTTGGACAGGTAGAGCGTCTCTTTGTAATTAGGATAATCCAAGCCATTGCCCACATAGACCAGGATTTTGTAGGTCCCGGGCGTCAGCCCTGCGCTGCCGCTGCTTCCGTTTGGTGTGAAATTCAGGATCTGGAACACGCCGTTATCGGCCAACTTGTTATTGGGCTTGCCGTTGTTGCAGGGATGCTCCTCATTCCCATTGAACCAGAACACAGCGCCCCATTCGCTGGTCCCATCGGTGGGGTAGAACGCGATGCTCTCCACCGACCAGCCGCTGGGCACAGTCCCTTCGAAATCCATCAAATGCAGGATCAGCCCCGCCTGGTCCACGGGGAAGGTAGTTTTCTTTTCCTCTTCCGTCCATTGCCCGTCGCCGTCGTCCAGATAAATGGTGGCGGACACGGACTGATAGGTGGTGCGGGTCGCCCCCGCGCCGTCGGTGAGCGGGGCGTTGGCCGCGGGCTCGTTAATGGGCTCATTGGCAGGCGCCTCCGCCACCGTCAGGGTGTACGTCCGGGATGCGGTAAGTACAGTCGGCTGAGACTCCCCGGCAGGTTCGGTCACCCCGTCGGGGCCGGCCTCCTGGGCGGCGGGTTCCTCCGGCTCCGCCGCCGGGATGGTCTCGGTCACCGTGACGGTGACGGAGAAATCCCCTGCCTCGGTGGGTGTGCCGATGAGGGTGGCGGTGTTCCCGCTTCCAGACAGAGCCAGCCCGTTGGGCAGGCCTTCGGCCTCCCAGGTCAGCTCGCCGTTCTGGTCAGAGGCTGTGGCCGTCAGCGCAGCGGTGTATTCCTCGCCCACCGTGGCCTCGGCCAGCGCCTCCGTGGTGATGGCGGGCGCATCCGCCGCCAGGGCCGTCACCGGCAGAAGCCCGGTGACCATGCACAGGCATAGCGCCAGTGACAGCAGCCGCTTCAGGTTTCGTGTTCGTGTTTTCATACGCATCTCCTTCCTTTCTCCGCCGGATGATTCGCCCCGGCCCGTCTCAGACGACTGCGAGTTTCCTTTCTCATGCCATCCCCCTTTCCTCAATGGCCAAGGGTGGCGGATTCAGCCGCAGTTCGTTTTCCATCAGCTGCTCCACCCGGTCGGCCAGGTAGTTCTCCGCCCGGCGCCGCCCCTCCGGGGACAGCCCCGGTCGGGGCTCCGTGATGGAAACCAGCAGCTCCGTCCCCGCCGGACCGTCTCGGACAGCGATGGAAAATCGGCCCGGGTTGCCGTAGACCGTCACGTCGGCCAGGATCGCCCCGCCGGGCTCGTCCCGGACGAAGTCCAGGCAGCCCTCCTGCTCCAGCACGTCGCACACGGCCAGCTTCACCAGATGCCGGGCGTAAGGCAGCAGGCGATGCGCACTCTGCTCGCTCATAGGTCCCTCCTTTCTCCCGGATTCCCTTGGTTCGACGCCGCCATTGTAGCCCAACCGCGCCGGTTTGTGCAGGTCGTATTCCCGCCAAAATGAAAAAACAGGGGGTTCGTCTTTACGAACCCCCTGTTTTTCTGGTAAAAATATTTACTTTTTCCCGCAGTTCAGCGGTTTTCCAGCATGTGCTGCGTATAGCGCTGGTGCAGCCCCGTGCGGGACTTGGCTCCCGTCTTTTCGTAGATAGCCGTCACATACCGCTGCACCATCCGCACGGAAATGGACAGGTCCGCAGCGATGAGCTGCAGGCTGTCGTCGCTCTCCAGCAGCTTGCAGAGCACCTCGGACTCCCGGGGCGTCAGACGGCAGCTTGCGCAGAACCGCTCCAGCGCCTGCTCCGGTGAGAGGGACTGCTCTCTCTGCCCGCCCCGGCTGATCCAGGGCAGCAGCACCAGCAGCACCGCCACGGAGAGAAGACAGCTGGCCACCGTCAGCGCGGTGCTGCCCCAGGCGTCATAGAGCCAGGGCATGGACGGCACCACCGCCGCCACGGCAAAGCTCCGGACCGCCCGCCCAAGGCCCGCCCACAGCTCCGGGCGGGAGGTCCTGGGGGCGAAGTCGCAAAACAGCACCGTCAGGAAGATCACATAGAAACCGCTGTACACATACATCAATGCCACGCCGGCAAAGTACCCCGCCGGGGAGGACAGCAGCGCCGTGGAGACAGAGGACAGCAAAATCACACAGGCCGTGGCCAGAGGCAGCAGCCTCCGCCTCCGCAGGTCCGCCGCCCAGCCCGCCAGAATCAGCCCCAGGGCATAGAACAGCCGTACGCCGTGGTAGATGTCATAGGTCCCGGCGCTGTCGAAGGCGGTGATCACCCCGTCGATGAGACCGGACACCAGGCTCATCAGCGCCACGGCGGAGAGCAGGATCAGGGCGGTGCGCCGGGGCGTCTCATTCTCCGCGGAATAGGGCAGCGGGTCGGCCAGCACCCAGTCCCGGGGCGCCCTGGACATCAGAAACACCACCAGGAAAATGCTGCCGATCATGCTGATGAGGAAAATGACATCCAGGGGGATGACGCTCTGGATCAGGAACTGGAGCAGCACGGCCAGACCCATCCCGATGCCGGTGATCCGGCCGGTGCAGCGGCTGCCCTGGAAGGTCATGGCGTGGTTGTAGTAGACGCAGCCTCCGATGTGGCCGCAGGAAAGCAGACACAGCGCGGCGCACAGGGAAAAGAGCGCGGTCTGGTTGGTAATGAGGAACAAAACGGCGGAAGCCACGCACAGCGCCCCCGCCAAAAAGGCGGCATATTTCCGCTCCTGCTCCCTGCGGACCAATTTGCGCAGCAGGGTGAAGGACAAAAAGCCAAGGCCGGTGCAAACCAGCCCCAGGGCGTAGACGGCATTGACCCGCTCCGGTCCCAGAAGGACCGCCGCCCGGGCATTGACCGCTGCCTCCGCCAGCATGAAGGCCAGGAAGCACAGGGCGAAGCAGACAGCCTGGAACCACTGTTCCCGAGTAAGATTCCAAACGGGATTGTTTTCCTGCTGTACCATGTCTGCTCCACCTCCCAACCGCAATGGGTCATGGTATCTTCTGATTTGAGTTGCATTATAACATAGACCCCGGGGGATTTCCAGCAAGATGTGTGAAAAACGGATGATGAAAAGATCCTGACGAAAGTGGGTTGGTTCCCCGCCTGGTATAACGCCGGGCGTTCCCGTGCTGCGCATTGACAGCTCCGAGCCGTTTCAAGAGGGGCGTTCATCTCCGGTGCGCGGCGGAGCGTGCGTGGAGGGCACACAAACGGGATGCGTTTGGAAAAGTCAGCGCAGAACGGCCTGTGTCCCGCCTGTGAGGGGTTGTGTGGGACTTTGGCGGAGAGGGTAGCAACGGGGGACACCGAGGAAGCTGCGGGCCGTGTGGGGCCTGTGTAAGCGAAGGTTGGCGAGGTGGTTTTGCGAGGGTATCTCCAGAAGGAAAACAACATGGGAAACGGTACCACCGCAACAGTTTTGTGGGTCAAATCCGACGATTTCGGCCGGCCGAAAAAAGTACTAGATAAAGGGAGGTGGTCGCTAGCGACCACCTCCCGCCCACAAAGCCCCGCAGTGCGGGGCTTTCCGGGATTTTGGTACCGACGTCGGTTTTCGAGATTTCGGTCTTTCAGCGCGGTGGTGGGATTGCGAGGTGCTACAGTCTCAAGCAGTTCCGGCGTTTTTCACCGACGCTGCGAATTGAGGGGCTTTTTCGGGTAGACTTTGCGTCGCTATATCAAAGAAAAGGGACGGAAGAAAGAGCTGTCCAAGCAGTTCTTAACAAATTGATAATTCCGCCCTTTGACCCTGGCTATTCTCCGCGAGTTAGGGTATTGTGTGTCGCTGAATAGGAGGCGATACGCATGAAGGATTACATGATGGCCCTGCACCAACGGTTCTGTCGGGAGCCGGAGTGCCGGGAGATAAAGCAGCAGATCAGGGAAGTCGAGCAGGAGCTCCATCAGGTGCTGGACCGGCGAGGGCAGGAACAACTGCTGAAGCTGGCAGATCTGGAGAACGAACTGCTGGATGAGACCTCTCTGGAGAGTTTCCTCTCTGGATTTAAGCTGGCTCTGGGGATCGCGGCAGAGCTGGCGCCCTCGTACTCCTTCGATGATGACGAGGAGCAGCGGGCCTGCGAAGCCCTTCAGCGAAGGAGGGAGCAGTAATGGCAAAGCGTAGGGCCAATGGAGAAGGCAACATCCGAAAGCGCAAAGATGGCCGCTGGGAAGGACGGTACACCGCCGGATACGATCAAGATGGCAAGCGAATCATCAAGAACGTGCTGGGCAGGACCCAGGCGGAGGTCAAGAGCAAGCTGGCCGTGGCGATCATGGAAAGCCAGCAGCTGGATGTCTCCCGCTCCAGAGAGTACACCGTGGCAGAATGGCTGCGGCTGTGGTTCGAGCTGTACGCCAAGCCAAGCATCCGGCCATCCACGGCTGGCTACTACCGCCGCGCCATGGAAGAGTACACCATCCCACGGATTGGAACCATTAAGCTAAACAAGCTCACCAGCCGGGAGATCCAGAAGCTGTACAAGGACCTACTGGAGAATGGACGGACGCGGGAACAGCAGAGGAAAAAGAAGCCAGGGCTCAGCGGGTCCACCGTGCGGGGTGTCCACACCATGCTCCACAGCGCCCTGGACCGGGCGGTGAAGGAACGGCTGCTGATCCGCAATCCTGCCGACGGGTGCGTGGTGCCAAAAGCCACGCACCAGGAGATGAAAACGCTCCGTCCTGAGGACCTGAAAGCTTACTTGGACGCGGCGGAACGGCGGAATTCCCTGGCTATGTTCTATCTGGAGTTGGTCAGCGGCATCCGCAAAGGTGAACTGGTGGCCCTGCGGTGGGAGGACCTGAATATCACAGGAAAAACTATCTCCGTCAGCAAACAAGCAACGAAGGACGAAAACAATCGTCTCATCGTGGCCCGCCCCAAAACGGAGAACTCCGTCCGCCAGATCTCCATCCCACAGGAAGCGGTGGAGCTGCTGGTGAGAGAACACGCCAAGCATCCGGGCAACCCCTGGCTATTCCCCTCCTCCCGCACCGGGGCCATGTACCACCCGGACTCCGTGGCCACCCTCCACCAGCGCATCCTCAAGGACGCAGGGCTGGAGCACCTCCGGTTCCACGATCTCCGTCACACTTTCGCTACGCTGGCCCTTCAAAACGGGGTGGACATCAAGACCGTCTCCGCCATGCTGGGGCACTACGACGCAGGGTTCACCCTCCGCATCTACACCCACACCACGAGGCAAAAGCAGGACGAGGCCGCCATGACCATGGGCAGCCTCATGGCGCAGGTACGATAAGGACAGAAACAAACAGCACAGCGCACCGGTTGGGAAGCCGAACTTCCCCGCCGGTGCGCTGCGTTTTTTCACCCGTGTGGGTCTGCGTGTGGGTCTATAACTTGCCGCCACTCCGCCGCCTCTGAAAACCAGAACTTTTTGCATAGCAAAACACCCCGAAAACGATTGTTTTCGGGGTGTTTCGTGGAGCTAGTGGGGTGACTCGAACACCTGACCTGCTGATTACGAAACCCATTCCGGCTGCAAGCCATTGTGAGGCAATGGTTTCACGGCGTTTTTCGTCAAAAATCAGCAGGTCAAGAAACTTTTTGAGGCACTGCCTTTCCCCTCTTTTTCACCCGTATGCGTCGCGGTGTGGGTCAGTCTTTTTACGCCTTAAAGTTGAAATCACACTATGGGAATAAGGACAGGGCCACTTAAAAATAGAATTTTTTCTGCTCCTTGCAAAGATACGTCGCCGCATATATTTTCTTCACATCTTATGGAAGAAGCGTTGCAACAATCCCCTTGCTTATATTGATGCAAACTCTTTCCAATCTCTGCTTCTTTACGGGTCAGATTTATAACGCTCATCGTCGCGCCTGGTACATCTCATCTCCGTTAATTGTTAGCAATGCCGTCTCCCTGGCAGGCGGTACACCGGATCGTCCCTCTTCCATTGCAGGTGGAGCAGGTCTCCAACTCCCAAGTCCCGGGCCCCACTCCATCATAGCCCCCGCCGGACTCGTAATGCCGCACCTTGCCGATACCGTCGCAGCTGTAGCAGGTCTTGTGGCCGGTGCCGTTGCAGAAGGCGCAGAGAATGGGGCGGCTGGAGGTATCCGTATCCGAACTGGGGATGGAACTGCTGCCGGAAGAAGCAGAGCCTCCATCGGGCGTAAAGTGCCCGGTCAGCGTGTCTCCGCCGCTCTCATCCTGGAAGGAGGTGTCCCGGCATCTGCCGCCAAGGTCGGAGAAAACGATTCCGTTTCCATAGTAAATGTGCATCCGTCCGGTATCGATGGGGTCGATATGGGTAATGGCAATCACCAGCTCGTAGGAGGAAAGGCCACCCCCGGAAGTCGCTTTCTCCACGGACCCGCTGCCGGTATAGTTGATATAGTACTCATCGTAGTTTATGTTGGATCTGGTGTTTCCCACCTGCAGGTGGAAGTCTCCATCCAGAAGATAATCTACATACTCCTGAAAGGCGGAGTGCCCACAGTCAGTCTCAAAGCGGATCATACCGCCGGTGTCCGTGGTCATGTCCGCATCCCGCACCAGCATATCGTGGAAAAAGCTGTCCGGGTCCTGAAGGATGACCGCACCGCCGCTCACCGCGGTCCCCGCATCGTCAGAGCCGCCGCCAGACGCGGCAAACACCGGGGCCGTACGGAAAGCGCACTTTTCAAAGATGTTTTCCATATCGGAGACATGGGAAACTTCCCATCCGCTCACGTCCAGGGTGGAAAGTCCGCTGCAGCCATAGAACATCCAGCCGATGTCATCTGCGGACGAGATATCGAAACCACTTACATCCAATTCCTGCAGGCCGCTGCAGCCATGGAACATCCCACTGAAATTGCTGACCCGGGACGTGTCGAAACGGCTCACATCCAGTTCGGACAGGCTTTCGCAGCGGTGGAACATGCTACTCATATCGGCCACATTTTCCGTTTGAAAGCCGCTGACTTCCAGCTCGCTCAGATTTTCACAGCCGTAAAACATGGAACCCATATCGGTGACGCGGGAGGTATCCCAGCCGCTCACATCCAGAGCGCTCAAATCCCCGCAGCTGTAAAACATGGATCCCATGTCCGTGACGTTTCCGGTTTCAAATCCGTCCACATCAACGCTCTCAAGCCGGTAACTATACAGGAACATGCTGTTCATGTCGGTGGTGTTTTCCGTATGGAAAGAGCCCTGGAGCTGAATGGTCCCGGCATTTTCATAGCCGGCAAACAGTTCTGAGCAGTCCGCCGGAGCGGCGACCCCGCCCTCACCGGCGATATACAGGTCAAATAGGTCCCCGCTCTCCTCTGTCCAGGCCATGACGGAGCCATCCCCATTTTCTGAGACATCCCAAGCGTTTTCCGGGCAAGCTTCCAAACTGTCAAGTACAGTGATGGAACGCACCTGCGTCCGGGTCAAATCGCTGCCCAGCACGGGACTGACGCATTTTTCGTTGAGCGGCTCCCCCTGTGCCGGATCGGCCATCAGCACATTGTCCTGCCAGCGGGCCGCCGGAGCCGTCTGCGCAGAATCGTAAACGCCTTCACCCGCCTGCTCCGTTCGTGCAGGCGCATCCCGCCCCAGCAGCAGGGACAGCAGCGCCATCACCCCCACGCCGACAGCGATACCCGCCAGAAGCATACTCCTGCCCCGGACGGGGTTGCTTTTTTCGGCGTCAGGCATAGCGGGCAGAGCCGCGCCGCAATTGCTGCAGAACTTAGCGTCTGACGGCTGTGATTTCCGGCAGCGGGGACAACTCCGGTATGTCATTATATTCACTCCTTTTTCAGAAGGATTATTGGTTTTATTGTATAGATATTTTTGCGAAATTCAAGGCCTTTTCATATATTGCCGAATACAGAGGGAAGCATATAATGGGACGGTTGTTGAGCATTTTAGCTGCCTCGGTCCTCTGCCTGCCCCTGTTGCTTGTCACGGCCCTGGCGGATGACCCCACCTCGCCCCACCACCCTGGCCGGGCAATAACCTGACAGCAACGGCTATACCGTCTCTGTGGGCAAGAACACTAATATTCTCTTCCATACCCATGTGAAACAGGTCAGCGAGGACGCTGTTCTTACCATGCAGCAAGCCTGCGGCGCGGGGATCATCATCGGCACCGGCGACGGCTCCACCCTCAGCCCCTATGGCACCGCCATCCGAGCAGGCAGTGATGCTGTACCGCGGGCTGGCTTGAACGCAGTTTCCCAACAAATCGCCCCCAGTGTCCGAGCGGACGCCGGGGGGCCTTTGGGGGATTGTCAGAGCAAAGCAAGCTGAGCAAACATTGCCGCCTGTGAGGGGCTGTGTAGGGCTTTGGCAGAGGGAGCAGCATCTGGGGACGCTGCGGAAACTGCGGGCCGTGTGCGGCCTGTGTGGGCGAAGGTTAGTGACAGAGTTTTGCGGGGGTATCTCCAGAGGGAAAACCGTATGGGAACGGTACCGCAGCGGCGGTTTTGTGGGTCAAATCCGACGGTTTCGGCCGGCCGAAAAAAGTACTAGATAAAGGACCGCCGTGGTAAACCCGGCGGTCCAGCCACAAAGCCCCGCAGTGCGGGGCTTTTCGGGATTTCGGCACCGCCGTCGGCTTTCGAGGTTTCGTCTTTTCAGAGCGGTGGTGGAATTGCAAGGTGCTACGGTCCCAAGCAGTTCCAGCGTTTTTCACCGCCGTTCTGAAGCAGGTGCTTTTTTTCGGGTAAATCTTGCGTCGCTATATCAAAGAAAAGGGCTGAGAGAAATGGGCGCTCGAGGAGTTCTTAACAAACTGATAACTCGCTGGTTTAGCCCTGGCTATTCTCCCTGAATTAGGGTATTGTGTGTCGCTGAATAGGAGGCGATACATATGCGGGATTACATGATGGCCCTGCACCAGCGGTTCTGCAAGGAGCCGGATTGCCGAGAGGTCAGGAAGCAGATCAGGGAAGTCGAGCAGGAGCTCCATCAATCACTGGACCGGCGGGGACAGGAACAGCTGCTGAAGCTGGCGGACCTGGAGAACGAACTGCTGGACGAGACCTCTCTGGAGAGTTTCCTCTCTGGGTTTAAACTGGCTCTGGGGATCGCGGCGGAGCTGGCTCCCTCGTACTCCTTCGATGATGACGAGGAGCAGCGGGCATGTGAGGCCCTCCGGCAAAGGAGGGGCGAGTAATGGCGAAGCGACGGGCCAACGGCGAAGGAAACATCCGCAAGCGGAAGGACGGCCGCTGGGAAGGACGCTACACCGCCGGATACGACCAGGACGGAAAGAGGATCATCAAGAATGTACTGGGCAGAACCCAGGCAGAGGTGAAATCCAAGCTGTCCGTGGCCATTGCGGAAAGCCAGCAGCTGGATGTCTCTCGCTCTGGGGAGTACACGGTGGCGGAATGGCTTCGGCTATGGTTCGAGCTGTACGCAAAGCCCAATATCCGGCCCTCTACGGCTGGCTACTACCGCCGGGCAATGGAGGAGTACACCATCCCCCGGATTGGGAATATCAAACTGAACAAGCTCACCAGCCGGGAGATCCAGAAGTTGTACAAGGACCTGCTGGAAAATGGGCGGCTGCGAAAAAAGCAGAGAAAGAAACACCCCGGCCTCAGCGGCTCCACGGTGCGGGGCGTCCACATCATGCTCCACAGTGCCCTGGACCGTGCGGTGAAGGAACGGCTATTGATCCGCAACCCCGCCGACAGCTGCGTGGTTCCCAAGGTACAGCACCAGGAGATGAAAACGCTGCAGCCGGAGGATCTGAAAACCTACCTGGACGCGGCAGAACGGCGGAACGCCCTAGCCATGTTCTATCTGGAGTTGGTCAGCGGGATTCGCAAAGGCGAGCTGGTGGCCCTGCAATGGGCGGACCTGGACGTGGAGCAACGGACCATCTCTGTCAGCAAACAAGCCACCAAGGATGAAACGGGCAGTCTCGTGGTCACCCGCCCTAAAACAGAAAACTCCGTCCGGCAGATCTCCATCCCGCAGGAGGCGGTAAAACTGCTCATCCAAGAGCACGCCAAGCATCCGGGCAACCCCTGGCTCTTCCCCTCCTCCCGGACCGGAGGTATGTACCACCCAGATTCTGTGGCAACCCTCCACCAGCGCATCCTGAAAGACGCCGGACTGGAGCACCTCCGGTTCCACGACCTGCGCCACACCTTCGCCACCCTGGCCCTCCAGAATGGGGTGGACAT
>UMIY01034834.1_pt1 | contig 15975 bp, 7 predicted proteins | sample 1965921 | NCBI WGS metagenome assembly UMIY01 (sample SAMEA4836134, study PRJEB28245) | human gut metagenome | biome: gut microbiome; material: fecal sample | place: Denmark | collected 2008
TACAGATGCCATTTCCTTTGATAATGAAGAATATACAGAGGCAGTCAAAGAAAAAATTGACTTAGTTGATAGAGCAACTTTTTTGGGTGCAATTATGAAAAATTACAAAAAATCAATTGCAGTTTCAGGAACACATGGCAAAACTACTACAACTTCTATGATTACAGAAGTCATTAAGGACCTTGACGATAATCCGACTATTATGCTGGGTGGTCAACTAAAGGATATTGACGGCAATATTAAAATTGGGGATGAAAAATTATTTTTGACAGAAGCCTGCGAATATAAGGCAAATATTTTAAAATATTTCCCAACTACAGAGATAATCTTAAATATTGACGAAGATCACCTAGATTATTTTGACAACATAGACCATATAATTAGAACTTTTAAAGGCTATGTTGACAATCTAAATAAAGATGCTTATGTCATTTTAAATGTTGACGATGAAAATGTGAAAACACTATTCCCAATTGATAATTGTAAGGTATTTACATTTGGAATAAAAAATGATGCAGATTTAATGGCAAAAAATATTGATTTCTCTGAAGATGGTTTCCCAACTTATGATTTATATTTAAAAGGGAAAAAAATAAACCATGTTGAACTTTCAGTCCTTGGAAGACACAACGTATTAAATTCTCTTGCCGCAATTGCTGCAACTTATGTCAATAATATACCAATGGAAGATGCAATTACTGGACTTAAATATTATAAAGGCGTAGAAAGAAGACTTGAAGAAAAAGGCTATTATAAGGGCACAAAGATCATGGATGACTATGCCCATCATCCAACTGAAATAAAATCATCAATTCACGCAATCAAAAAAGCTTGCAAGGGAAAACTTTACACAGTCTTCCAACCTCACACATTTACAAGGACGAAGCTTCTGCTAGATGCTTTCGCTAACTCCTTTAACGAATCAGATGTAATAATAATAACTGATATTTACGCTGCTCGTGAAAAAGATTATGGCGACATTCACTCTAAAACTTTAAGAGATGCAATCTCAGAGCACAGAGATAATGCTTTTTACATTTCTGGATTTGAAGATATTGTAAAATTTATAAAAGAAAACATCAAAAAGGATGATATACTTGTCACTATGGGTGCTGGCGATGTATATAAAATTGGCGAAATGGTTTTAGAAAAATAAATCTTTTCATTCTCCTTTTATTTTCATCTGGAACTCACTAGAGTTCCTTTTTTGTTGCACTTAAATTATAAATTCAATTAAAAAATCTCCCTAAGGGAGACTTTTTAATTGAAGCTAGCTATATTATTGTTTTGAGAAATATTTGTAGGTGTATTAACACTTTCTTTATTATTTTTATTATCTTCAACAGAATTATTTACATTTTGGGATTTATTTTTATTATTTGAATTAGTTTTATTATTCAAATTATTTTCTCCCTTTTGTGTATTATTATTTCCTGAATTTTTACCATCAATATTATTAGTTAATCCACTACTCTTTGTAGAATTCTTATCTTCAAAAGATGAGATTTCAATTTCGCGAGTTTCATTAATATAATTTACTAGCATATCTAAATTTTCTGCAATAAATCTAATTGGCACATAAGTCCTGTCTCCTTTGATTATAGCAGCTTGATCAATATTTACATCTTTTCCATCAATCTTAATAGTTTTTGAGTCAATAGGAAGTTCAATAGTTTTTCCCTTGCTATTTACTGTAACAAGCCTACTTTCTCCATCCCAATTTACTTCTCCACCAATTGCTTCAACTATAAATCTAAGAGGTACTAAAGTTCTGTCATTATTTATAAATGGCTTTGCATCCATTTTTTTAGCTTGGCCATTTATCGTGTAGTTTACATCATTAATTTTCATCTTAATTAACTTTGTATTTTCATCATAAAGTGATAGAGTTGAAGTCTTGTCGCCAAGCTTTGCAATTATTTTTGGATTTTTTCCGTAATCTTGTATATTAATATTAAAATTATTTGGATCTACACTAGCTGTCATATCTTCAAAGGAATAATTTATAACTCTTGGAGAAATTTTTACTTTTCTGCCATTATATTCTCCATTGACATCAAGACTTAAACTCATTCCTCTTTTTATAATCTTATTTTTTGTGTCAATATTAAATTTTGTGTAAGCAGAAATATCTGCTACATTAACTTCTTTATTAAAGCTTTCTCCCTTATTTGTTGTCACTTGCAAGTTATATTTTCCAGGTGTCATAGCTAGATAAGTTAGACCATTTAAAATATTTGCGCCATTAGAATTTTCAACTAAGGTATAAGTTCTATCTTTTATGTCAATTGGATTTAAAAATTCATCCCAAGCTGATTTTAATTTTAAGTCAAGCTGTTCGCCCACAATAGTGTTTAAATCACTTTCGAATTTTACATCAGAAATTACTCCTGTATTAGTAGTCGTATTAAAGACTCCAAGTCCATTTACAACTTTCCTTTCAGAGCCATCCTTTTCAGGATTTGTAACTCTTGTTCTTTTTAAATCTCCTAAATTTCTTACTGCCATGGCAGTTGAGCCACCGCCATCTAAATTCATCGCTTTATAGGCACCAAGATCCAACATGAATTGTGACAAGTCATTAAGGCTAAGTCCATCAGACCTATTTGTTCTACCTTCAGCAGATACTATATAGACAGTTTTGCCATCTTGACTTATGCCCACAGCAGTTCTAGCTCTCACTCCGCCAATTGAATTTACATCTTTGGTGTATTTTTTTATTTGTCCATTTTCAACAAGTAGTGCGTGTCCACCAATCATCATTTTCCAGTTTCTATTTGGCTCAATGTTTGTTCTTATTTCTAATCTGTCTCCAACTTTAACATTTTCACGCATAAATTTTTCTGAGCCGCCACTAACTTGTAGAATTTTCTTTCCTTCAGGAATTTTCATGTCAATATTTTTTCTGTAAACAATTTGCTCAACTACATTATCTTCTGATAAAAGAACTTCCCCAGCAGTTTTATCTCCCCTAGATTTTGATGACCAAAAGGAATTATACATTTGAATTTTTGATTCATGAGAATATTCCTTAGACGGTTGGTACCAATAATAAGTTTTATTTAGACCATCAATTGGATAGGATTTTCCATTTGGAGCAGTAACACTGCCAACAAATTTTGTACTGTCAATAAAAGCAGTATTGTTTTCATCAATTCCAAAAGACCAAATGTCAGTTAAAACTGCAGGAGAAGATTTCATATCTCCATCAATAATTGATGCACCTAGAGGAACGCCCTGAAGCTGCATTGTAAAGAAATCTCCGTTTACAAGTGCAACAGCATTAGTTCTATCTGCCATTTGAGACACAGTTGCCTTATTAGTATAAGTACCACCGCCTGCAACAGTGTTAATTTTTATATGTGGATTGTTTAAATCTACTGTAACTACATTTGTACTTGCATTATTTTTATCTTTAGTGACTTCATATTTATATCTCACAACACCAGGAGCAATCGGCTCCTTAAATAATAATTTATTTGCTGCAAATACATTTGAAGTAATAGTCATTAAAAATAAAACCATTACAAGACTAATTCTTTTTCTATTCATTTTATCAACCTCGCTTACATAAAAAGTATAAAGGAATAAAAGAATTTTCTCAAAGAATTTTTTAATTTGTAACAAAAACTTAATGATAAAGTTAACTTTTTATAAAATTTTTTCATATCTTTTAAAATAGTGTTACAAATATTTTCAATCTAAAAATTTTACTTACTAAAAAAACTCCGTCAATGACAGAGTTTTTAAAATTTAATATTTAAGTTTAGCAAAAATCATTTTACCTGCTGCAGTTTGAAGTGCACTTGTAACAACAACATACACACTTTCTCCAATATAGTCTTTTCCATTTTCAACAACAATCATAGTTCCATCGTCTAAATATCCAAGTCCTTGATTTTGCTCTTTTCCCTCTTTTACAATTAAAATTTTCATTTCTTCGCCTGGAAGATAAAGTGGCTTAACTGCATTTGCAAGTTCATTGACATTTAAAACATCTAAATTTTGAACCTTGGCTACTTTGTTTAAATTGTAGTCGTTAGTTACTACTTTTCCACCTAAATCACTTGCTAATTTTAAAAGTTTTGAATCAACTTCAGGAATCTCTTCGATTTTTCCCTTATAAATTATTACTTCTACATTTTTTAGCTCTTGTATTCCCGCAACAGTATCAAGACCTCTCCTACCACGATTTCTCTTCAAAGCGTCGGCAGAGTCGGCAATATGTTGTAGTTCTTCTAATACAAAAACTGGAACTACTAATGGTCCTTCTATAAAACCAATTTTCACAATATCTAATATTCTCCCGTCTATAATAACTGAAGTATCTAATATCTTTGGAATGCCTTCTCGAATTTTAATATTCTCTTTTGGCTTGTTTGTTCTTCTAGTAGCCAAAAAAGTTAAATCTTTTATTTTTTCTGAAAATGTGTCTTTGTTTGACATTCCAATATTCAAACCTAGATAACCAAGCATTCCATAAAGTAATATTGAAATTACTGAACCTACATAGGGAATTGGAATCTTGTAAATAGGTTGTGAAATTAAAAATGCTATTATGAGACCAAGAATAAGTCCAACTGCACCAAGTATTACCTCTGTAAAAGATTTTGTTTGGATTTGTCTTTCCCAAAAAGCCAAAAGATCTTCCAAAGCCTTAAACGCCTTTGGCGAAAGTATAAAAAATATAAGTGCAAATAAAAGTATTATAATGACAGATATAACTGTCACAACTTTTGGGCTTCCAATACCTTTTACAAATTTCATGTCTGATAAAAGAGACACGATAAAAATACCGAATAGTGCACCTATTAAAGTAAATAGCACCTTAAAAATTTTGGACACAATTTTTCGGTTCTTGCTAATAAAAATCCCTCCTTATCCAAATATGGCATCATCAATTAATTTTGCAATTTCTTCCACTTTTTTATCAAAAACAAGAGCCATCTCTGAAACTATGATTTGTCTTGCTTCTGTCAATATTTTCCTCTCTCCTGTTGAAAGAGATTTTTCTCTGTCTAAATTTTCTAGACATTTCACTACATCAGCGATTTCTGTTAAATCACCAGATTTTATTTTATCTAAATTAAATCTATATCTTCTATTCCAATTTTTTGGCATAGTAATTTCCTTATCAGAAGAAAGCTCCTCTAGTACATTTTCCATTGTCTTTGCGTCAGATATTTTTCTAACACCAACTTCTTCTGCGTTCTTGACTGGTACCATGACTTTGAGTTCATTTATAGGTAATCTCATTATGTAGTATTTGTGAACATTACCAAGGATTTCTCTTTCCTCTATTGCAATAATCTCGCCTGCTCCGTGCATAGGATATACAATTTTATCGCCAATATTAAACATATTTTACCTCCTATTATCCCTATTATTAGTATAGCAGAGAACCTTAAAAAAGTAAAACCATTTAATATATCATAGTTTATTATATTATGCAAAGATTTTTTTCTTTTTTAATTTAATTAAAATAATAAACTTATTATAAGTCTTTATTGTGATAAATAATAAATCTTTATGTGAAAATTTTTATCACTATAATTATAAAACCCCCTAATCCTTAAACAAATTAGGGGGATAAAATATTTTAATTTACATTATAAAACTTTTAAGTTTATCTCTTGTTAGTTCTTCTCCAAATATTCATTTTTTCAGCTTCTTTTATTAAGTCTTCTCTAAATTCTGGTGCAGCAAGGTTGATTATTCCTTCTGCTCTTTGCCATGTTGACATACCCTTACAATTGAATTTACCATATTCTGTAACAATCCAATGAGTATTTGGTCTTGCTGCTGTAATTGCAGAGAAAGTTTCAAAATTAGGAACTATTCTTGATTCTTCCTTTCCTGTCTTTTTATTCATAAATTTTGAAGATAGACAGATAAAAGATTTTCCACCCTTAGATAGATAAGCTCCAAGTACAAAGTCAAGTTGTCCACCTGCTCCTGATATGTGTTTTGCTCCTGAAGATTCTGAACTTACTTGTCCATATAAATCAACATTTACTGCATTATTAATTGAAACAAAATTATCTATTTGTGCTATTACTCTTGCATCATTAGTATAGGAAACAGGTGCAGCCATGGCGTCTGCATTAAAGTCAAGATATTCATACATTTCTTTTGAGCCTGCAGCAAAGCCATAAACTTGTCTAAATCTATCAATATTTTTCTTTGCTCCAGTGATTTTACCCTTCTTAGCCATATCAACGAAGGCATCTACATACATTTCAGTATGAACGCCAAGGTCCTTTAAGTCAGAATCTGCAATTAGAGAGCCTACTGCATTTGGCATGCCACCAATTCCTAATTGAAGAGTTGCTCCATTAGGGATTTCTTCTACGATTAATTCTGCAACTTTTTTATCCACATCTCCAAAGCTTCCCTTTGGTAGTGTAGCTATTTCAGGATTTTCTCCTTCAATTATATAATCAACATCCTTAATATTAATTTCGTGTTCAAATCCACCAAGACAAGTTGGCATGTTTTTATTTATTTCAATAATTACTTTGTCTGCAACTTCTGTAACAGCCCTAAGGTGTGATGCGTTAAGACCAAAATTGAAGTTTCCATGTCTATCCATTGGAGGAGTAACAATTAATGCTATATCAACTTTACAGTTTTCTCTATACCATCTTGGAAGTTCAGAATATCTAAGTGGAGCATAAAAACCACCAGGAGTTTTATTAATTCTTCCTCTGTCTGGTCCACCAGAGTGCCAAGAATTCCAAACAACCTTTTCTCCTTCTGGGTCTTTCTTAAATACTTCTGGTTCCCAAAGAAGTACACCACCTCTTAAATAAATTTCATTTAATTCATCAAGTCTATTTGCAAGAGCCTTATCGAAAGCAACAGGTGTACTTCCTGCCCAAGCATAATCAATCCACATATTATCCTTTACCATAGCTGCAGCTTCTTTAGCTGAGATTAATTTTTTTTGATATTCTTTAGAATAATCCATATTTCCTCCTTAAATTATAAATAATCCTTATAAAAAGTATGAGTTCTTAAAAATTTAATGTAATTTAAAAATTCTTCCATTATAATTTCACTTTTTTCCTCATTAGTCTCAATGACTATTTTGTTTTTACCCCTTAAATCAAAAATATATGCAGCTTTTACTTTAACTTTATATAATTTTTCATAAATTGCTGAATAAAGTATTAATTGATTCTCATAAGAGTCTTTTATATGATTTATATCCATGTCAGATGTCTTTAAGTCTACAATATAATACTCGCCATCAATTTTTATTACTTGATCAATAAAACCCTTTACCAAAAAACCATCTAAATCATAATAAAATAATAATTCTTTATCGACTATATTCTCTTCTTCCATTTCAAGATAGTTGAGGGCTAGTTCTCTAGCAATATTTAATTTCTTTTCATCTACTTCTTCTTCATAATAATTAAAAATATCTTTAAGATATTTATCAATATTATTTTTATTAACATCTTTATTGCTATGAATTTGTGCAAATAAATGGACTATACTTCCAAGTGTTTTTGCATCCATAACCTGCTCTTTACCATGACCCATTGTGTATTCATCAATTCCCAAGAAATATTTTCTATAAAAATCTCTTGGACTTCTCTTATAATTAATAAAATCTGTAACTGTATAATATTCTCTAATTCTATTTTCAAAATTAAATTGAAAATCAATAGAAGAATATTTTTTCTTGGGAACTTCTTTTTTTATTAAATTTGAAAATTCATACTCTTTGATTTTTACTTCATCACTTAGTAAACCAAAATAGGAGTCACTTTTGAACTTATCAAAATTTCCAAAGAGAATAAGCTCTTTCTTTGCCCTAGTCATAGCGACATATAAGACTCTTTTTTCTTCTTCCCTATCTACAGCTCTTAGTTTCTCATTGATAGTTCTATACCTGTAGTCAGAATAATCAGATTTTATTCCAAGACCAAATTCACTGTCCACTATAACTTTTCTATTTTGACCTAATTTTTTACCTTTATCCATGTGAGAAATTATAACAGCGTCAAACTCAAGACCCTTTGACTTATGAATCGTAAGTAAATTTATTCCATCTTCTAAGTCTTCAAAGTTCAAAGACAAAATAAATTTTTCAAAACTTCTGTAGTCCTTTGAGTTTTTTTTCAAATAATCTCTCGCTAATTCTTTAAACTTATATAAATACTCCCAATCACTTTTTTTAAGAGTATTAATTTGATAAAAATAACTCATAATTTCTTCTATCATTTCATCAAAAATAAGAACTTTCGATTTTTCTTTCAATTCAAGTAAAAAATTTATAAAATTATTTATATTTTCATCTTTTGTTTTAAATCTAAACAAGTCACATAAATTGTCAACTCCCATATTTAAAACTTTAATTAAATCCTCAAAATTAAATTTCAAAATTGGGGAATTAAAAAGAGATAATGTGTTTAAAAAATCTATGGGACTATAAATTGTAGAAAGAATATTTTTCGTTACCTTTAAAACTTCAATTTCCCCTAAGTTTCTCTCGCCTTTATTAAAAGAAATATTTTTAAGTGATAGAATTCTACTTATTTCATCAATTTGAGCATTACTCCTAGATAAAATTGCAATTTCCTTGGCCTCATATCTTTTAAGTAAGTCCTCTACGGCATCAGCTAATTCATTATTTTCCACTGTATTATAAAGATATACATCTCCGCTGCTTTCATAGTCAAATTCCATATCTTCATAAGAATCAATTAAATTTGAAAAAGTAGAGTTTATAAACCTTATAATTTTTCCGTCACTTCTATAATTTTTATTCATCAAAAGTGAAATTCCACGGCTTTTTATTTTGTCTGAAAAACTAAAGTAGGAGTTAAGGTCTGTCCCTCTAAAAGCATAAATTGACTGTTTTGGGTCTCCGACAATAAATAAATTTGAATTTTCAAAAGTATTTATTATTTCATTTTGAATTTCATTGGTATCTTGATACTCATCTACAAGAATATGTGTGTATCTATCTTTTAAAATTCCCCTTAATTTTTCATTTCTTAAAATTTTGTGAGTATATGAGATTATATCATCATAATCAAGGGAATTAAGCTCCATTTTTTCTCTTGAATAATTCTTATCTATTTCTTGTAATATTTTAATTATAATTTCATAGTATTCTTTATTTTTTAATTCTAAATTCTTTTTTAAGTCCTGAATTGCATCTATAATATTTTCTATTTTGTTATTATATTTTTTTGATGTTCCAAGACTTGACTCAATTTCATTTAATCTATCAAGCTCATAATTTTTCTTGTTTTTTATTTCTTCAATATTTTCATCGTAAAAAGCCCTAAACTTGGAACCACTAACTTGTCTAAAATCATCTAATAAAGAAATTAATTCTTTATATTCTTTACTGCTTTCACTAAAATCTAAACTTTTATGCAAAATATCACGAAAATCCAAATCCTTATTCCTAAAATCCAGATAAAGTTCTAAAAAAACTTTTTTCTCTTCAAAAGGATTTGTATTAAAGTCAATTAAATATTTTTTAAATTTTTCATCCTCTAGACTGTTTAAAGATAGTGATACAGCCTTATCTAATAGCTCTATTTCTTTACTGTCATCTAAAATTGTGAAATTTGGATTTATTCCAAGGGCATAGGCATAGTCCTTCACGATTTCAAGGGCAAAGGAATGGATAGTCATAATATTCAAATCTTTTTCTTCAAATTCAATATTTTCATCTACTAACTCCTTAGAAATTCTTCCAAGCATTTCTTGTGCAGCTTTTTTTGTAAAAGTAATAGCCAAAATATTTTTTGGCTCCTTAAATTTTTTTACTATATTTATAAATCTTTTTGTTAAAACCCTAGTCTTACCTGTCCCTGCTCCTGCCATTAAAGTTACGTCTTTATCAATAGACGAAACTGCTTCAAGTTGGATTTTATTCAATTCCATAAAAACTCCATAAAAAAATCCCTATTTAGGGATTATTCAAAAATTGATTCTGTTAGAGACAATATAAATTTATTATCAACTTTGTAAAAAATTTCTGTTCCATTTCTGTCGCTATTTAAAATTCCTGCTCTTTTTAATTTTCCAAGATGTGATGAAACAGTAGGTTGAGGAATATTAAACACTTCCTGTAAAGAGCCAACATTGCATGGACCATTATCAATTAAATTTTTAATAATTTTAAGCCTAATTGGATGAGCCATTACTTTTAAAACTTCAGCTGTTTTTTCTAAATTATCAATTTTATTCTTCACTTCATACCTCCATGTATGTATTAGTTAATATTTATTTAGTAATTACTTTACTATAGTAAGATTATTTAATTTTCTTAAATTTGTCAATAGTTTTTGTATAATTAGGAATTATGCAAATATTTCCATTAGGCGAAAATAGCAAAAATTAATTGTATTTTATAAAGTAAAATTAATATATAGTGTGCTTTGCTTTTTTTATTTCTTTCAATAGATATTGCAAGTAAATAAGATTTTTATTTCTATCTTTCTTAACGTTATATTTTTTTCAAAAAAATCCCCCATAAAAATTATTATGAGAGATTTATAAAAATTATTTACTTATCTTTACAGTTCTTGTTGAAGAATCCCAATCTACTTTAGATCCTAATATTTCAGAAATTGCTCTTAGGGGTACAAAAGTCCTTGAGTTCTTAATAACTGCTGGAGAATCAATTACAATTTTCTTTCCATTCGCTTCAATTTCTTTTTCGCCAATTACAAGACTTGCCTTGTTATCTCCAATGAGAACAGTTTTTGTATCAGCCTTCCAATCAACTTTTTCGCCAAGAGCTTCAGAGATAAACCTTAGTGGAACCATTGTCCTTCCATTTTCAATGTAAGCTGGCGTCTCTGGTTTTATTTCCTTATCTGAAACAAGAATTTTTATCTCAGAGTTAGGGGAAGACTTTTCAGACTTTGCCTTATTCTTATTTTCAACTTTAGAATCCTTAGCTTCCATGGTCTTAGCATTAGCCCAGTCAAATTTTAGGTAAGCCTTTTGTTCTCCTGAACCCTTTCCACCACCAGCAATAGCATCCATAGCATCAACCCAAACTGCAACAAGAATTTGATCTTCCTTTGGATTTGTTCTTTCAAACTCGTGCATTTTTTTATATTCACCATCAATTGAACTTTGTTTAGTTTCTACCCTAGTAGAATCCTTGTCTCCTTCATATACGAAGAAATTAGTAAGCTCTCCTTCCATATTCATAAACTCAATATTTTTTAAATATATCTTATAAATGACTTTGCCATCTTTTTCTTCAACATCAGCAAAGGGTTTTAAAGAAGAATTTCCCATAGATTCTTTGCCAGGCTCACCAAACTTTTCAAGCTTGACAGGTACTTCATACTTACTAGCGGCAAAAATTGCATTTGGAATTAAAAGCATTGCCAATAAAAGTGATAAAAATATTTTTTTCATATAACACCTCTTCATTATCATAGAGGGATGCCCTTAAGGACCATCCCTCTAGCATACTAACTAAAATTAATTGTGATCAATGTTGTAAAGAACTTGAGCAACTTGTGCCCTAGTGAATGGTGACTTAGGAGCAAAGTTACCATCACCCATGCCACTTACAAGTCCAAGGCTTGCCATTTCCTTTACAGAATCCTTAGCCCAGCCTTGAATCTTTGCATCATCTTTGAATCCATCAGCTTTGCCCTTTGCCTTGAGATTTTTGCCTGATACCTTTAAGAATTTAGTCATCATTACAGCCATCTCTTCTCTAGTTAGTTCTTTATCAGGAGCAAAGTTCCCTTGACCTATCCCTGAAACTATTCCAACTTTATTTGCCCAAGCAATATAAGGACTGTAGTACATTCCTGACTTTACATCTTTGAAGTTTTGGTCCTTGTAGTCATTTACATTGACATTTAACATTCTTCCAAGAACACTTACAAATTGTCCTCTTGTTATAGACTTGTTAGGTCCAAACTCTGTCTTGCTAAGTCCGTAGAAATAACCCTTGCTTACAACATAATCAATAGCAGTCTTAGCCCAATGGCCCTTAGTGTCACTAAAGGAGTTTTCAGCATTCTCTTTTTGATTTACATCTTGGTTTTGTTTCTTTTGATTTTGTTGGTCCTCTTGCTTTTGTTGGTTTTGAGTATTATTTCCTCCAGTTCTACCAACTTCTTTCGCTGAGGCCCAATTAAAGGATAGGATTGCAGTTTGCTCTCCACTACCTGGACCTTTACCAGCAATTGAATCCATCGCATCAACCCATATTGCTACATTTACTCTATCGTATTTACCCTTCATTACCCATGACCATGTGTTTCCAGAAAATTGATTAGCTCTTGTTTTTCCACCATCAAGAATAAATAAGTTCGTTAAATTTCCAACCAAAGTCTTCCCAGCAAAGTCCTTTTGTATTTGTCCAAATTGAACACTATATCTAAATTCTCCATTCCTTTCTTCAACTCTTGCTGTATGATTAATAGCTGAATTAGCCATAGAGTACCCATTTTGATGAGCATGAAGAACTTCTACAGGCACTTCATATTGAATTGTAACTGGACCATTATTATTTTTGTTGTTATCTTGCTTATTATTTCCCCATCCAGAATTGTTGCCCCATGATGGGCTATTATTTCCATTAATGGACTTACCCCAAGAAGAATTATTATCCCAAGATGAATTGTTGTTTTCATTCTTGTTGCCGCTATAAGAATCTAAAACCAAACCTGAAGCTGCTGTTTTTAAATTCTCAATAGCAGATTTAATTTCAGCATCTGTTACTATTGATTTAGATAATAGATTCATTAAAGAATTATAAGCGTTTATATAAGCCATATTGCTTTGATAAGTATATTGAGGCCCACCTAAGTTTGAATAATTTCTCAAGCTTTCTAAAATTAAACTTTTATTTGAATTGTCATGACTTTGTTTATCATCTTGACTTGGGTTAGGAATTGGTGGTGTATTTGGTTGCACTTCTTCAGCAGGATTAACTTCGCTCATTTGTGACTTATCAAAGACAAGTCTTGCATTTTGAGCACCCGATCCTGGACCGTTTCCTACAATTTCATCCATAGCATCTACCCAAACTTTTACATTAAGAGTATCATCCTTAAGTCTATCGAAGTTAGCCTTAGTCATTTTGATTCTATAAGTTTTTGGAAATGCTTTACGATATCCCTTTAATGATTGGTCCTCATATCTTTCTATAACTTCTGATGGGATCTCACTAGCTTGAAAACTATTATTTTCAAAAGTCAACAAATTAGTTAAGTGTCCATAAAGTTTAATAGAACCCATGGGAACTTCTATCCCCTTAAAGGTCAAATCAATATTAAGATCATTCCCTTTAATGCTTACTCTAGCGGGAGAAACCAGGGCTTTATTTCCCATAGATTCTCTATTTTGAGCTTCATGCATTAACTTTACGGGAAGATTATAGATTTTTTCTTTTTCAACATTATTTTTATTTTCAGGACTTGGCGTTGGATTTGGTCTTGGTTCAGGTTGTGGTTGTGGTGTCGCTTCTTTATCTGCACTTTCATTAAAGGCTTTAACTGCTGCCTTTAATATTTCGACTTCTTGATCCAATTGATTTTGATCTGTTACTTCTTCTAAAACTTTTTTTGCAGCTGTGATTGCTTCTTGTAGTTTAGTAAAGGCTTCTTCTGTTTTCTTGCCTTGTTCTATATTTTTAGCATTTTCTATTTCTGTTTTTAAAGCTTCTTTCTTTAAATCAGTCTTTTCCACTTCTTTTAATCCAGCAAGACCTTCTTTTAACATTTCATTTAAGCTTGCAATTTTTTCCTTAGTTTGTTCGTACCTCTTTAACCAATATTTATTAGCTTCAGCAACAGCTTCTTTTAACTTATTAAAGGAGGCATCGGTATATTTGTTATCTTTATTTTCATTATTTGTAATTTCTTCAGCCTTGACTATTAAATCTTGGAAAGTATCTAAAACTTTTGCTACCAACCTATTTTGTTTTATCGACTTTAAAGCTCTTATTACATTATCAATGTCATCTTCTTTTGTTTTTGGATCTTCTAATAGTTTAATAGCCTCTTTATATTTATCTAAATATAACTTGCTTCCCTCTTCCTTATATTCGCCCTTTAGGACTTCTTGGTATAGGGAGTCTTGTTCGTGTAATAACTTTTTAAGCTCTGGCTTGTTTTTTGCTTCTTTTACTTCTGCTGGGCTCGCCTTGAATTCTTCAATTGATTTTTGAAGTTCATTTTTTGAATTTTTTAAATCTTCTTTAGACTTAATCTTATCTATTAATTCTTGAGCCTTTTTTATTGCTCCTTGTAATTTATTAAAGGATTCTTCTGTTTTATCGCCTTTTTCAATTTTATTAGCTTCATTAATTAAATTTGTAAGTTCTTCTTTATTTAAAGGCTCTTCCTTAGGTAGATTTGTTTTATCGATAACAATTTTTGCTTCTTGGGCTCCTGCTCCTGGTGTACCACCCATAAAGCCGTCCATTACATCTACCCAAACTCTACACCAGAGGAAGTCAGACTTTTCAAATAGGTCCTTATCAATTGTAAAGCTAAATACTTTTGGAAACTCTTTATCTTGTCCATCCGCACCTTGGTCCATAAATTTTTTTTCAATCTTAGCTGCGATTGGCTTTCCATTTTCTTTTGGAGAGATGTTGTTTTCAAAATAGAATAGATTTGTTAAATGTCCCTTACTTGTACCTATAGTTAAACCCTTAAATGTTAATTCTACTTTTACTTTATCTCCACTATAAATTACTTTTGCTGGAGAAACTATGGCATTATTAGCCATAGATTTTTGCTCAGAATTTGTTGCATGCATTAGGGTAACTGGAGCGGTAAATGTATTTCCTTCCGTAGAATCTTCTTCCTCTTCTTGACCCTTTTCTTTTAATCCTGCCATAGCAGTATCAAGAAGATTTATTAATCTTGCAATTTCTTCTTTAGGTTGATAATTTTTAGTTCCCCAGATAGTATTTCCTGCCTTAACGGCTTCTTGTAATTTAGCAAGAGATTTTTCTGTGTACTTTTCTTTACTTTGTTTATCCTCAGTTATTCCTTCTGCTTTGATAAGTTTGTCAGTAAATTCCTTAACAGCCTTTAATACTAAATCTTGCTTTGCTATTTTTATAGATCTAATCATTGCTTCTATTGCATCATCTGTAACTTGATTTGCTTCTAATAGCTTAGTAGCCTCCACATATCTTTCTGCAAATTGTGAGCTTTCAGGATCTTGATAAAGACCATCGTTCACATCCTTATTTAATTCTTGTATAGAGTCGAGGAATTCTTTTAATTTTTTCTTATTTCCTTCTTCGAGTTGACTTCCTTCAGGTCTTTTTGTGCTTAGATTTAGTTTTAACACTGCATCTTGTTCTGCTAGTTCAGGCCCTCCCATATGTGCCAGAGTTTTTATGTGAATTTTATCTATTTCTGACTTAGGCATCACTAATCTAAAAGTTTTTGTGTCATTAACAGTATTTACTAAACTTGCATTTTGCCAATTACCATTTTCTCTATTGTATTTTAATCCTTCAACTTCCGCAGTTATCCCTTGAAATGTGCCCTTCTTAAATGTAATTTCATAAATATTTGAGTTAGCTTCCTCTATTAAAAGAATATTTTTGTCCATAAATTGATTTGCCATGGATTTTTCATTTTCATTACCGTATTGAAGTATATCTCCATTAATTGTAAATCTTCTCTTTGATTCTTCTTTAGTAACTAATTGATCGAGAGCTTTTTGTAGTTTCTCTTCTACCTTATTCATCTCAAGAAGATTTTTTATTTTACCAGCATCATAATCATTTTTAACTTCTGATAAAACCCTTTGTAATTCAGCTACTGTAGAACGCGTATAGCTGTCCTTATTTTTAATTTTTTCTTCTGCTTGTCTTGCAAGTTCTTTGTATTTTTCATCTGAAAAAGGTGCTGCCTTGATTGCCTTATATTTTCTTTCTAAATCACTTATTCTTTCACTTATTTCCTCATCCCTTGGATTAGATTTTTCTAAAACTTC
>UMIY01014722.1_pt1 | contig 15963 bp, 12 predicted proteins | sample 1965921 | NCBI WGS metagenome assembly UMIY01 (sample SAMEA4836134, study PRJEB28245) | human gut metagenome | biome: gut microbiome; material: fecal sample | place: Denmark | collected 2008
CACATCAGAAAACACCTCCGCCCCCTCCGGGGCAAAGTCCGCGCTCCGGGAGAGAATGAGATTCCGGCGGCCCTTCAGAGGCCGCCCCCCCGGAAAGGTGGCCAGGGTCTTCCGCCCTAAAATCACCGGGTGTCCGGTAGTCAGGGCCTTGAAGCGCTTCAGGTCCTCCGACAGGTAGACCAGCTGGTCCCCGTCCTTTCCGATGGCCCAATTTTTATCCACGGCTACAATCAAATTCATGCTCTCATTTCCCCTGTATAAGCAATTTTTCCGCTTCTTTTATTTTGTTCTCCCGCCCCTGCGGGGCGGGAGAACAATCACAAAATCCAAGGCATCTGCGAAGCAGGATCAAAAATTTCTTTCCAACTCCTAATTTCTAATTCCTAACTCCTAATTCAAAGCTCCTATCTCTAAACCGCCACCGGGATCTTTCCCTCCAACTCATGGGCCTGATACCCCTCCAGCTTCACGCTGTCCCGGGTGAAGGCGTAGAAATCGGTGACCGACGGGTCCAGGGTGAACTTGGGGGCCTCATAGGGGGTCCGGGCGATGATCTCCTCCACCACCGGCACGTGCCGGTCGTAGATATGGGCATCTGCAATCACATGGACCAGCTCCCCCGCCTCCAGGCCGGACACCTGGGCCATCATGTGCAGGAGCGTCGCGTACTGCATCACGTTCCAGCCGTTGGCGGTGAGCATGTCCTGAGAGCGCTGGTTCAGGATGCCGTTGAGGGTGTTCCCGCTCACGTTGAAGGTCATAGAGTAGGCGCAGGGGTACAGGGCCATCTCACTTAAATCGTGGTGGTTATAGAGGTTGGTGAGGATGCGCCGGGAGCCCGGATCGTGCTTCAAATCCCACAGGACCTTGTCCACCTGGTCCATGTCCCCCTGGGGGTAGTGGTGCTTCACCCCCAGCTGATAGCCGTAGGCCTTGCCGATGGAGCCGTTCTCGTCCGCCCAGGCGTCCCACACGTGGCTGTTCAGGTCATGGATATTGTTGGACTTCTTCTGCCAGATCCAGAGGAGCTCGTCCACCGCCGACTTGAGGTACTGCCTGCGGATGGTGATAATGGGAAACTCCCTTTTCAGGTCATAGCGGTTGACCACTCCAAAGAGCTTGATGGTGTGGGCGGGCGTCCCGTCCTCCCATCTGGGGCGCACCGGGCGGTCGGTGTCCCACACGCCCTTGGACAAAATATCTTTACAGTTCTGGATGAATACCTGATCGGCGTAACTCATGCACTGCTCTCCTTTCGGCGGCATCTTCTGTAGCGTCCGCTGTATGTTCAGTAGACCTTATTATACACGAACCGGCGGCGGGGAACAAGCATTGTTTCCCGCCGCCCGGCCGGTCAGACTCCTTTGTATTTTCGCCGGGTGGCCATCCCGCCCCGGATGTGCCGCTGGGCCTTGTTCTCCTCCAGCACCTGCTTGGCCTGGAGGTACAGGGTGCGGTTAAAGGCAGGGAGCCGCTCGGACAGATCCTTGTGTTTCGTCATTACGAATTAGGACGGTTTCATCCAAGCCCAAATCGCCAAGCAACCGGAGGTAAATGTCCACATTCCCGTCCTTGTCCACTTCAATTTTCTGGATGATTCGCTTGAGCTGGGCGTTGGTCATCTGCCGTACATCGCTGATGTCTTCAATCTCCTTAAAGGTCTGTTGCAGAACGCTCTCCAGTTGCTCGCCCTTTGTCAAATGATAGGACACCATTTTTAGTTCATTTTCCAGCCGCTCAATCTCTTTCCGCATCCCACCGATCTTATCGTTGAGTTCCTCGCGGGAGATTAAATCATCGGCGTACATATCCATGTATTTCTGTCGCGTCTTTTGCAGTTTGGCGAGCTGAGCTGTCAGCTCCTTTTCATAGTTCAAGTTTTCATCCTTTGCTTTATAGACCCGCTGGAATTCCCCCACCACATAGCGGATCACATTCTTCTTTGCTTTTAGCAGCCCGGCGAAATACTCCTGTAAAACCTCGATGAGTTCGTCTTCATCCACTGTCACAGCGTTGGGGCAGTTGTCAGCACCACGCCCGTTGTGGCCGGAGCAGACCCACCGGACATAGGTGTTCTTGTAGGTACGGACGGTACGCCGGAAGGACCAGCCGCACTCCTTGCATTTAATGAGAGTGGAAAACAAATATTTATTGCTCTGGCGCTCCTTGTCCACCTTGAATGCCTTGCCGCGGGATTTCATAATCTGCTGCGCCTGTTCAAAAGTTTCCGGTTCGATAATTCGTAAGTCTGGACGTTCAACCACCATCCACTCTGAAGCATCCTTGTCCGCCCGTTGGCCGGTCAGAAAATCGGTTACTTCCTGCTTGCCGTTAATGATTTTCCCCGTATAGAGTTCATTGGTAAGGATGCGGCACACCCCGTTTTGACTCCACTGGCAATTCCGCTTTGTACGCAGCCCTCGCTCATTGAGGAAGATAGAGATTTTTGCCGCCCCGTAACCATCCTTGATGTACCACTGGTAAATCTGGCGGACAACTGCCGCCTCTTCCTCATTGATTGCGAGATTGAAGTAATCCCCGATGGTCTTATCATACCCGTAAACAATGTTGGGAACGCGGCCTTTTTCCGCATTCATTTTCTTGCCGAATTTCACTCGCTTGGAGGTGTTCGCGCTCTCTTCCTGAGCCAATGCACCAAAGATAGTCAGCACAAATTCGCTATTGCCCATGCTGGTCATATTGGCGGTCAAAAACTGCGTTTCAATCCCCAGCGCTTTCAGCTTGCGGACATTCTGTAAGAGGTCAACCGTGTTTCGGGCAAAGCGGGAAATATCTTTTACCACGACCATATCAAAGAGGCCATGCTCCGCATCCGCCATCATCCGCAAAAACTCTTTCCGGTTCTTGATTTTCGTCCCGGAAATACCCTCGTCTGCGTAAAGACGCACAAGGTTATCCCCGGTACGTTTGGTGTATTCTGTAAAAAATTCTTTCTGTGCTTCCAGACTGTTAAGCTGATCTTCCTTATCAGTGGAGACACGGCAGTAGGCCGCGATGTTCATAGCAAAACCTCTCAGTTAAAATTAAATCGTTCCGTTACAACTCTATTTTATCATGTGTTGTTTTGGATTGCAATAGGTAAAGGGACACCCCGCCTATGCAGAGTGCCCCTCATTGTCCTTCTCACTGATACTATCCGCCACATCAGCGGCTGTTTGTATGGCAAACTGTACCTTTTTTAAATCAACCTCCAGGAAAATTTTCAATATGTAATCGGCGGTGATCGCCGTTGGATTCGGATTATGGAACCGATAATTTAACTTCCGTTCTTTCACTGTGGCACTACCCCCTCTTTCCTGCCTATCGCTGTTCAATCCTATGAAAGTGAGGTAAAAAATAGTACCAGTCCGATTTGAAGATCTCCTTCCTCGTATTAGCATACTTAAAAGTAGATACTTGTATTGCTCTCTACTCACCGGCACAAATCTATATCAATTTCATGTTCCATTGTCTTTTGGTGCTCTTAAAACATATTTTGGGTTGTAATGTTGGATAGCACGTCTTTTATCCCCCGCCGGTGTACATCGGTTCCTTCTGCAAATCAATCCGACTTAGATATGCGTGTTGACATTGTAGAGGGGTTTCATACGCATGTTAATGGATACAAGGGGTACACAAGAGTGCAAAATAGGATTCCTATAAAATTTAAAAGTCAAATTGTCGCTTGCAGTATGGCAGAAAAAGGCCTTCCTTGGGGTTTGTTTACATGTTTCGAAGGTAAATGCTCCTTGCGCAAAAATATGTAGCCCCCTGGTGAATTTTGAGTATTATCAGGTAGACGGTTCCATTCGTGTATCCCCTGAAGCCTATAATTACAGCGATACCCGCTACGGTTACCGGAGGCACTTACTTATCTCCTCCTCCCAGTTAGTGGATGAGCTTTTCCCGTAACCACCGATTTTGGCGCTTGTGGATTATGATTGTCTTGACGACTCTCGTTTTACAGGAGCCCTGACGGCTGGTTTATTTTTTGCTTGTGCAAGCTTGATTATATGAAACAGCAGGTAGTGTTTGCTGTGAAACAGAAAAACTTCGGGAGCTTTTATGAATAGCTGGACAGGGGCCTAGTAGCTGGGCCATCCAGAAAAGTGTCAGGCCAAGCAAACTTTGACAACCAAGTACTTGTGACCTGCTTTCAGGCCGTGGAGTGATACATCATTTTCTTTCATGGGCACACATATTTCTTTTGTCAATCACACAGGATTAACACATCGTTATGATAAAATTCAAGTACAGAGAGGGATAGCTCTATTCTTGAACGACCTTCTTTCGATGCTGCAGCACAGAGAAAAGGAAAACCTTCTCTTCGGCAATTGAATTCTACGAGGCCCGTTTGTTGACCAGTCCAATTCAAATCGTTAATTTTCCAGAAAAAAAGCGGGAGAAATCATAACATGTATAAATTGACAAAGGAGGAACGCAAATGAAACGGAAATGTTGTTTGCTGTTGGTTATTTTGTTGTTGGGCGGCATTTTGTCTGGCTGCGGAGCCAGTCAGGGTGAAACTACTTCTCAACAAGGATCCGAAGAAAAGGACACACTGATCATTGCCATTGACGAAGATCTCTCTGCACTAGACCCGTTTGCCCAAAACACCAGCCTGCAGAATACCATGACAATTTTAATGTATGACTCTTTGCTCGCCCTTGATCCAGAAACCGGGGATATTGTGCCCGGACTGGCTGAATCCTATGACATTATCTCAGCTACAGAATATGTGTTCCATCTCCGGGACGGAGTCAAATTTCACGACGGATCAGAGATGAAAGCCAGTGATGTAAAATTTTCTCTGGAACGAGCGGCAGCCAGCACCGGAATGGCATCCAAAGTATCTCAGATCGACAATGTAGTGGTTGAAGATGAGCACACTGTGCGCATCTACCTGAACGCCCCCAGTACGACTATTTTGAACAACCTCGCCTTCTGTGGCACGAGTATTATGAGCGAAACCTGGTGTAACGAACACAAGGATGCCTTTGTGCACAACGGAACAGGGCCATATATTTTCAAAGAGTGGAACTCTGGAGAATCGATTATCCTCCAGCGCAACGACAACTATTGGGGCGATCCGGGCATTATGGAGACGCTGAAGTTTGTCGTCATGACCGAAGCCAACTCCCGCACCATCGCCCTTGAGACCGGAGAAATTGATATTAATGCCAATCCTGCTGCCATTGACCTGGATCGATTTGAGAGCGATCCTAACATTAATGTTTACTCAGCTCCCAGTACCCAGGTAAATTACTTCTCGGTTAACAATACGTTGTCTCCTACCAACGATATCAACGTCCGCAAAGCCATTGCACACGCCATCAACAAACAAGATCTGATTGACGTAGCCCTGGAGGGGCGCGGCGTTCCCATGAGCACAGTAGTTGGCGCCGGTCAGCAGTATAGTGATACCAGTATCCCAGGATATGAATATGATCTGGAAAAAGCTAAAGAATACCTGGCCGCAGCGGGATATCCGGACGGATTTGATTTAACCATCAGCATTCGAAGCAGCAATCTGACGGTGGCGGAGGGTATTCAAGCCCAGTTGGGCCAGATCGGAATCAATGTAAAAATCGATCAGCGGGAGGGCGCCGCCTACACAGATCTCGCCATGGATGGAAAAATGCAGGCGACCTGCTCCACGTGGCAACCTGCAACATCGGACGCAGATAACCCGCTTCGGAACCTTCTGTATTCTGAAAGTAAGGCATCCAGTAATGACTCCCGCTATAGTAGTAGTAAGTTTGATGAACTCTTGGATCAGGCAATTCAGGAAACAGACCCTGAACAGGCACAGAAGCTTTATTCGGAGATTCAGCAACTTGTTTATGAGGATGTACCTCTCATCCCCCTCTACTCTCCAAACTGGACCATTGCTGCTAATGTCCATGTAAAGGGCGTGACAATTCCCGCAGTTGGTGATGCGATGGTATACAAAAATATTTATTGGGAAGAGTAACCGTTGCCGAGAATTGATGCCGCACGATGGGGGAGGAATGGATAATGTTGTCAGTTCCTCCCCCATCAGCGCAGAGGAATGAGTATGAAAGGCTTATTAAAATACATATTGCATCGTCTGCTGCTATTGATCCCGGTGGTAATCGGAGTGTCCTTTCTGGTCTTTTTTATTGTAAACCTTGCGCCGGGCAATGCAGCGGAACTGATCGCTGGACCGGAGGCCAGCATTGAAACCATAGAACAGATTGAGGAAGACTTAGGGCTGAATAAAAATATTTTTGTCCGCTACGGGGAGTACATGCTGAATCTTCTGCAAGGTGACCTTGGAACCTCATATTATAGTGACGAAAGAGTATTCGACAAATATATAGAACGTCTGCCGGCAACCTTGGAGCTTGCAGTGGCATTCATTGTAGTTGCACTGGTCTTCTCACTGCCTTTGGGCATTTTAGCGGCAATTAAGCAGTATTCCATTTTTGATCGCATTGCATCCTTTGTTGCCATGATTGCTGTAAGCATGCCAAACTTTTGGTTGGGAATTCTTCTGATTCTTTTGTTCTCTGCACAGCTTCGCCTACTTCCAAGCGGTGGAAATGAGTACTGGTATAGTGTTATTTTGCCGGCGCTGACCATTGGCTGGCAAATGTGTGCATTAATGACACGAATGACGCGGTCATCCATGTTGGAGGTGATCCGGCAAGATTATATTACGACATCTCGAGCCAAAGGCCTTTCGGAGAAGACTATCGTGCTGAAGCATGCCCTGCGCAACGCACTGATTCCCATTATTACTTCCGCAGGCTCCCTGTTTGTGGATTGTGTGGGAGGCGCAGTGGTAGTGGAGACCATTTTTTCCTGGCCTGGCGTAGGACGTTTGGTCATCGACTCCATTGATAAGCGGGATCTGAACATGGTAATCGGCTGTGTGATCATGACCACGATCTTGATCACCCTCTGCAATTTGATCATTGATATCATTTATGCGTTTGTCGATCCCAGAATCCGCAGCACTTATACGGGGAAATGAGGTGACAAAATGAATCAGACATTGGTCGGTAAAAAACGAAGTCCACTGAAAGAGACCTGGCGTCGTCTAAAAAAGAGTCGCAACGCCATGATCGGGCTGACACTTATCATCGTAATTGCAGCCGCAGCACTGATTGCTCCTTTGATTTTTGATTATGAAACACAAGTTATACAACAAAACATACCAGAGCGGTTGCAAGGTCCCAGTTTAAGACACCTGTTTGGCACTGACAACCTTGGACGAGATATTCTGGCCCGTATCATGTATGGAGCCCGAACATCCCTGATGATCGGGCTGGTCTCCTGCCTCATCTGCTGTACCAGCGGAGTGTTGCTGGGCGCAATCGCAGGGTTCTTCGGCGGGAAGGTCGACGATATCATCATGCGCTTTTTTGATATTTTGCTTGCCATTCCCAGTACATTGATGGCAATTGTTCTAGTAGCGGCTTTTGGGACCAGTCTGTTTAATATCATTATTGCGGTGGGCTTACCAACCTTACCGCAATATGTACGCATTACACGAGCGTCTGTCATGACAATCAAGCAGCAGGAATATGTAGAAGCTGCCCGGGCAGTGGGCGCAACCAACTTTCAGATCATTCGAATGCACATACTGCCCAACGCACTGTCTCCCGTCCTGGTACAGGCGACCTTGCGGGTCGCCACTGTAATTGCGGACGCCGCAGGATTGGCATTTCTTGGACTTGGAATTCCAGCACCCAGACCGGATTGGGGCGGAATGTTGGCGGCCAGCCGTGATTTTTTAAGAGATTATCCTCACATGGCGCTGTTTCCCGGTCTTGCAATCATGGTTACAATCCTGGCGCTCAATCTGTTGGGCGATGGCCTGCGGGACGCTTTGGATCCAAAGCTGAAAAGGTAAGAGGTTGCTATGAGTGGAAACGATTTGATTTTAAAGGTTCGGGATCTGGTCGTCGATTACGAGACAGATGATGGGATTGTTCATGCGGTAACAGGAATGGATATTGACCTGGGACGCGGAAAGGCCCTGGGTCTTGTAGGTGAGACTGGAGCCGGGAAGACGACGACTGCGTTATCTCTTATGCGGCTGATTCCAGATCCTCCAGGCGTTATTCGAAGAGGAAGCATTGAACTGGGCGGCCGGAATCTGCTTACTATGTCCCAAAAAGAGGTGCGAAAGCTTAGAGGAAGTTTTGTATCCATGATTTTTCAGGATCCGATGACCTCGCTGAACCCCTCCTTGACTGTAGGAGAACAGATCGCCGAGGTGATTCGTACACACAATAAGGTTTCGAAAAAGGAATCCTATCAGAGGGCTGCTGATATGCTGAACACGGTTGGCATTGCAAAAGACCGGCTGTTTGATTATCCTCACCAGTTCTCCGGCGGTATGCGTCAGCGTGTGATTATCGCCATCGCGCTGGCCTGCAGTCCACAGCTTTTGATTGCTGATGAACCGACAACCGCTCTGGATGTAACGATTCAGGCTCAGATCCTGGAGGTTATGAAACAGCTTCGGAAGCAGTATCAGACCTCCCTCATTATGATCACGCATGATCTGGGTATTGTAGCCGAGATCTGTGACGAGGTATCTGTGGTTTATGCCGGCCGTGTGGTGGAACATGGGACCTTAAAAAATGTGTTTGAGGAGACTAAGCACCCTTATACTCAAGGTTTGTTTGATTCCCTGCCTAATATCAACAATCGAAAAGCGATGCTGAAACCCATTCCTGGACTGATGCTTGATCCAACACAGACACCGGCCGGCTGTCCCTTTGCACCACGGTGTACCTATGCGACACAGGAGTGTTCTCGCGAAAAACCTCCCAAAATCCAATTCACTCCAACCCATTATGCTGTCTGTCACAGGTATCGAGAAGACGGGTTCCGTCTGGACAGGGGGAACAATGATGGCAGATAATATTTTGGAAGTCCGTGGACTTAAAAAATACTTCAGCACGCCCAAAGGAATGCTTCATGCTGTGGATGACGTCTCTTTCTCCGTAGAACGCGGCAAAACACTTGGTATTGTAGGAGAATCAGGGTGCGGAAAGTCGACTACAGGCCGCACCATCTTGCGCCTGATCGAACCAACTGACGGAGAAATCCTATTTGAGGGGCAGGATATCCGAAAATTCAACAAAAAGGAACTGCGCAGTTTTCGAAAAGAAATGCAGATGGTATTTCAAGATCCTTTTTCTTCCGTTGATCCGCGGATGTCCGTGGGAAATATTATTGCAGAGCCCATCCATATCAATAAGATGCTTCGGGGAAAGGAGGCCGTGGAAAAACGAGTTGCGGAATTGATGGACATCGTAGGTCTGGCCTCCCGGCTAGTCAACAGCTATCCCCATGAACTGGATGGCGGGCGCAGACAGCGCATCGGCATTGCCCGCGCTCTGGTACTGAACCCCAAATTTATCATCTGTGACGAACCAGTTTCCGCCCTGGACGTCTCCATACAGGCGCAGATTCTAAATCTGCTGAAAAATCTGCAGCGTGACATGGGGCTGACATATATTTTCATAACCCACAACCTCAGCGTAGTCAATTATTTTTCTGACCACATTGCGGTCATGTATTTGGGAAAAATTGTAGAAGAAGCCCCCGCGGAGGAGCTGTTTGAGCACCCGCTTCATCCCTACACCCAGGCGCTTTTATCCGCCATCCCAACTCCAGACCTTAATCCCAAACGAGAGCGAATCATTCTGCGGGGCGAACTATCCTCTCCCATCAATCTACCTAACGCATGTCGCTTTGCACCGCGTTGCAATTATGCGTGCCAAGACTGTACTGTATGCGATCCCGGGTTGAAGGAAATCAGCCCTAAGCACTTTGTCGCCTGTACACGAGCCGGACAATACTGAATCGATCCTGCCCCTCAGGCATTGAGGAAATGTTTGGACCTGATTTTGAAAGGAGGCACCAATACCCGAGGTGGCAGCGGCATTGTCCGCTGCCGCCATTTCTATATAGCTTCAGTTTGAAAGGAATGAGCAATATGAGCCGTAATGATCCAAATAAATATCAGTACCTGCACCATCAGATGCAGAAGTTGTTAAACGACCCGGAAATTCCGGTCATGGGATATGCGGTCTGCATTATAGAGGGGGGAAAAATATCATTTGAATGTGCCGGAGGATACCGGGTATTCTCTTTGGATCATCCCGCACAGTGTTTGCCCATGAATACACAGACCAGATATCGTATTGCATCGGTATCTAAGATGATTACCGCCGTTGCTATAATGCAACTGGCGGAACAGGGCAAGCTGTCTTTGGATGAAGACGTCAGCCAATATCTCGGGTTTCCTCTGCGAAACCCCTATTATCCGGATGTAATTATTACGCCCAGGCTTCTTATGGCTCACTATGGCTCGATTTGTGATGGCAGCGTATATTCTATTCCCTGTGGTTCTGCCATTTGGGAGTGTTTTCTTCCCGGTGGAAGGTATTACCGAGACGGAGAACATTTTGCTGCGCCTGATGGCATGCACCATAAGGCCCCGGGACACTACTATACTTATTCTAATCTGAACTATGGATTGCTGGGCACCATCCTGGAACGGCTGACCGGGCAGCGGTTTGACCAATATGTTCGTACCCATGTGCTGACTCCCATGGGCATTCAGGGCAGTTTCCACCCCGGGGATTTTAACCAGGAACAGATACAGAATCTTGCTGCCATTTACACGTATGTCCCCTCATTGTCGGGAGGCCATGGTACTTGGCTGCCCCAAACAGACGACTTCCACGGACAGATCCAGCCTCAAAATATGATCTGGATTGGAAATCCGGATTTAGGTACTACTGATTGTCAGGAAGATATTTCTGATTATCAAATCGGAACTAATGGAACTTTGTTTTCACCGCAAGGAGGGCTTCGAATTTCCGCGCACGAACTGGGCTTGTTTGCTCTTATGCTGATCAATGAGGGAATTGCTGATAATCGAACCCGTATTTTAAAGCCAAGTTCTGTGAAAGAACTGTTTACCCCAGTTTGGGTATACAGTCCCAAACTGGACAATCGAGATCCCTCAGACAGCGCACATGCATATGGCGCGGGAATCAATATTATTTCTACTGCTATTGGCGGCGATCATATGGTAAACGGCGTTGACGATATTACCATGTTTGGTCATATCGGCTCGGCCTACGGATTGATGTCCGCATGCTACATTGACCCAGTTTGGAAAAATGGATTTGCCTATGCGTTCAATGGAACGGGCGGGGAGCAGAGCATCTATTCCGGACGATATTCCGGACGATTTATCTGGCATGAACGTACAATGAGCGCAATTTATCATGCTATTTTTCAATAACATACGGTTGGGAAGCTGAAAAGAAGAGGAAATCTTCCAATTCCTGTTTTTGCAAAGAAATATTTTTCATGTTATGATACACAAGGAACTGTGTTGTACACACATAGCGGAACATTGTTGCTGATCATACCGGAAAGGAGGAACTCTAATGGCATCCAGAATTCTAATTGTAGAGGATGAACAGAAGCTCCGGGAAGTGATGACCCTTTTTTTGCGGACAGAAGGCTTTGAGGTAGCAGAGGCCTCCGACGGAGAGACAGCATTGGAGCTGTTTTCTAGTTTTATGCCAGAACTGATCGTCCTTGATGTAATGCTCCCTGGCATCAGTGGATTTGACGTATGTAAAGCTATTCGCCAAACCTCTGACGTTCCAATTATCTTTCTGACCGCATTAGGCGATGACGACCACCATATGTTGGGTTACCGCCTGGGCGCCGACGATTATATTGCAAAACCATTTAAAGTATCGATTTTGGCCATGAAAGCCCGCCGCATGCTGCAGCATACAGCCGCCCCGGAATATCGGGAATTACGCTTTGCGGGCATTGTTCTCAACGAGAACTCACATAAATGCTGGGTCGACGACCATGAGATTTTACTGACTCAGAAAGAGTTTACTCTGCTTAGAGAATTTATGCAGAACCCGGGACGCGTGCTGACTAGAGAATGGCTGTTGGAACGAATTTGGGGTTATAACTATGTCGGCGAAACACGTGTGGTTGACACCATGGTGAAAAATCTACGAAAAAAGCTGCGAAGTAAAGCATACGTAATTCATACGGTTATTTCAGTTGGATATCGGTTGGAGGAAGCGAATTGAAGCATTCCATTGCACAGAAACTGTTCTTCATCATCCTTGGGCTCTTTTTCCTCGTTTTTACAATACAGTGGCTGTTCATCAGCTTTTTCTTCCAAAACATCTATCTTAATAGCATTATGGATTCCCATCAAAGCGAGTTTTCCAATGCAGTTCTCTCCTTTTCAGGCGGTGATGCAGACAGCGTTAACTCCTATCTGCGCCGTTATGCTGCCGAGACTAACTCATCCATATTGGTCATTACACAGGATTATCAATTTGGCGACAGACAATTTATGGATAACATGGGAGCAGTGTCATTGTCTACGGCAGATAACTGTGAGATCCGACTGCCAACTATTGCATACCAAGATCGTCAGGATGGACCGGTATTTTATCCGGGAGACACTCTGCTTCTTCATGCGGTACGCTTAGGGAACAGTCAATACTACGAACCTTTGATTCTCTCCTTTCGCCGCAGTGCGTATACAAATCTGCAGGGAGTACATAACTACGGGAACACCCGTTCCCCATCTTCAAACACACAATTCCATTCGCCCGAGATGCTGCGGGATTACGTGAAGGTACAAGAAGGACTCTATTTTTTGAGAAATTCTGACCAACATGATGCAGATTACTTTTTATATCAGCAGATCAGAGATTGCCTGGTGTATAAATTGCCCTTGGAGGAATATTTGAGCACCTTATCCCGTCGCCCTATCTCTGATGGACAAACTGATTATGCCATCTACGTAGACAGCAAAACCATTGATGAGACAACATATTATTTTCTAACCGCGCGGCAGATTATTATTACCGGACAGGAAGAGATTTATTTGAATCAGATGTTTTATGTAATTTATCTGTTGCTCGGCATTATTTTAGTCTTTGCAGCCTGGTTTTTAAGCCGATACGTTTCCAAACCGCTGATTTATCTCAGTAATATTACCCAGCGGCTTACCCAACTGGATTTTTCCCAACAGGCTCAGTTGAAGAGAAGCGATGAATTGGGCCTGCTGGCGGACCGCATCAATCTTATGGCCAGCAGCCTGCATGCTACACTGCAGGAACTGCAGGATGCAGAGGAACGGGCCCGTCGTAATGAGGAACGTATGCAAAAATTATTGGCGGACCTAGCCCATGAATTTAAGACTCCACTATTCATTATTTCCTCCTATGCCGAAGCATTGGAAAAGGGAATTGCCGGCGGAAACTCCACTCGATATTATGCGTTTATCAGCAGTGAGATCGATCGACTCTCCGAACTGGTGAATGAAGTGATTGAGTTGTCGAGAATTCAAATGGGAACTTGGCGTGTCAACATTGAATCCTGGGATATACGCGATGTTATACAGGCGATTATGGAAAAATTTGAAAATCGCTTCTGCTGCGAAGGATTTTCTGCTTCCTGGTCGGCAGATGACGTCATGGTATGGATGGATGTAAGACGGATTGAGCAAGTACTAACCAATCTGCTCAGCAATGCAATCAAATACTCCAATCAAGAAAAGCGAATTGAGATCTCCACTTGTCTATACGGAGATACGTTAACTGTGTTGGTGGGTAACTCAGGGGAACTATCCGATTCAGATCGGGAACGAATCTGGGAACGATACTATCGGCATGAAGGAAGTGACCTGTCCCGGCTGCCAAGTGAAGGAATCGGGTTGGATATTGTAAAAACGATCCTCCAAGCGCATAACAGTAAATACGGTGTTAGGCAGGAAAACGATATGGTATTCTTTTACTTCACTTTGGGTGTAGATCGGAGCGAGATGGAGTAAGAATGCAGCGGTTAGAAACTAAGCCGTGTTTGAAAATATCAACACGCCCAATAAGTTTTACAAAAGTGAAAAAAGGAAAAAAGACATGGTTTGCAAATCTCTGGTAGAATGAAGTCGCAATACGCCATTCTGAGAGGAAACAGCAAACCATGTCTGAGAAGATTGTACAGCTTAACGAGGAAGTAATCAGGGGTCAAATCAAAGAACTGGTTCGGAGCAGTGTAGAGGAAACTCTCAACGAACTGTTGGAAGCCGAGGCGGAAAAACTGACTTAGGCGGCCCGGTACGAGCGCAATGAGCAGCGGCAGGGTCATCACAGCGGCCACTACAGCCGCAACCTTACCACCACTTCCGGGGATGTTACCCTCAAGGTACCCAAGCTCAAAGGGATCTCCTTTGAGACCGCCATCATTGAGCGGTGTCGCCGTCGGGAGAGCAGTGTGGAAGAAGCTCTCATTGAGATGTACCTGGCAGGCGTATCCGTCCGGCGTGTGGAGGATATTACGGAGGCTCTGTGGGGCAGCAAGGTGTCACCATCTACCATCAGCGAACTGAACAAGAAAGCGTATGTCCACATTGAGGATTGGTGCAACCGCCCCTTACGGGGTGGGCATTACCCGTATGTCTATGTGGACGGAATCTACCTGCGCCGCAACTGGGGCGGAGAGTTTGAAAATGTGGCCATTCTGGTGGCGATTGCGGTGAATGGGGACGGATACCGTGAGGTTTTAGGTGCCGCCGAGGGCATGAAGGAGGACAAGGCCAGCTGGGTCAGCTTCTTCTAGTGGCTACGAGGTCGTGGCTTGGATGGGGGCAAGCTGTTAGTTGGCGACAGTGCCTTGGTATGCTGGAGACCGAGGGAGAAGTATTCCCCGAGGCCAAGTACCAGCGGTGTACTGTACACTTCTACCGCAATATCTTCTCTGTAACGCCTCGTTCCACGGTGAAGCTGGTGTCCAAGATGCTCAAGGCAATCCACGATCAGGAGGACAAGAAAGCTACCTGAGAAAAGGCTAAGGATGTAGCGGAGAAACTGCGCTCCATGCAACTGAAGGAGGCGGCAAAGAAGGTAGAGGATGTCATTGAGAAGGCCCTGATCTACTGTGAGTTTCTAAGTGAACACTGAACCCGTATCCGAACCAATAGTGTCATTGAGAGACTTAACTGGGAGATTCGCCGTCGTACCAGGGTGGTGGCTGCTTTTCCAGACGGTAACTCCGCCCTCACACTCACTGGTCTGTGTCCGGCTGCGCCATGTGGCCGGCACTCAGTGGGGCAACAAGAAGTACATGAATATGAAGCATCTGGAGACGGCTCTGGAGGACGCCTCCATTGCTGGCTGACTTCACTCATGCCAGGCTCTGCAAACCATTTTGCGAAAATTCCTTGACACTACCTATTACATTATCGTATTATCCAAATAAACCGTTCTATTTCATTCTGTCTATATGCACCGTGGATTTGCTGATGTTGAACTTCCGGGCCGCGGCGCGCACCGTGGCCTTGTTCTCTATGATGTACAGGGCCAGCTGACAGGCCCGCTCTTCCATGTTCCCTTTCACACAGCAACATCTCCCCCATGATTTGGGTCTGCTGTGCTACTATATGCCGGATTTTTCCAGGGTATGAGCGGTTCACCCCGCCGCGCCGCCTCCCTCCCCCGCTCCCCTGCCGGGGCGGGGCAATCAAACAGCCGCCGCTCCCTTTTGGGCGCGGCGGCTGTATCCAATTACAAATTACAGCTTTAAAATAGGGTAGTCCTGCACCGACGTCACCGGATTGAGACCCACTTTGGCTGCCTTCTCCCGGTACTCCTCCACACTGCCGGTGGTGTAGATGTCCAGGGTGCCCCTGCCCGCCTGGTCGTTGACCAGGCTGTTCTCCTGGAGATAGCCGGCGATGGTCTTGGCCATCTGGTCGGCCGGATCAATGAGGGGCAGTCCCGGATAGAGACGCTGAATGTTCTTCTCCACCAGGGGGTAGTGGGTGCAGCCCAGCACGCAGCAGTCGATCTTCTCCTGGTTCACCAGCGCGTCCATGTTGGACTGGATGTCCGCGTCCAGAATCCCCTGACCGGCGGG
>UMIY01045801.1_pt1 | contig 15906 bp, 9 predicted proteins | sample 1965921 | NCBI WGS metagenome assembly UMIY01 (sample SAMEA4836134, study PRJEB28245) | human gut metagenome | biome: gut microbiome; material: fecal sample | place: Denmark | collected 2008
TTTCCCACCTCCTACCTGCACATAATGACCTTGGAGATGCGAGCAGTACGCGGAGCTGGCGGAAGGCGCGAGGGAGTTTACTTTGAGGTAAATGACCGAGCGCACCCGTAACAGCGACAAAGTAATGCGAAGTATATACAAGGGCTGGCGGACAAACAAGAATGTTGTTACAGTTCTACTACTACGGGCACTATCATCGGCGACTGCTTTGTCTTTTTTAGCAGGTAGTTTTTGAGCGTGCGCTTTATGGCGCGCTTCAATTCGTCTACGCTGCCGATGGATAAATCGTAACCTTCGATGGCGTTCTTTATTACCTCGCGCACCTCGGTTATATAGTCCTTGTGGAAGCCGAATATGAAGCCGCGGCTGTTTACGGCGGGTTCGCCTATCACTTCGCCGCCCGAAACCACTACCGAAACTATGAACAGTCCGTCGGCCGCAAGCTGGCGCCTGTCCTGCATAACCGTGGAGGCCTTCTCGTCCTCTATGCCGTCGCCGTCGATGAGGCGCGAGCCCGAAGGAACGTTGTCGCCGCGGCGGAGCGTGTTTGATGTGAGCATTACGCAGTTGCCGATATCGGGAAGGAAGATATTGCTCTCGCTCATTCCAAGTTCGCGCGCGAGCTGGGCGTGGCGCTTCAAATGGCGGTATTCGCCGTGCACGGGTATAAAGAATTTGGGCTTCAACAGTCTGTGCATTATCTTGTGTTCTTCGCGGCAGGCGTGCCCCGAAACGTGGATATTTTCAAGGCTTTCGTAAACCACGTTCGCGCCCTTGCGGTAGAGGTTGTTTATTACGCGGTATATATCCTTCTCGTTTCCCGGTATGGGGGAAGCGGAGATTATTATGGTATCGTTTTCGCCCACCGTAACCGAGGGGTTTTCGCCGTTGGCCATACGCGTGAGCGCGCTCATCGGCTCGCCCTGGCTGCCCGTGGAAACTATTACCAGCTCGCTGTCGGGTATCTTTTTGGTGCGCGAAACGTCCACGAGCACGCCTTCGGGAATGTGCAAATCGCCTATATTTTCGGCGGCGTCTACCACGTTGAGCATACTCCTGCCCGAAAGCGCAACCTTGCGCCTGTATTTTACCGCAAGGTCGATTATCTGCTGCAACCTGTGCACGTTTGAGGCAAAGGTGGCGATGATGAGCCTGCGGCTTAAATTTTCGTTGAACAGCCTGTCCAGAGTGCTGCCCACCGTCTTTTCGCTCATAGTGTAGCCGGGGCGCTCGATATTGGTGCTCTCGCCGAGGTAGCATAAAACGCCGCGTTCGCCGAGGTCGGCTATCGTCTTTAAGTCAATCGGTTCGCCCGCGACGGGGGTAAGGTCAATTTTAAAGTCGCCGCTGTGGAATATAAGCCCCTGAGGGGTGTCTATCGCCAGGGCGAGCGCGCCCGCTATCGAATGGTTTACGTTGACGAACAGCACGTCGAAACAGCCCAGCTTTATGCGGTCGCCGGGGGATACTATCACCTCTTCGGCGTCGTTTATGCGGTGTTCGCGCAGTTTGTTGTCTACCAGCGCGAGCGTGAGCTTGGTGCCGATGACGGGCGCCTTTATTTCGCGCAGAAGGTAGGGCACGCCGCCTATGTGGTCCTCGTGTCCGTGCGTTAAAAGCAGGCCCTTCACCTTGTGCTTGTTTGCGACGAGGTAGGATATGTCGGGCGCGACGAGGTCTATGCCGGGCAGCTCTTCCGAAGGGAAGATTATGCCCGCGTCGATGATTATTAAATCTTCGCCGTACTCAATGGCCGTCATATTCTTGCCGATTTCGCCCACGCCGCCGAGGAAGATAATTTTTACCTGCTTTTCCTTCCTGCCGCGCGCGGTGCGCGTGCGCTTTTCTTCCTTTTCGCCCTCTTCGGCGGACTTGCGGCGCCTCTCCTTTTTGGGTGCGGCTTTTTCAGCTTTTTCAGCCTTTTCGGGCTTTTCAACCTTTTCGCGCTTCTTCTTTTCGGCCTTTGCCTTTACGGGCTTTTCGCCAGACTGAGCCGCGGGGGCAGACTTTGCGCCCCTCTTTTTTGCGGGTTTTTCCGCTTTTGCTTCGGGCGCGGCAGCAAAGTTCGCATCTGAACGGCCCTCATCGGGCTGTACATTGCCCGAATTGCCGAGGTATAAAAACTGCGAAAGTCCGCCCGAAGCCGTCATAGGGGTACCCTGCGAGGGCTTGCCCACGCGGCCTATGCGCAATCTTTTAGTTGTCTTTTTGTTTTCGTTTTCCAATTTTTTCCATCTCCCTCGCGCCCTGAAAGGGCGCGGCAACAAAACAAGCCCGTGGGGAGGAACTGCCGTAAAATTTTTGCATTTCCCCCGCGGGTTGAGCCGCTTTTTGCCCGCGGCCCGGGCTATGTATGAAAATAATTTTATTATGCGCGGCGCCGCCGGGGACGGCTGCACGGCGCTGTATAATCGCAGGCATATGCTGTCGTCGGCATATGCAGGCCGCGCCGCGGTGCCCTGAAATGAGCGCCGCAAAATCTCACAGATACGGTTTATTGCGTACGGTTTATTGCGCGCGCGGGCGCCGCGCTTATCGAACGCAAAACGCCGAATCTTCACGCACGCTTTAAACGAGGGGACAACAACCATTTTTACAGACTTCGGGGGTTGATAAAAACACCTATCAACCCCCGTCGTAAAATATCTTTTTTACTTGTTCTTGCTTACGTCCTTTACAAGCCCGTCTTCGATGAGCTCTTCCATCGTTTCGTAGGGATACATTGCGGCATAATCGCGCTCCTGGATGGGACGCTTTTCGCCGTTGCGCTTTGCAAGCATTTCGTCTATAAGCCTGATGGCCTTCTTTACGCCGAGCGGGCTCTTTATCTTGACCATCATCGGCGTGCCGTGCATCGACTTGTTATCCGATACGTCCACGTGGTGGTAAACGGAAGTCTTGTATTCGTTGGGGTCGAGGTTGAGATACAGGCAGAGCGTCTTGCCCCTTATTTTAAGTTTGGCTATCGTCTCCCTGCCCTTGTTGAAGCGCTCGGCGCCCCACGCTATGGACGAGTTTACTTTCTTGTACGCAAGCATTGCGTTCTTTATCTGGCCGTAGTAGCGCTTTACATCGTCGCTGCTCTGGATTATCCTTGCAATGAAGCTGCGGTTGTACTTCATCATATTTGCGAAGTCAACGCCGCCGTTGCTTATGCCCGGTATGCCGTCGGGGTCTGCCTCGCCCTGAACGGTCTGCTCGTCAACGTCGTCGAAGATGTTTTCCATAGCCTCGTCGACAGGTTCGTCTGCAACTTCGCTTTCGTCGACTATGTCGCTTACCGTTACGAGCTGTTCCTCTTCCTCGTCCTCGGCGGGAACTTCCTCAGAAATTTCTGCGTTTTCAACAGCGCTCTCTTCGGCCTCCGCGCTCTCTTCGGGAGCGGGTTCTTCGGCTTCTGCCGCTTCGGCAGGCTCTTCGGTTTCTGCCGCAACGGTTTCTTCCGCAGGCTCTTCCACAGGCTCTTCCGAAGCCGCTTCCTCTTCGGCCTCTTCCGAGGTATCTTCAACCGTTTCGGCAGTTTCGTTTACCTCTTCGTCGCTGCCCGCCGCCGCAACGGTAGTTACCACCGCGCCTGCGACTATCAGCGCCTTAATCTGGTCGAGGGTACGCTTTATTTCCTCTATTTCCTGCTTTACTTCTGCAAGTTCGTCTTCATCGGAGGCCTGTTCCTCGCTTACGCCGCGAGCAACAAGTTCGTCTATGCGCGCAGTAAGTTCGGCAACTTCGCCCTTCAAATCCTGAATTGCGGGGTCGTTCTTTATGTCTTCGAGCGACTGCTTTATGCTGTCGAATTCGGCCTGTACGGGGTCTTCTTCCGCCGCTTCGCCCTCTTCGGTAACCTCTTCGGGTGCGAAGAGTTCGTCTATCCTCGAAGTGAGCTCGGCAACCTCGCCTTTGAGTTCCTGTATCGCAGGGTCGTGCCTTATTTCGTCGAGAGCCGTCCTAATGGCTTCAAGCTCGGCCTTGACTTCGTCTTCGGCTTCGGCGCCCTCTTCCGCCTCGGCGGTTTCGCCTTCGACTTCCTCGCCCTCTTCGAGCAGTTCGTCGTCGGGAGTGAGCAGTTCCTCTATGCGGGCGGTGAGTTCGTCGACCTTTGCTTTGAGCTCTTCCACAGCGCCGTCGTTTTTAATCTCTTCAATCGCGGCCTTAATCTCGCCGAGTTCGGCCTTTACACCGTCTTCGGCTTCGGCGCCCTCTTCCGCCTCGGCAGCTTCGTCTTCAACCTCTTCAAGCTCCTCCTCGTCGGGGGTGAGAAGTTCCTCTATGCGGGCGGTAAGTTCGTCTATCTTGCGGTTGATTTCGCCAATCTCTTCCGCCGTAGCGGCAACTGCCGCAGGCTCTTCGCTCTCGGCGGCCTGGTCAACCGTCTCTTCTGCGGCCTCTTCGGCTGTTTCTTCCGCGGCTTCTTCAACGGCCTCTGCCGAAACCATTTCCGCAACGGCCTTCTTCTCTTCGTCGAGGGCGGCGCGCATATCTTCGAGTTCCTTGCGCATTGCGGCGAGCTTGTCGTCCATACCTTCGAGCATAGCGTTGGTAGACGCGGTAACCTTCCACGAAATGGAGTCGGTTATCTTCTGCAAGCCCTCTTCGTCGATTACTATGTCGTAATCGTTCTCTTCTTCGGGCTCAGCACTCTCTTCCGCGGCGGCGGGAACGGCCTCTTCGGCGCTGCCCGCCACAACCTGCGTCTGGCCGAGCCTGTCGCATACGCCGTTTATTATCGCGTCGTAATCGACCTCGGTTGCGGGTATCGAAGCGAGCACGGCGGCGGCAACCTTATCGGCAATGTCGTCTGCGTCGACTTCGGGCAGGTAGTTGGATATCGCGGCGGCAGTCCTGTCGGCAATGGTCTCTTCGTTCACGCCGTTTGCCGCGAGTTTTTCGGATACGAGCTGGGCAATCTCTTCGCTGCTCATACTCTCTGTATCTTCGCTCTCCATTGCCGCGTCGGTAACCGCAACTTCGCCTGCGGCCGACCTTTCGGCAATCTTTTCTATTATGCGGTCGTAATCGAGGCTGTCTACAACCGCTTCTGCAAGCGAGCGGCAACCTTCGTCGTCTACTATTATATCGAAATCGTTGGGCGAAAGTGCGCTGACCTTGCGCGCAATCTCGTCGGAGAGCGCGTCTGAGTCGGCAACTTCGGTGCTCTCCGCCGCGGCAGCCACAACGTTCTGCTCTGCGGGAGCAATCTTTTCCGCAACGCGCGCGGCAAGCTCTTCGTAATCGACCTCGGCGGTGGCGTGAACTTCCAGCGGCTTGGCTTCGCCGTCGCCGCTTACCACTACCTGAGGTATAACAATCTGCTCTGCCACCTTAGAGGCAACATAATCGGGCGAGATGACTTCCTGGGGAGGTATGCAGTCTGCAACCTTCTTGGCAAGCTCGTCGTAATCTATCGCGCTGCCGATGCCCTTTTCGGCGAGTTTGTCGCAAAGGCGCGCGGCAAGTTCGTCGTAGTCTATGTACCCGTTTTCAGAAATGGTGAGCTGCTCGTCGTCATCGGAGTATGCGGCGGGAGCAACCTCGTCGTCGAACGAAGGCTCCTCTTCAACCCAATTGTCCTGTCTGGACGCTTCGGCTATCTTTTCGTAGTCTACCGCGTTCTCCTTCATCTTCTCTTGGAGCGAAGATATCATCGAAGAGAGTTTGACGAAGATGTTTTCGCACTGTGCGGCCACGTACTTAATCTCCATACGGAGCTTCTGGTTCTCGGCGGCGAGCTTATCGTAAATAGCGCTGGCCTGCTTGCCGAGGAACGCCGTCTCCTGCGCCACCTTATCGGCAAGCGCGTCTGACTGCGTACGCGAGTTGTTGGCGGCAAGAAGCATATCGAGCTTCCCCGCTATTTCGGCCTGCCTTTGCAGAAGCACGTCTGCCTTGGTTGCATACGTGGCGCCGCTCTGGCCGCCGTCTTTCTTGTTGAAGAAACCTGCCATAATGATGCACCTCTTAAAACGGCGAACAGGGTTTTAAACCATATAATATATCGCCGCACGTTTTGCTTACAAAATAATTCTACAACAAAAAATGAAAATTGTAAATATAATTGTTAAAATTTTTTGGCAAATCGGGCAAATTTTTTTTAATTGACGGGCAAATATACCGCAATTACCGCAAACGGCGGGCGTTTTGACGGTCTGCGGCGCGGGCTTTCGATAAAAAATTCACAATTTATTTGGTCTGTACGGTTGAAATTTTACTTTTTTTGTATTATAATATCAGTATTATACGGAACGGGAACGGGTCATCGCAAAATTCTTTGCGGCGGCGCGCGGGCACTGCCGCACAGGCAGCGCGCCCCTATATTTCGTAAATCTATTGCATTGGAGATTTGATATGAGAGTTTACAACTTTTCCGCAGGCCCCTCCACTCTGCCCCTCTCCGTGCTGGAACAGGCGCAGAAAGAATTCCTCGACTTTGCCGGAACGGGTATGTCGATTACCGAGATTTCCCACCGCGACAAGGCATTCGACGCCGTAGTCAAAGAGGCAGAATCGCTGGTGCGCGAACTTTTGAACGTGCCCGAAGATTACGCCGTGCTCTTCGTTCAGGGCGGCGCCTCCACGCAGTTCGCTGCGGTGCCCCTCAATATGATGCACCACGGCAAGGCCGACTACATTGTGACGGGCAACTTCGCTAAGAAGGCCTGGCAGGAAGGCCAGATATTCGGCGAAGCCGTAAAGATTGGCGACAGTTCAGACAAGACCTATACATACATTCCCGACGTAGATAAACTCGCCTATTCGGAAGACGCCGACTATGTGCACATAACTTCCAACAACACGATATTCGGCACGAGATACGCAAAGTTCCCCGACTGCAAGGCGCCGCTCGTGGCAGATATGTCTTCCGAAATATTCTCGCGCGAGATAGACGTTTCCAAATTCGGCGTAATATATGCGGGCGCGCAGAAGAACCTTGCCCCCGCAGGCGTGACGATAGTAATCGCAAAGCGCAGCCTTATTCAGGAGCCGCTCAAAATATGCCCCACGATGCTCAAATGGAAGGTGCAGGACGAAAACGGCTCGCTCTACAACACCCCTCCCTGCTTCGCCATATATATGGCAAACCTCGTGCTCCGCAACCTCAAAGAAAAGGGCGGCGTGAAGGCGATTAACGAAGTTGACGTATACAAGGCGGGGCTCTTGTATGACTTTATAGACAATTCCTCGCTGTTTAAAAACAACGTGGTAAAGGAATACCGTTCGATAATGAACGTGCCCTTCGTAACCCCCTCTGCCGAGCTTGACGCAAAGTTCATAGCCGAGGCCAAGAAGGCGGGGCTGGTTTCGCTGAAAGGCCACAGGCTGGTAGGCGGTATGAGGGCTTCCATCTACAACGCAATGCCCGTCGAGGGCGTGAAGGCGCTCATAGACTTTATGAAGAAGTTCGAGCTGGAAAACAAATAACGTACAGGGGGAATATACAATGAGCAAGAGAAAGATTTTAAAACTTAACGCAATAAGCCCGCTTGCAGACGCCATATTCGCGGGGTACGGTTACAGCGACAGCTGCGAAGACCCCGACGGCATAATGGTGCGTTCGGCGCAGATGGCCGACTATAAGGTAGGCGAAAGCCTGATAGCCGTTGCGCGCGCGGGCGCGGGCACCAACAACATACCCGTGGCCGACTACGCCGAAAAGGGCATAGTAGTGTTCAACACCCCCGGCGCCAACGCAAACGCCGTGAAAGAGCTGGTTATATGCGAGCTGTTTTTGGGCGGCAGAAAGATTACCGAGGCGATAGACTGGGTAAAGACGCTTAAAGGCGAGGGCGAAAACGTAGGCAAACTCGTTGAAAAGGGCAAGTCGAAGTTCGTAGGCCACGAAATTACGGGCAAGATGCTGGGCGTTATAGGCCTTGGCGCGATAGGCGTGGCTGTTGCCAACGCCGCCTACGGACTGAATATGGAGGTTATGGGCACCGACCCCTACCTCTCCACTATGAACGCGCTGGCGCTCTCCCCCCACATCAACGTGGTTCCCGCACGCGAAGACATATACAAGAAGGCAGACTTCATCACCATACACGCTCCCCTGAATTCCGACACGCGCGGAATGATTAACAAAGAGACGATTGCAATGATGAAGGACGGCGTAGTTATCATCAACAACAGCCGCGGCGAGCTTGTGAACACCGACGATATAATCGAGGCGCTTGAAAGCGGCAAGGTGGGCAGGTACATAACCGACTTCCCGAACGACAAACTCATCGGCGTTAAAAACTGCATATGCGTGCCCCATCTCGGCGCGAGCACGCCCGAGGCGGAAGACAACTGCGCGGTTATGGCGGCGCACCAGCTTGTGGACTACATAGAAAACGGCAACATCACAAACAGCGTGAACTACCCCTCGGTAAGCCTTGCGCGCGACGAGGGCAAGGGCAGGGTTTGCATACTGCACAGGAACGTGAAGAACATAATCACCAAGTTCACTTCGGCCATATCCGAACAGGGGCTGAACATAGCGCATATGGCAAGTTCCAGCCGCGGCGAATACGCTTGCTCTATACTTGAAATAGACGGCGAAATCCCTGCAAAGACGATTGAAGCCATCACCGCCGTAGATGGCGTGCTGAGAGTTCGCTCGCTGTAAAAATACTCACAAAAATTTAACTTTGACCGAAAGTTAAATTTTTCGTGAGATTGAGGGGCCTTCTCGCGCGGCGGGCGGTGAAGTAGCCGCCGCGCTCGGTCACCGCTCGGACTATGATTTGCCCTCGCTCAACTCACATTGCACAAACAGCGGGTGTCCGCTGTTTGAAGAACTGCAATGTTCGTCTCTTTGCGCGACTTCTAAGGGCCCTCAAATATATAGTCGCGCGAATTCACTTCCAGTGAGCCTGCTGCCGCAGCAAATGCTGTCGCGCTGGCGCAGGGAAACCCTGCTTGCGCACATTATTATTCTAAAACAATTTGCAAATTCCGTGCGGGAAACCGCACGGAATTTTTTATAGCTGAATTGTTAATGTGCCAAAACAACCAAAGCTATCCCCTCCCACAGCGTCATTTCGACCGAAACGAACGAAGTGAGTGAAGCGGAGAAATCTCAAAACAAAAATACTCTCTTTAAGAGATTTTTCGACTTCGCCTGCGGCTCCGCTCAAAATGACAGAAGGTGAAGTTTCAGCTATGAGTTGCTTTGCAACGTGATGAGTGATGAGCGCGGCACAACATTTTATTTACCCTACAAGAATAAAAATGCGGGTCCAAGCCCATAATCACCTAAAAAAATGCGGAGGTATTTTTTTATGTCGGCAAAAAAGAAAAAGATTGCAAAGCTGAGCGAAAAGCAATACAGCGAATATATAGCCTCGCTTCGCGCACGCGACGAAAAAGAGGATAAAGAAAAATAGTGCCGCACGGGCGCCGCAAAAGCGGCGCCCGTGCGGCTTGATTGTTATAACTTGCCCCGCGCCTGTCCCCCCCCCGCTATTTAAGGGGAAGTGAACTTTATGAAAAGTTGGTGAATATACAAACAGGGTACGGTCGCGGCGTTGACAAACCTGCGGCAAACGCATATACTGTAAAACAGTTATCAAATGATAAGTATTTCAGGAGACGATATGCAGGGCATAAGCGACGAGGGCAGAGTTGTTTCGCTGTTTTTAAGGCTGAAAGACTGTGCGCGGAAATATAAACAGCTCACCGAAAACAGGGGCAAGACCTTTATTATACTTGCCAGCCTGCGCGAGTACGAGCTGAAAAACGGCAGGCACCTTACCGTGGGCGACATCGCCGAAAATTCGGGGCTGGCGCTGCCAAACGTAAGCAGACTGCTTGCGCCCGCAGAAAAGCAGGGGCTTATACGGCGGGAAAAGTGCGGCAGAAACGTGAACGTTACCCTGACCGAAGAAGGCGAGAAAAAACTTGCCGGCTGGCTGGACGACTTCTGGCGCGACATAGCGCTGGCGCTGAAAGCGCTGACGCCCGAAGAGACAGAGGCATTCGCAACGGGATTCGAAAAGATACTCGACTCATTTGAAAGCAGGATACTGTAATCGGGCAGCAATTACGTTTTATACCCCCGTTCTGCTCCCTTACAGCATAGTTCCAGACAAAATTGACGGAGAAAGAGATGCTAAGACTGTACAAGAATCTTAAAGCCAAAGACTGGCTGCTTGTAGCGCTCATCGTCGGCATAACCGTGGCGCAGGTATTCTTCACGATGCGCCTTACCGACAAGACGAGCGACATTGTGGGCGCGATACAGGCGGTGAGCAACGGTATGCCGGGCGCAACCACGGCAGACATATGGCGGCACGGCGGCATAATGCTGGGCTACGCCGTATGCAGCGCGCTGTGCCAGGTGCTGACGGGCATTACCGCCTCGCACGTGGCCAGCGGCTTTTCGGCCACGATGAGAAGCAAAGTTTATTCCAAGGTAGAGAGCTTTTCAATTGCCGAAGTCAACAAATTTTCGACGGCTTCGCTGATAACGAGGACTACCAACGACATTCAGCAGATACATATGGCCAACATAATGGTGCTGCGTATGCTTATATATGCGCCGATTATGGCTATATGGGCGATATGCAAGATAAACGCTTCGAGCGGGCAGCTTACCATAGCAACCGCCGTGGCCGTAGTAATTCTGGTGCTGTGCATACTGGCGATAATGCTCACCGTTATGCCCAAATTCAGAATGATGCAGAAGCTGACCGACCGTTTAAACGGCGTCACGCGCGAAAATCTTACGGGCATACGCGTGGTGCGCGCATACAACGCCGAAGATTACCAGGAGAAGAAGTTTGAAAAGGCCAATTCAGACTTCACAAAGACGCAACTATTCACGGGCAGGGTGATGGCGCTGATGAGCCCCGTTATGATGCTGGTTATGAACGGGCTCACGCTCGCCCTTTACTGGATAGGCGCGGCCCTTATCAACGCGGGCGAAACCGACTACCAGACGATAGTATCCTTTATGATGCTCGCTTCGCAGGTAATAATGGCATTTCTGATGATGCTGATGATGCTCATTCTCCTCCCCCGCGCGCAGGTTGCGGCAAAGCGAATAAACGAAGTGCTTGATACTCCCCTCTCTATATCCGACCCCGAAAATGAGCAGCCGCTCACCGAAGAGGGAACCGTGGAGTTCAGGGACGTAAGTTTCCGCTATCCCGACGCCGAAAAGGACGTATTCGAGCACATATCATTCCGCGCCGAAAAGGGGCAGACGGTTGCCTTTATAGGCAGCACGGGCAGCGGCAAATCCACACTCATCAACCTTGTGCCCCGCTTTTACGACGCCACCGAGGGCGAGGTGCTTGTTGACGGCGTGAACGTGAAGAACATAAAGCAGTCTACCCTGCGCTCTAAAATAGGCTACGTGCCGCAGAAGGGCGTGCTTTTTTCGGGCACCGTGGCAGAGAACATAGGCTTTGGCGGCAAGGCCGACAGGGCGGGCATAGAAGAGGCGGCAAAGGTTGCCGAGGCCGACGGCTTTATAACCGAGATGGGCGGCTACGACAGCCCCATATCGCAGGGCGGCAAAAACGTTTCTGGCGGACAGAAACAGCGAATATCCATAGCCCGCGCGGTGGCACAGAAACCCGAAATTATGATATTCGACGACTCGTTCTCCGCACTCGACTACAAGACCGACAGACAGGTGCGCGAAAACCTTAAAGGCGCGCTTTCGGGCGCGACCAGCCTTATCGTTGCCCAGCGCATAGGAACGATAATGGACGCGGACAAAATAATAGTGCTCGATAAAGGCAAGGCCGTGGGCGAAGGCACGCACAAAGAGCTTTTGGAAAACTGCCCCATCTACCGCGAAATTGCCCTTTCGCAGCTTTCGAAGGAGGAACTCGGCTTATGAGACGTGTACAAAGCAGCGGTGCTCCTCTGAAAAAGGGCGAATTCAAAAAGAACATAGTAAGGCTTGTAAAATTTATGCGCCCGTACTATATACCCGTGCTTATATCGCTGGTATTCACGGTGGGCGCGACGGTGCTTTCAATATTTGCGCCGCAGATACTTTCCGACCTGGTCGACGTGATTACGGGCGGCATAACGCTTGCGGGAGCCAACATAGATATGGGCGAAGTTGCGCACTTTGCCGTAATCCTGATAATCTTCTATGCCTGCAACGCGCTCTGCACATACGTTTCGGGCTTTATTATGACCACGATATCGCAGCGTATGTGCCGCGGCCTGAGGAAAGAAATTTCAGAAAAAATTAACCGCGTACCCCTCAGGTACTTCGACTCACACGCCTACGGCGACACGCTCTCGCGCGTGACCAACGACGTGGATACCATAGGCAACTCGATGCAGCAGGCGGTTTCTATGGTGGTACAGTCGGCGTGTATGTTGATTGGCGTGCTGATAGCAATGTTCGTCACAAGCTGGGAGCTGGCGCTCACCGTGCTGATAATCGTGCCCTTTATGGCGGTGCTGTTGTTTGTGATAATGAAGTTTTCGCAGCCGCAGTTCAGAAAACAGCAGGACGAACTTGCCATACTCAACGGCAAGGTGGAAGAGAATTATTCGGGTCAGCTTGTAATAAAGGCGTTCAACGCCGAATCGCGCACGGGCGCAGACTTTGAAACGACCAACAAGAGGCTGAGAAAATCGACATTCCTTTCGCAGGCGCTTTCGGGCATAATGCAGCCCGCGATGACTTTTATTTCGTACTTTGCCTATGCTTCGGTGTGCGTGGTTGCAGGCATACTTATAGCGGGCGGCACGGGCGGAGTTACCTTTGGCACCCTCTCGGCCTTCCTTGTATACGTAAACCTGTTCCAGTCCCCCCTTTCGCAGATAGCCCAGGCGGCCAACGTGCTGCAAAGCGCGGCGGCGGCAAGCGGCAGGGTATTTGAATTCCTTGAAGAGGAAGAGCTTTCAGACGAAACGGGAAAGCCCAGGCTGCTCACTGGCGGCGTGCGCGGCGAAGTGGAATTCAGGCACGTGCGCTTCGGCTACTCGCCCGACAGGGTGATAATTCCCGACTTTTCCGCCAAAGTAGAACCCGGCTGGAAGGTGGCGATAGTGGGCCCCACCGGCGCGGGCAAGACGACGATGGTAAACCTTTTAATGCGCTTTTACGAAGTGGACAGCGGCGATATTTTAATAGACGGCGTTTCGGTAAAGGATATGCCGCGCGAAGAGGTGCACGACCTGTTCGGAATGGTGTTGCAGGACACTTGGATGTTTGAAGGCACCCTGCGCGACAACATAGCTTATTCCAAAGACGTGACCGACGAACAGATAAACGCCGCGTGCGAGGCGGCGGGAATTTCGCACTACATCGCCACACAGCCCGGCGGGCTTGACCACTACGTGGAGAACGGCGACGAAATTTCGGGCGGACAGAAACAGCTTATAACCATAGCCCGCGCTATGGTAGAGAACGCGCCGATGCTAATTCTGGACGAGGCGACGTCCAACGTGGATACCCGCACGGAAGAGCTCATTCAGACGGCTATGGATAACCTGACGCGCGGCAGAACGAGCTTTGTTATAGCGCACAGGCTTTCCACCATAAAGAACGCCAACCTGATACTTGTTATGCGCGACGGCAATATCGTTGAACAGGGCACGCACGAACAACTGCTTGAAAAGGGCGGGTTCTATGCCACGCTTTACAATTCGCAGTTCGCAGGCGAATAAAAAGAACAAAATAGTTAAAAATGCGCCGTGAGAGAGCGGATATGCGGTAATTTTGCCGCTTTTGGGCGCAATTTTAAAGCCGCCGCCGAATATATTCGGCGGCGGCGCTGTTTTTTTTGTTCCGCAGGCCGTGCCCTCTGCCGCATAAACGGAGGGGGAAGCCGTTTTTGCCGTCTGCACGCATATTTTTCGCGGCGCACATAAGGCTTTTTTGCCGCGCAGACGCATATCACACAGAAGGCAGATGTATTACGGCAGATATTATGCGCGGCGCATATAAAAAATATATTTTTACCGCGCGCAGACATATGTCTTTTCAATAAAATGTAATAAAACACATATGCTTAAAAAAATTTACAGTATTTTTTATTCATATGTTTTATGCGGCAATTATTTTTGCAATAAATGCGCCCGCACAAATATGCACTCCCCCTCCTCCTTTCCCACCTGCGCCGCAGGATATATGCGCCGCAAAACAATGGCGGCAAGGCGCATATATTGCCCGCAATATAACTTATATGCGGCATATGTGCGGCGCAATGTATGTATTCTGCTCCATTTCAGTGCGCACGCATACCTGCCGCCGAGCATATCTTTGCGCATACATATGCGTTTTTGCGGCAAAGGCGCATTTTGTATGAAAGCGCGCGCACGCGACGCACACGGCGCTTATTTTTCATATTTTTACATTTTTTGCAAAAATATTTTTTAATCAAAAAAAGCGGACGAATAAAAAAATTTCGCCCAAAATTTTCACAAAAAAATCCCAAAAAAAATTCCCGCAAAAAAATGCGGGAATTTTTTATCTTATAAAATTATGCAGATTACGCCGCCCTTGCCCTCGTTGGCCATTCTGGTGATGGCCTTCCTGAGTTTGCAGCGCGTTTCGTCCTGAATGGACGATACCTTTGCCGTAAGCCCCTCCTGCACCATCGTGCGCAGCGACTTGCCGAACACGTCGGTGTTCCACGTCTCTTCGGGGTTATTTTCAAACCCGCTCATCATATTTTTTACCAGGCTTTCAGACTGGGAGCTGTCGCCCATAATGGGGCTGACCTCGCCCGAAACGTCTACGCGGATGACGTGGTAAGTGGGCGCCGAGGCGCGCAGTTTTATGCCCACGGAAGAGCCGTTTTTTACCACCTGCGGCGGTTCGTAGCTCAAATCTTCTTCGGCGGGACTGACTATGCCATAGCCGTTTACGCGGGCACATTCAAGCGCGTCGCGCACCTTGCCGTAGCCCCTCTTTGCCTCGGCCGCAGAGCGCACGTACCTCATCAGCGAATATTCGCCGTCTATTTTGTCGCCCGCGATTTCAGAGAGCATATCGAAGAATATGCCGTCCTTGGCCCGGCAGACGACCTTTGCCGTACCCGAAGAAAAATCGGCCTCCACCCTCAAAACTTCCGACCAATACTGCGTGCCCGCCGTAAGCTCGCCAAGGGCCGAAAGGTGCTTGTTTTTTGATATTCCCGCGCACACCGCGCGCACCCTTTCCAGAAGTTCGGCAACGGCAGAATTTTCGGCAGGAAGAAAGCACATCCATTCGGGGATGTCTATGCCCACCGTGCGCACGGGGAACTCGCCCGCAAGGGCATAAAGAAGGCGCGAAAGATTTTCTTCGTTCCACTCCACGGGCTGTACGCAGGCACAGCCGTACCTTTCGCCGTATTCGCCGCTTTGAGCCACTATTATAAACGGGACGGCCGCATTTTCGGCAAATTCCGCCATATTTCCCGCAATTATGAGCGCGCCGCAACCTTCGGCGCCCTCTTTGAATACCAGATTTTCCGCCCCGCAGGCGCAAAGCGCCGCAAGCAGTTCCCCGTCGCCGCATACGCCTATCGGGGCGCCGCAAAGGCGCGCAGACAAATCTTTGCAAATTTCACTGTCGAGCATTCCCTTCCTCCGCAAACAGTTTTGTATACAATAATCTATTGCTAAGGCACGCCGTTTAGAACTCAATTTTTGCGGCGGCCCACCGCTTAGTCTGCGGCAGATTTTATTTCTGTACCTCATTACAGGCTCCACTTTTTAAGGGGAGCTGGCTTGCAGATGCAAGCCAGAAGGGTTTAAACTTGTCACCGCATTTCAAATTATCGTGTTTATTCAATTTGCATACAAACCCTTCCTTTAATTCCTCCCCTTACTAAGGGGAGGCTAGGCGGGTGAGTGCAAGGTACACTCTGCCGTTTCACTTTATTTTTATCCATCGGCAAAAGCCTACTAATGCCCGGATATTCGAGGGGTTTTATTTATATAATTAAAGGCGTGCGCCGCGCAAAA
>UMIY01024441.1_pt1 | contig 15864 bp, 12 predicted proteins | sample 1965921 | NCBI WGS metagenome assembly UMIY01 (sample SAMEA4836134, study PRJEB28245) | human gut metagenome | biome: gut microbiome; material: fecal sample | place: Denmark | collected 2008
TCCCTCCGACCTGCCCGCGTTTCTGCGCTCGCGCCAGGGCGTAAACCTTGCAAAATATCCCGCGGGCGGGTACGAAATAGAGCTTGCCGACGGTTTGCAGGCGCGTTTTTCCGCACACTCGTTTGCAAGGGAAGAGAGCGCCGCCGCAGGCTTTTCGGCTCGTTCAGCCTCCATAGCGCCCGCGCTTGCGCGGGCCTGGCAAGACCTCTCTGACGAGCTGTACGAAAGCGCATATACAAAGTTTATGCGTATTCTGGACGAACAGCCCGAAAACGGCGAGGCGTGGTGGGGCTGCTTTCTTGCGCGGCACAACGCATACAGCGCCGGGCTTGCCGCGCAGAATATAACTTACGAGGGCGCGGCTTCTTTAAAAAACGACCGGCTGTTAAAAAACGCCGAAAGGTACGGCAACGGCGAAATCAAGGGCAAAGTGGCGTCTTTCCGCAAGATGTGCGCTTTCCGCTGCGGCGAACTTGCCGCCGAATGCGAAAGAAAGGCGCGCGATGACAAGAATAAGGTGGAAAGTCTGTCTTCCGAGCGCGCAAATCTGGTTGCCGAACGCGAAAAAACTTTCAGGAAGCTGGAAAAGAAGAGGGCCGAATCTGGCAAAAATCCCAAGACTATGACAAAACTTATGGGCGGCTGCGGCGTTGCTATGCTGTTGATGTTCGGCATAATCGGCGGTGCCACGGGTGAGGATGTGATTATATATGTCGGATTCGGTATGCTGTTTATGTGTATATCGGCAGGCGCAATGGCAAGTTTCGGCTTAAAACACAACATAAAGGCGGCAAAGGAAGAGGTTGCGCGGCTCGAAGGCAAGCTGGCGGCGATAGACGAGCGGCTCGGCGAGCTGGGAGGAGAGCGCGAGGCCGGCGAGCGCGATTACGAAGAACAACAGCGCAAGGCCGAAACTTTCAGGAACGTATTCAAAAATTTCAGTTCCGAAGGCTGATTTGCGGCGCGGCTGAGCGGCCGTCGGGCTTCGGCGATAAAGCACGGCAAAACATCGGCGCCCGGCTTTATGCGCGTTGAAAAGCAGAGGCCGTAAGGCGTTTGTTTGAGGGATATATATGGATGATTTGACTGTGAGTATGCTCAACGACCAGTTCAATATGTACTATTCGGCGGCGCGCAAGGCCTATGAAGAGGGCAACGGCGCATTGGCAAAGCGCAGCTATATGCTGGCGGCCGAAACGCTGTTAAAACTTGCCAAGCATTCTTCGCCCAAGCTGAAAGAGGCGCGCGTGGCGCGCGCAAAGCGGCTGGTGGAGATAGCCGAGGGAATAGATGCCGCCGTGGTGCGCAAGACCTTCCCCGCGGGCGGCGAGAATGAGGGCGAGGACGAGAAGGACGGCGAGGGCAGGGAGTGGACTGCCGCCGAAGTGCCGAACGTGCATTTTTCTGACATAGCGGGGCTCGACGACGTAAAAAAGGCAATCACCACCCGTATGATTAACCCCGTAAAGTACCCCGAAAAGTATAAACTTTACAACAAAAAGTCGGGCGGCGGCGTGCTGCTGTTCGGCCCTCCCGGGACTGGCAAGACTATGATAGCCAAGGCCATCGCCTGCGAAGTAGGGGCAAAGTTTTACGCCGTAAAGGGTTCCGACGTGGTCAGCAAGTGGGTGGGCGAGTCTGAAAAGAACATCAACTCGCTGTTTGAAACGGCGCGCGCCGAAAAGCTGGCAATAATATTTATCGACGAGATGGACTCGCTGATAGGCAAACGCGGCGTGGATACGCACAACGATAAGCGCGTAAACGAGTTTTTGCAGCAGATAGACGGCTTTGCGGGCAGAAGCCCCAACCTGCTGCTTTTGGGCGCGACCAACCGCCCGTGGGATATAGACGGCGCGGCGCTCCGCCCGGGCAGGTTTTCGCAAAAGATATACGTACCCTTGCCCGACGCGCCCGCGCGGAAATTTATGTTTGAAAAGTCGTTGAAGGGCGCGCCCGTATCGGGCGACGTCAACGTAGACGAGCTTGTGTCGCTCACGGAAGGGTATTCGGGCGCGGATATAGAGGAAGTGTGCGACCGCGCCAAGGAAGACCCGCTTTTGAAGTCTATAAATACCGACGCCGTCGTGCCCGTTGCGCGCGCAGACTTTATGAACGCGCTAAAAGCCGTTCCCCCTTCGGTATCCGAAAAAGAGATTGAGCGCTTTGAAAAATTTATAGAAACGGGCGAATAAGAATACAGAGGGCGAGTGACGGCAGTCACGCGGGCGCAAAATATTGCGGTGATTGCGGCATATGCGCGGGGTAATTTGATTTTGCCGCGCAAATGCGCCCCACCGTTTTGCAATGTTGCATTGCAACCCGTGCATATTTTTTCCGCAGCTTTTGCCCGTTTTACGAGGTGTTTGAATATGGACAGAATTTGTTTGACGTGCGGCGGCGAGTGCGTGCTCGTCGGCGACGACGGAGAAGTTTCAAAATACAGGTGCACCTGTTGCGACAACGTGTATTACGTGCGCCACGGCGACCCGTTCCCCACGCTTGAAGGCAAAAGGCGGCCTGCGCCCACTGCAAAGGAAGGGCGCCCCGCCGAATCCGCTTTGCCCGCGCAGCCACCCGTATCCCGTTCTGCGGCAGAGGGCGGCGAACGGTCGGCGGTAAGGCGGCCTGGCGGCGAAGAGGTGTACGCCCGCTGCATAGACAGCGTTATCGAGGTGCGGGCGGTGCGCGGCAGAACGCGCTTTTCGGGCTCGGGCTACGCATTGGGCGGCGGATATGCCATAACCAACGCGCACGTGGTGGCGGAGGGCGGCCGCCCCGCCGAGAAGATAGAAGTATACGCCTGCGGCCAGGCGTTCAGGGCGGTTATAGTCTCGCTGGGCGATAAATTCGGCGACGATTTGGCTCTTTTAAAACTTGCGGGCGCGCCCGCACGGCTCAAAGCCGTAAAATTTGCCGACGTCGGTCAGCTCAAAAACGGACAGCCGCTGTACGTGATAGGCAACTCGCTCGGCGGCGGCACCTGCATAACGAGCGGAATAGTTTCAGACAGGCGCCGCACCCTTGAAGGCAAGGCCAGGCTTATGACCGACTGCGCCGTAAACCGCGGCAATTCCGGCGGCCCCGTGTTCAATGAGGCGGGCGAAGTCGTGGGCACGATAGTGGCGGTAACCACCGCGGCCGAGGGTATGAACTACGCCATACCCGCCGACGTGGTGCTGGCTTACATAAAGTCGTGCGGCCTGAAATGGCCAGTTGAGCAATAAACCGCCGTATATAATAATTTTGAGTAATAAACCGCATATATAACAATATGGTTATTGATTAAGCCGAGTGCGGGGCGCGCAAAATGCGCGCCCCGCACCACGGCTTTTTTATTCGCCCTTCCCCGCCCGCGGCGGGCCAAAACTGCCTTCCCGCCAGCGGTGCAAAAAAAGTGAATTATATTTCACAAAATTTTAACGGTCACGGTATTGACAGCCACCTTCTTTCGGCATATAATGAAGATGAAAATATGTAAAGGGTAAAAACAATTTTCAGTAATAACAATTAACGGCATTGTCATAATTTTATATTACAATGCGGGGAGGATTTATGTCATACATCAAGTTCGAAAGGCAGTATCCCGGGCAGACGGAAGGGGCTGCGGCGCCTGCGCCTGTGCTTGCGCCCGCAAAGTCGGGCAGCTTTGTGCAGTTCAAAGACGTAAGCAAGCACTACAAGATGGGCGATAACATTATCAAGGCGGCAAACGGCGTAAACTTCACCATCGGCGAGGGCGAATTCTGCGTGATAGTCGGCCCCTCGGGCGCGGGCAAGACCACCGTTCTGAATATGCTCGGCGGAATGGACGGCGTCACCTCGGGCGAGATTATTGTGGACGGCGTGCGCGTGAGCGACTTCAACGAAAAGAAGCTCACCGAATACCGCCGCTACGACGTGGGCTTCGTTTTCCAGTTCTATAACCTCATTCAGAACCTCACCGCGCTCGAAAACGTTGAAATCGCCTCAGAAATATGTAAAAACCCGCTCGACGCCGAAAAGACGCTCGAAGAGGTGGGGCTTTCGGAGCGTATGAAAAACTTCCCCGCCCAGCTTTCGGGCGGCGAACAGCAGAGGGTTTCGATTGCGCGCGCAATCGCCAAAAACCCCAAACTGCTCCTGTGCGACGAGCCCACGGGCGCGCTCGACTACGAGACGGGCAAGAACATTTTAAAACTTCTGCACGACGTCTGCCGCAACAACCGCAAGACGGTTATAGTAATCACCCATAACTCGGCAATAACGCAGATGGCAGACAGGGTAATACACATCAAAAACGGCACGGTGGTTGCAGAAGAGGTCAACCCCTCGCCTATGGACGTTTCGCTCATCGAGTGGTAAAAGAATAATTCCTTGCATATCGCTTAACCTGCCGCTTTCGTTTCGGCGGCGGGGCTGAAAATTTTCAGAGCACAGGTGTTATATGAAGAAGTTTACAAAAAATATTGCCAAAGAGTTCAAGAACAGCTTTGGCAGATTCCTTGCCATAATGGCCATAATCGCCCTCGGCGTTGGTTTTCTGATAGGCATTTCGCAGTCCACGCCCGATATGAAGACTTCTATGTCTGATTACCTCACAGAAAATGCCGCATATGACGTGGACGTAAAGGCGGCATACGGGCTTACGCAGACGGATATCGACGAAATAGCTTCCCTGACGACGACTGACGGCGACGATGTGGTCGCAGATTATATGCCCGCGGTCACCAGCTCTGTGATGGCAAATATAGACGGCTCTACCAGCCGTTCGGCGGTGAACCTCATAGGCATAGATTTTTCTGTGGCAACCGGAGAAGAGCCCGACGGCAAGAGCACATATCTGAACTATCTCACTCTGGAAGAGGGCAGATACCCGCGGACGGCTTCGGAGGTAGTGGTGGAGCGCCCCAACAACTATTTTGTTGAGGTCAATGTGGGCGACAAGATAACTTTGCCCGAATTCAGCGAAATAAATACTTCCAACAGCACTTACGGCGATATTTATGCGCAGCGCGAGTTCACCGTTGTGGGCATAGTTTCTTCGCCAGACTATTACTACCGCGACGCGCGCGAGGTGACCACGATAGGCACGGGCGTGGTGAGCCTGGTTATGTACGGCAACTACACGCCGACGGACGGCGAGGACAACGACGTTTACAACCTCGGCAAAGAAAACAGCTTGTTCTGGTCGCTCAATCTCGACAGTTATAATTTCGGCGGCTATGAAATTCCGCTCGACCCCATACGCGAAGAGTCCATACTCTACACCGATTTATGGGTGCGTGCAGAGGGCGCGGAAGATTACGAGCGGTTTTATACCGACTATAAAGATTACGTGTTGGAGCTGGCCTCTTACATAGAGGATAAGGGCGCGGAGATTAACGCAGAAGTAAATGCTGCGATAAGCGAAAGCCTGCTCGCGGACAATGTGCCTGCAAACGCAAGCTGGTATGTTTTAGACCGCGCCAGCACCAACGTCAGCTACGTCAGCTTCGATATGAACGTAGAGAAGGTCGAAGATATTGCGGGCATATTCCCCATATTCTTCATAGTGGTTGCCGCGCTCGTTGCGCTCACCTCGATGACGCGAATGGTAGAGCAGGACCGTATGCAGATAGGCACTTTGAAGGCGCTCGGCTACAACGAGGGCACTATAATGTCGAAGTACCTAATCTACTGCACGCTCGCCTGCCTTATAGGCGTGGTGGTCGGCATACTACTCGGTTTCTCGATAATGCCAACCATATTCTGGAACGCATATGCGACGATGTATTTCCTGCCCGAACTGTATCTCGGCTTCTCGTGGTGGCTGGCGATAGCCGTAATCTTCGGTTCGCTCGCGGTGGTTATCGTGGTTACGGTAATCGCGTGCAGAACCACCACAAAGGAAAAACCTTCGGTGCTGATGCAGCCCAAGGCGCCCAAACCCGGCAAGCGCATACTTCTGGAACGCTGCACGCCCATCTGGAAGCGCATAAAGTTCAAATGGAAGGCGACTATCCGCAACATATTCCGCTATAAAAAGAATATGATTTTAACCATAGTCTCCGTCCTCGGCTGTACGGCGCTAATCTTAACGGGCTTCGGCCTCGGCGACAGCGTTCAGGCCGTAACCGAGTTGCAGTATAACGACATAATTTTCTACGACACCATCATAAGTCACAATCCCGCACAGGAGGCGCAGGCAGACGGCGAACTGAAAACTTACCTCGACTCCCTCGAAGAGGGCAGCTATACCGACGTGTTCAGCGAAAGCGGCCAGCTTATAATAGGGGCATCGGAAGATTCGGCAGGCTCGCGCGAGAGCGTGGATTTGTACGCCGTCGCCGACCAGACTACCTTCCGCAACTTCGTAAGCCTGCACTACCGCACCTCGGGGCGCGAAATCGACGTTTCGGGCGAGGGCATAATAATACCCGAAAATATCGCCACTGTATACGATATATCCGCGGGCGACGATATAACTTACCGCACGGCCGACGGCATAGAGCTCGACCTTACCGTGCTCGGCGTGTGCGAAAACTACACGGGTTCGCAGGTATATATGAGCGAGGCAAACTTCCGCGCCGCAGTCGGGGCCGCGGGCGGCAGCATAGATACCGCCGCGAACACCTACCTCATAAAATACGGCTACGGCACCGATACCGCGGCAATGGACGCCGATGCTGAAAAACTTCTTTCAGATTCCTCCGTGACGGGTGTGGAATTCACCTATACCACGGTGAGCACCTTCGACGCCCTGAACGAGACGATGAGCTTTGTAATTCTGATACTCGTCGTGTCGGCGGGCGCGCTTGCGGCGATAGTGCTGTATAACCTCACCAACATTAACATAGACGAGCGCCGCAAAGAGATTGCCACGCTGCGCGTTCTGGGCTACACAAAGTGGGAGGTTGCGGGCTATATCTACCGCGAGAGTATGATTTTAACGGTAGTCGGCACGCTGCTGGGGCTGCTCGTCGGCTGGCTGCTGCATATGTTCATAGTGGGCAGGGTAAACAGCGTGTGGATGATGTTCGGCAAGGTGGTAGCGCCGCTCAGCTACCTGTGGGCGTTCCTCATTACGATAGGTTTTGCAATCGTGGTGTATGCGTTTATGCTCATAAAGCTGTATAAAATAGATATGGCCGAATCGCTCAAATCAAACGAATAACGCAATCGGGCGTGCAAAATTACGCCTTACGGTGCCGCCCCGCCGCAGGCGGGGCGGCCTTCAATGGAGGATATAATGGAAAAAACTGACCTGCGCAATGCGCTTATGGCGCAGCTCTGGCGTATGTACAGAATGGATATAATGTTCTATCTGCGCGAATTTCTGGTGGGCGAAACCGCGCTTTTGGAGTGCCTCAACGCCTACTTGCAGCCGCTTACGCCCTCTGTTATAAGCGAAGAGATGCATTTAAGCCGCGCGCGCACGGCAAACATTCTGCGCACCGTGCGCGAAAAGGGCTTTATCGAAATGCAGGTCGCCGAGGACGACAGAAGGAAGATGTACGTCACCTTAACCGAGGCGGGCAAAAGGCACCTTGCCGAAAAGCACGCCTATTTAGAGCGCTATTTCGATATGTATGTCGACGTCTTGGGCGAAGAGAATATATCGGGCCTGACCGCGCTTTTAAAGGTGACTGCCGACAGCGAAGACAAGCTGATGACTATGTTCGGCAAAGACGGCCTTAAACAGCGCATCGAGGGCGAGGAGTAAATTTTTACGGAACAAATTTTTATAATAAAGCCGCCGCAGGAAAAGTTCCTGCGGCGGCTTTCTTATTGCGCGCGCCTTTCTAAGGACATTTCCGGAACTTACCTGTGCGCGCGCTCTTCGTGCATATCGTCGCGGCGCGAAAGGCGCAGGCCCCAGCCCGTGATGATGGGCGAAATTATCAGCCAGAGCGCGGCCACCGCTATTATTATATACAGCGTTATCGCGCCGGCAGTGCGGGGGCCCTGGAATATCCAGCTTACAAGGTTAAAGTCGAATATGCCGTAAAGTCCCCAGTTTATTCCGCCTATAATGCACAGGATATAGGCAATAAAGTTGACTATTATCATATTTTTTCTCCTTGCAAATAAGTATGCGCGTCTGTCGCGGGTTGTATGCGCGTACGCGCAAAGGTAAAATTTACTGAATGAAGCCTGCCTTAATGTTGGCGGCCTGTGCGCCGCCACCCCAAATATTCCCGTTTTTAAATGCACGCTTTAATTACTTCACGGTATTGCATTTGCCGCCGCCGTGTGATAAAATATAGGCGTATGTTCAGGTTATTCCGCTCAAAAAAGCAAAAAGACGAAAAAAAAGTTCAGGGCGGCGCCCCTTCGGCGCCTTCGGAAGAGGAACTTGCCGTAAAAAATCTCAGCCTTGCGCAAAAGCTGAAACTTGTGACGGGCAAAGATTTCTGGACCACGCAGGACTACTTAGAAGAGGGCATACCCTCCGTGCGCTTTTCAGACGGGCCGCACGGCCTGCGCGCTCAGGCGGGCGCTTCCGATAATTTCGGTCTGGAAAATTCCGTTCCCGCAACCTGTTTTCCCTGCCTCTCTGCCCTCGCCTCGTCGTGGGACAGGCGCCTTTTGCGCGAAACGGGCGCAAGGCTTGGGGAGGAGGCGGCCACGCTGGGGGTAAACGTTTTGCTCGGCCCTGGCGTAAACATAAAGCGCAACCCGCTGTGCGGCAGGAACTTTGAATACCTTTCGGAAGAGCCTTACCTTGCGGGCGAGCTCGCGGCAAACTATATCCGCGGCGTGCAGGGCACGGGCGTGGCCTGCTGTGTAAAGCACTTTGCCTGCAACAACCGCGAATTTGCGCGCACGGTATATTCTTCCGAACCTTCCGAACGCGCCCTGCGCGAGATATACCTCACCCCGTTTGAAATGGCGGTGAAGATGGGAGGCGTCGCCGCCGTTATGACGGCGTACAATAAGCTGAACGGCACATACTGTTCGGAAAATGAGCGCCTTATTTCGGGCATACTCCGCGGCGAATGGGGCTTTGACGGCATAGTAATATCCGATTGGGTGGGCACATCCGACCGCGCCGCAGGCGTGCGTGCCGGCGAAGATTTAGAGATGCCCCGCTGCGTGCTTACGCCCGAAGAGTTGCAGTCGTCCATAAAAGAGGATACGCTTTCTGAGGAGGATATCGACAGGTGCGCCGTGCGCATTGCGCGCTTTGCCAAAAAATATTCCCGACCCGCCCGGGGCGCATACGACGGGGAGGAACACCTTGAATTTGCGCGCAGGGCGGCCGAGGAGTGCGCCGTTTTGCTCAAAAACGAGGGCGCTCTGCCCCTTGCCGCGGGCGAAAAGGTGCTGATTATTGGCGAGCTTGCGGCAAAACCGCACTTGCAGGGCGGCGGTTCGGCGCGCGTAAACGCCCATAACGCCGACGATATAATAACTTACCTTTCGGCAGAGTTCGGCACGGAGTACGTGCGCGGCTGCCGCAGGGACGGCAGGGCCGATAAAAAGCTGAAAAGGCAGGCGATTGAACGGGCAAAGTCGGCGCATAAGGTCATATTTTTTGCGGGGCTCACCGAGCGCGAGGACGCCGAGGGCGCCGACAGGGAGAGTATGGAAATTCCCCTCTGCCAGCGCGAACTTCTGGAAGAGCTGCATAAAGAGGGCGTCCGCCCGATAGTGGTGCTGTTTTCGGGCAGCGCTGTGTGCTGTGACTGGGAAAAGTACGCTTCGGCGATATTATATATGCCGCTCACGGGCGCGGGCACGGGTACGGCGCTTGCAAATCTTCTTGCGGGGAAGGTCTGCCCTTCGGGCAGACTTGCAGAAACCTTCCCCGCGGACTATTCCGACGTGCCTTCGTCGCAGAGTTTTGCAAAAGACCCCTATATATGCCGCTATGAAGAGGATATTCTGGTGGGCTACCGCTGGTACGACGCGGCAAATATCGCCGTAAAATATCCGTTCGGCTACGGCCTTTCGTATACAAAGTTCAGTTATTCCGACCTGAAATGCGACGGGGACAGGGTGACTTTCAGGCTTAAAAATACGGGCGCCTGCGCTGGCGCCGAGGCGGCGCAGGTGTATATCTGCCCGCAGTTCGGCGGATTGCAGCCCGTCAAAAAGCTCGCGGGGTTTGAAAAGGTGTTTTTACAGCCAGACGAAGAGCGCACCGTGGAGATAAAATTGGACGAATACGCCCTGCGCACCTTCGACGAAAAGAGCGGTAATTTTGCCATATATGCGGGGCAATACGGCGTAATCGTCGGTTCCTCCTCGCGCGATACCCGTCTTTGGGGCTCGGTTAAAATAAAGGGAATCCGTCCGCCCGAGGGCGCTGACGGCGCAGCTTTGCGCGCGGACTTAGTGCGCGGCGTGCTTGCCGAAAAGAGCGCCGCCGAAGACGGCGAAGAGGCCGCCGCAGAGTGCGGGCGAAAAACGCGCGTTGAAATAACGCTCAAAAGCCCGCTCATCGACCTCAAAAACGCAAAGGGCGCGTGGGGCAGGCTGATTTACAGAATTGCCGACTTTTACTGTACCTCAAAAAAGCAGACTGCGCTTTTAACGTTCAGGTACATAACCGTGCGTTCTGCAATGCAGTACGCAGGCTTCAACCGCGCGCAGGCGCAGGGCTTTATAGATATATGCAACGGCAGCTTCTTCAAGGGGCTGAAAAAGATTATAACAAAGAGGCAGAAGGGGGATAACCAATGAGGGTTGCAATCTACGGCGCGGGCGCGATGGGCACCGTGCTGGGCGCGTTCGTCACAAAAAACGGCGGCTCGCCCGACCTTATCACGCGCAACGCCGCGCACGTTGCGGCGCTTAAAAAGAAAGGGGCGCACATAACGGGCACCGTCGATTTTACCGTGCCCGTGTCGGCACTCTTTCCCGACGAAATGGAGGGGGAGTACGACGTAATCTTCCTTATGACAAAACAGCACGCAAACAAAGAAATTCTGCAATTTTTGCTGCCGCACATCAAATCGGACGGCATAGTGTGCACCACGCAGAACGGCCTGCCCGAACCTTCGGTTGCCGCCGTGGTGGGCGAAGAGCGGTGCTGCGGCTGCGCCGTTTCGTGGGGAGCGACCTTTGTGGGCGGCGGCGAGGCAAAACTTACCACCCGCCCCGACGGGCTGGAATTCGCCCTCGGCACGATGTATAATAACGGCGAAAAGCTGGGCGCGGTTCAGTCGGTGCTGTCGCGTATGGGAAAGGTTACCATAGAGAGCAATTTTGTGGGCGCGCGCTGGTCAAAGCTCGCCATAAACTGCGCCTTTTCGGGCCTTTCGGCGGTGACGGGTATGACCTTCGGCCAGATTTGCGACGACAGGTATGCAAGGAAGGTTGCGCAGAGCATATTGAAGGAGTGCTTCGATATCGCCGTAGCCTGCGGCATACGCCCCGCAAAGGTGCAGGGGCACGACGTGGCAAAAATTCTGGGCTACAAAACGGCGTTCAAACGGCTGATATCCTACCTTCTTATTCCCATTGCGATGAAAAAGCACAGAGCGCTCGTTTCGGGAATGTACTACGATTTAAAGGCGGGAAAGAAGTGCGAAATCGACTTGGTCTGCGGCGTCGTATCCGACTACGGCGTGCGCGTGTGCCGCCCCGCCATACTAAACGGCGCGGTTCAGAAGATTGCGCACGAAATAGAGGATGGCTCGCGCGGAATTTCGCCCGACAATTTGCAGGCGTTTAAAGATTACGTATAACTTATGCGCGGCTCATACTGCCCGCATTTTGTTGCAATTATTTGCCTTCGGTGCTATAATTGCTTCTATATTATATAGTCCGCATCAACGGCGGAAACTTGCGCGGCACTGCCGCACAACGGTTTGGAGCAACGAGTATGGAAGAAATTTTTTACCCTTCGTCAGACGGAAAACATACCGTACACGCCGCAATATGGCGCCCCGAAGGCGAGGTTAAGGCGGTTTTGCAGATAATTCACGGAATGGAGGAATATTGCACGCGCTACGCCCCCTTTGCCGAGGAGGCGGCGCGCCGCGGAATTTTGGTGTGCGCGGAAGACCACCTCGGCCACGGCAAGACCGCGGACGGCGAGGGCGATTTGGGCCACTTCCCGCAGGGCGGCGCAGAGCTGGTGCTCAAAGATATACGCACCCTTACATTGAAGGCAAAAGAAATTGCGCCGAATGTTCCGTTCTTTATAATGGGCCACAGTATGGGTTCGTTCTTCTGCCGCGCATATATTGCGCGTTGGTCGCAGGATATTACGGGGGCAATTGTGATGGGCACGGGCTTTAAAGACCCCGTAACGCTGTTCTTTGCCCGCCTTATAACAAAAATTATTTCAAAGGCGAAGGGCAGCGGCTATAAGAGTAAGTTCATCGCAAAACTCGCCTTCGGTACGTACAACAAAAAATTCCGCCCCGCAAACACGGGGTATGAATGGCTCTCGGCAGAGGAGGGCAACGTGCGCAGTTACGTTGCCGACGGACTGTGCGGCTTCGGCTTCACGTGCGGCGGCTTTGCAGGGCTTTTCGATATTATTACCAAGGCTTGCTCCAAAAGCGCGTTCACCTCGGTGCGCAAAGATTTGCCCATCCTCGTCATCGCCGGCGAGGACGACCCCGTGGGCGATTACGGCAGGGGCGTGGAAAAGACATATAAAAAGTACCGCGCCGCAGGCGTAACCGGCGCCCGACTGATACTTTACAAGGGCGCGCGGCACGAAATTTTAAACGATAACTGCAAAAAGGCCGCCACGGCAGACGTTTTATCCTTCGTAGAAGAAAATATCGTCGTTGGATAATTGTGGCATACTGTGGGGGCAATTGCGATTTATATACGGTTTTTTGCTGTAATAACATCGCGCGCTCCGCGCAAAAAGAAGTTTGCAAGTCACGAAAAATTGCCGCCGCCCCAAGGCGGGAATTTTTGTGAGGATTTATATATGATTTTAAAATGGGATATTACAATACCTCAACTCACGGGCGAGCGCACGCGCAGGGCGTACGTCTATCTGCCCCGCGGCTATGAGGAGGATACGGAAAGGCGCTACCCCGTAATGTATATGTTCGACGGGCACAACCTGTTCTTCGACGAGGACGCCACCTACGGCAAGAGCTGGGGCATAGGCGAATACCTCGACTACACAAACACCAAACTTATCGTGGCGGCGGTGGAGTGTAACACCGTGGGCAACGGCAGGCTGGAAGAATATTCGCCCATAAACTTCACTATGCCCGGCGGCGCGCGCATACGCGCCAAGGGCAAAAAATATATGGACTGGCTTGTCGGCGAGTTCAAACCCTACATAGACGCCAATTTCCGCACCCTGCCCGACAGGCAGAACACCGCCCTCGGCGGCAGTTCTATGGGCGGACTGATGACGATGTACGGCCTGGCCGTATACGGCAAATACTTCGGCCGCGGCGCGGCGCTTTCGCCCAGCTTATGGGTGGGCGGCGGCATACCCGCCTTTCTTTCCAGGGCCAGATTCGGCAGGGCAACGCTTCTGTATATGGACTACGGCAGCCGCGAGTTCGGCAACCACGCCGAGCAGAAAAAGATTTATTCGTACGTCGTTTCAGACCTCATTCAAAAGGGCGTGTTCGTCACCTCGCGCATAGTGCCCTGCGGCACCCACTGCGAGGCCTCGTGGCAGAGGCAGTTGCCCGTATTTTTCCCCGCCATAGGCTTTGAGGGGGAATAAAATTTTTGCCGCACTCCCGCAATAAAATACGGCAAAAAAGTATGCCTTTGCGTCGCCGTTTTTAACGCCTCGGAGTTTTATTTGAAAAAAAGGATTTACTATGCACATTTCATACGGTAAGTTTTACAGCCATAACCTGGGAAGGGATATGGAATATAAGATATACGGCACGCGCGGCAAGCCCGTGCTCGTAATTCCCTGCCAGGGCGGCAGATTTTACGAGTTCGAGGATATGGGAATGCTGGGCGTTTATTCCCCGTACATCGAGGACGGCCGTATTCAGGTTTTTACCGTAGACAGCATAGATTACGAAACTTTATTTGCAGGCGGCGACCCGCGCGCCCGCATAGAAAGGCACGAGGCGTGGATGAGGTATATAATCGAAGAGGCCGTGCCCCTCTTTTCAGACATAAACACCCGCGCCAACGGCTGGGAAATACGCTTTATGGCGTCGGGGCTCAGTCTGGGCGCGCTGCACGCTTCCACGCTCTTTTTCCGTTACCCCGACGTGTTCGACGCGCTCCTTTCGCTCAGCGGAATATACACCAACGAATATTGCTTCGGCTCTTACCACGACGATTTGACCTACATCAACTCGCCGCAGCAGTTTATTGCGGGAATGCCGTCAGGCCACCCGTATATCGCAAAATATAATGCGGGGCGCATAGTGCTGTGCGTGGGGCAGGGCGCCTGGGAGAACGAAACGCTTGAAAGCACCGCCGCGTTCGGCAATATCCTCAAAGAAAAGGGCATTTCCGCCTGGGTAGACTTCTGGGGCGGCGATGTAAAGCACGACTGGGACTGGTGGTTCGTGCAGGCGGCCTACTTTCTGCCCAAAATACTCGGCTGAATAGATAAGGCAGACTTTTGCCGGAACTTTGGGGCGCTTTGCACCGCTTATAATTCATCGATTTAAAGTGGTAAACAATAAAATATATGAAAGACAAGAATATATAACGGGAGAATGATAATGAAGAACTTTATTTTTATTTCGCCTAACTTTCCTGCAAACTACAAAAGATTCTGCCGCGAGCTCAAAAACAACGGCTTCAACGTGCTGGGCATAGGCGACTGCCCATACGACGATTTGGACGGCGAGCTCAAAGATTATCTCACCGAATATTACCGCGTTTATTCGCTGAAAAACTACGACGAAGTCTACCGCGCGGTCGCCCTGTTTTCGTTCAAATACGGCAGGCCCGACTTTATTGAGAGCAACAACGAATACTGGCTGGAACTCGACGCGCGCCTGCGCACCGACTTCAACGTGTGCAGCGGCTTCAAAAGCGGGGATATGGGCAGAATAAAGTGCAAGTCGCGGATGAAGGAGTATTATAAAAAGGCGGGCGTGGTAACTGCGCGTTACTGTATGGCCACCTCGCTCGAAAGCTGCCGTAAATTTATCGACGAAGTAGGTTATCCCGTAATTGTCAAGCCCGACAACGGCGTAGGCGCAAACGATACGTACAAGCTCTCTTCCGACGGAGAGCTGGTATCGTTTTTTCAGAATATGCCGCCTGTCGAGTACATAATGGAGGAGTTCGTAGAGGCAGAAGTCAACTCGTACGACGCCATAATAAACAGCAAGGGCGAGCCGATTTTTGAAACGGGCAACGTGACGCCCTTTTCGATAATGGACATAGTCAACACCAACGACAACAGCATCTATTACATAGTGAACGAGCTCGCGCCCGACGTGCGCGACGCGGGCAGGCGCACGGTGAAGGCCTTCGGCGTGAAGAGCAGGTTCGTGCATTTTGAATTTTTCCGTTTAACGCGCGACCAATACCTCGGCAAAAAGGGCGACGTAATCGCGTTGGAGGTAAATATGCGCCCGTGCGGCGGCTTTACGCCCGATATGATGAACTACGCCAACTCCACCGACGTCTACAAAATATGGGCGGATATGATTGCCTACGACAGTACCCTGGTTCCCACGGGCGAAAAGTTCTTCTGCGCGTATGCGGGCAGGCGCGACGGCAAACCCTTCAAATACAGCGAAGAGGACATAGAGAGGAAGTACGCCGCCAACATAAAGGCGATAGACAGAATTCCCGAGGCGCTGTCTGCGGCGATGGGCAACACTATGTATCTTGCCAACTTCAAAACCAGACAGGAGATGGAGGAATTTTATAACTTCGTGCTTGCCGAAAGGTAAAAAACCGCCCGTTTTGTGCGCGCGGCAGTAAAAATTATTATTATAGTATATAGTATGCAGGCGTGCGCCGCGCAATTTTGCG
>UMIY01024816.1_pt1 | contig 15856 bp, 14 predicted proteins | sample 1965921 | NCBI WGS metagenome assembly UMIY01 (sample SAMEA4836134, study PRJEB28245) | human gut metagenome | biome: gut microbiome; material: fecal sample | place: Denmark | collected 2008
ACGGTAGGTGCGAAAATGATCTCTCTCTTGTCAGCCATCAGGGAAGCGGAAAAAGCATCCATATCAGGTTCTCCTTTATATAGATTTGGGAGGTGCCGCGGCAGCCATTAGGGCTGCCGCGGCAAAGGGTAAGTATCCGATCAAAAGGGAGCGGCGGCAGATGTCTTTATTTTCGGGGTTTGGGCGCGTTGACACAGGCACCATGACACACATGGGCAGCCTCCATGACGGCTTCGCTTATGGTGGGATGGGGATGAACGGTTCGTCCGATCTCTGCCACTGTGCCCTCGCACTCCATGACAGCCGCTACTTCCGCCGCCAGATCGGTGGCTCTGGGGCCGATTACATGGAAGCCCAGGATCTCATCAGTAGCCTTGTCGTAGATGAACTTAGCAAATCCCTTGTTCTCACCCATAGTCAGAGCTTTGCCGTTGCCGGAGAGATTGAATGTCCCGGTGCCTACATCCCGGCCGGTAGCCCGGGCCTGTTCCTCCGTGAGGCCCACCATAGCGGTCTCCGGATTGCAGTACACGCAGGAGGGGATTCGGTTGTAGTTGAGCTGCTTGCAGGGCTTTCCTGCAATATGATCTGCCACCAGCAAGCCCTGGGCGGAGGCCACGTGGGCCAGCTGCATCTTGCCATTGATGTCGCCGATGGCATAGACGCCGGGTACATTGGTGCGGCACAGGCCGTCGATCTCCACAAAGCCCTTGCGATCCATGCGAACACCCAGTTTTTCCAGGCCGATGCCCTTGGTGTTGGGGGACCGTCCGCCAGCCATCAACACCACATCGCCCTCCACGGAGCCCTTGGTACCGTCCTTGACGGTGGCGTAGTTGACTTTGAGGCCTGTTTCAATAGACTCCACACGGACACCCAGCACCAGCTCCACGCCGCAGCGCTTGAGCTCTGCCTCCACGAAGTCCGTGACGTCCTTGTCCAGGGGGCCTAACACCCGATCCAACATTTCCACGATGGTAACCGGCACGCCCAGGCGGTAGAAGAAGGTGGCAAACTCCACTCCGATGACGCCGCCGCCCACGATGATAATGTGTTTGGGACATTCCGTCATGTTCAGAAGGCCGGTGGAATCCACCACCCCGGGCAGATCCACGCCGGGAATCGGGATGCGGGCGGGGGAGGAGCCGGTGGCAACAATCAGATGGTCGCACTTCAGCGTTTCACCGTCCGCCAGATCCACCGTGTTCCGGTCTGACAGCGTGGCATGGCTGGCAAAGACCGTGACGCCGTGATTTTTCTCCAGGAAAGCCACACCATTGCTCAGCTGCTTGGCCACGGCATTTTTCCGCTGGATGATCTTTGCGTAATCAAAGGACAGCTCTCCTGCGTTGACGCCGAAGGAAGCGCCGTTTTTGGCGTCGTGGTACACATCGGCGGAGTGCAGCAGGGTCTTGGTGGGGATACAGCCGCGGTTCAGACAGGTGCCTCCCAGCTCCGCCTCCTCTACCAGCGCGGTTTTCAGACCGTTCTGACTAAGACGGATGGCGCACTCATAGCCGCCGGGGCCGCCGCCCACGACGACCGCGTCGAATTTCTGCATACGATCCTCCTTAAATCAGCAATATGGGATTTTGCAGATAGTTCTTTACCTTCTGGAAGAATTGGGCTGCTTCGGCGCCATCGATGATCCGGTGGTCATAACTCAGGCACAGAGCGCACATAGAGCGGATGACCACCTGATCTTCACCTTCTTCGTCGGTAACCACGACGGGGGTCTTGGCGATTTTGCCAACAGCCAGGATGGCAGACTCCGGGGGATTGATAATGGCCACGAAGTCATCCAAATCGAACATGCCTAGAGAGGAAACGGTGAAAGTGCCGCCGTGGTAATCCATATCCGTCAGTTTCCCGTCACGGGCCTTTTCAATCAGCTCCGCAGATTTTGCGGCAATGCCGGTGAGACCGATGATATCGGCATCTTTTATAACCGGTACGATCAGTCCGCCGGGGACGGAGACTGCGATTCCCACATTCACATAGTCGTGATAAACGATTTGATTGCCATCCACACTGGCATTGATCACAGGATACTCCTGCAGGGCCTTGGCACAGGCCCGGACAATGATGTCGTTGTAGGAGACCTTGATGCCCAGGGTTTTGTATTGGTTCCGCAGGGCCACAACCGCTGTCATATCCACCATCATGCGGTGGTTGGTCTGGGCATTGACCGCTTTGCTGTTCAGCATGTTCTTCATGACGGCCCTGCGCATGCCGGACATCTTTTCTGTGTGTGTGCCGCGGGTCAGCTGACCGGTGGGAGCGACAGACTTTTCCACAGAAGCCGGTTCAGCAGGGGCGGCAGCGCCGGGCAGGTCGGCGGTGGTGATCTTTCCGTTGGGACCGGTGCCGGCGACACCGGAAAGATCAATGCCCTGCGCCTTTGCCTGGCTGGCGGCCAACGGTGTCACAGCGGGCTGACTGGCAAGATAGCTCTGTACATCCCGCTCAATCACCAGACCGTCTGGGCCTGAGCCGGGGACTGCGGCGATATCCACCCCGTTTTCCTCGGCACGCAGCCGGGCCCGGGGAGAGGAAAACACCCGCTCGCCCGGAGTCCGCTCCACGGCGGGTGACGGAGCTGCAGCAGGAGCCGCCGCGGATGCGGGGGCAGAAGCCTCCTCCGTCTGGGATGCGTCCATCGGGGCGTTGCCCAGAAGGGCCGAGATATCCTCACCGGGTTGGCCTACAATCGCAATGGGCTGCGTAATGGGAACGGTGTCTCCTTCCGGATGCAGGATCTTCAAAACCGTACCGGTGGCGGTGGAATCCATGGTGATGGTCAGCTTGTCGGTTTCCATCTCAAAGAGGGGAGTGCCCTCGGTGGTCTGCTGACCTTCTTTCACCAGCCACTTGGTGATGGTGCCCTCTTCCATCAGAAGACCCTGCTTGGGCATAATAATGACAGAAGCCATGGTTTCAGCTCCTTTCTCAGCGGTACAAAGACGCCTTGCAGGCATCCACGATATCCTTTACACTGGGCAGCACTGCCTGCTCCAGCCCCAGATTGAAGGGAAGGGGGCAGGCCTTGGCGCCGATGTGGACCGGAGCAGCATCCAGATACGGGAATACCATCTGACCCACCTGGGATACCACCTGCGCGCCCCATCCGTTGTTCTGATGAGCCTCGTGCACCACCACCAGGCGGCCGGTCTTCTTCACGCTCTCCGCCACTGTGTCATAGTCAAAGGGCACCAGGGTCCGGGGATCAATGACCTCTGCGGAGATCCCTTCCTTGGCCAGTTCGTCGGCGGCTTCCAGAGCGCGCTTTACATACAGCAGGTTTGCCACGATGGTTACATCAGTGCCCTCCCGCTTGATGTCTGCCTTGCCAAAGGGAATGCAGAAGTCAGGATCGTCAGGCACCTCGCCCTTGGTGGCATAGAGCACCTTATGCTCAAAGAAGCAGACAGGGTTGTCATCCCGGATCGCGGTCCGCAGCAGTCCCGCGGCGTCAGCGGGAGTGGAGGGGCAGACGACTTTCAGTCCGGGAATATGCATGAACATGCTCTCCAGAGATTGGGAGTGGGTGGCAGCGTTGCCGCGGCCGGTACCCTGCTGGCCGCGGATTACCAGGGGGATCTTGGCATTGCCGCCGAAGACGTAGCGGGTCTTGGCCACCTGGTTGAAGATCTGATCTGCTGCCACAAAGGCAAAGTCCCAATACATCAGCTCCGCAATGGGCCGCATTCCGCCGCAGGCGGCACCCAGGGCGGAACCGATAATGGCGGATTCGGATATGGGGGTGTTGCGGATGCGTTCGGTTCCAAACTCCTTATAGAGATCTCTGGTGCAGCCATAGACACCGCCCAGCTTTTCCACATCTTCACCCATTACGAAGACGCGCTCATCCCGGCGCATTTCCTGGGCAATGGTTTCGCGGATCGCCTGAGAATAAGATAATTTAGCCATCTTTTCGTACCCCCTTAACCTTCATAGAACACATCGTCCAGAACATGGGACGGATCAGGCTCTGGGCTGTTCATGGCAAAGTCCACAGCTTTGGACATTTTTTCTGCCGCCTGGGCCGAAATGTCGTCCAGCTCCTTTTCGGTGGCCAGCTTGTTTTTGAGGAGATAGGCCTGGAACAGCTTGATGGGGTCCCGCTTTTCTTTCCACTCCTCCACTTCTTCACGGGTGCGGTAGGGCTCGGGATCTCCGGTCCAGTGGCCTCTCCAGCGGTAGGTCTTGCATTCCAGCAGCGTGGGGCCCTCTCCCTTCAGAGCACGATCCTTTGCGCGGGCAAAGGCATCATAGACCGCAACCACGTCGTTGCCGTCCACGACTTCGCCGGGAATCCCGTAGCCCACGGCACGGTCCGCGATGTTTACAACAGAGGTGGACTGCCAGGTGGGAACCGTCATACCGAACTGGTTATTTTCACAAACATAGATGACCGGCAGCTTCCAAACCGCCGCCATATTGATGGATTCATGGAACGTGCCCTGGTTGGAGGCTCCATCGCCGAAGAACGCCACAGAGACGTGGGGCTTTTTCTGCATTTTCAGAGCCAGACCGCCGCCGGTTGCAATGGGGATACCGCCGCCCACAATGGCGTTTGCTCCCAGATTGCCCTTGGAGAAGTCTGCAATATGCATGGATCCGCTGCGGCCCTTACAGTAGCCGGTGGCCTTGCCCATCAGCTCCGCCAGGGCGCGATCCAGTTCGGCACCCTTGGCAATGCAGTGTCCATGGCCGCGATGGGTGGAAGCGATATAGTCCTCGTCTGTCAGTTGTGCGCATACGCCGGTGGCTACGGCCTCCTCGCCGGTGTAAAGGTGGACGGAGCCCCGAAGCTTGTTTTCCGTAAAGAGCGTCCAGGCTGTTTCCTCAAAGTCGCGGATCTCATTCATCTTCCGATAGATCCACAGGCCCGTTTCACGATCCATCATACAGATCAGCACCTCCAGTTTGTTTGATAAATGGAGCGCAGCCGCCCCAATGCCTCTGGAAGTATTTTAGCACAAAATTATAAATTATCAATAATATATAATTTTTAATTTTGCATAAAAATGATGCAAAACTCCTGTATGAAACGTGAAATCCCATTCAGAAGTTGACTAAAGGAAGGAAAAAACTTATAATAATAAAAAATAGGTAAGATTTTCCGGAAGGTATACCGATGGAAATGGAGGCGTTTGCGTTGGCGCGAGAGAACAGTACTATGGAGCTCCAGCACCGAAAGGTATTTCGGGAGGAGATTCGAAATGCCATTCGTGAGGCGATTTTTTCCAGAGAACTGAAGCCCGGAGACCGCATTATTGAAACCTATTGGGCGAAAGAGCTTGGGGTGTCTCAGGGACCGGTTCGGGAGGCAATTCGGGATCTGGAGGCCATGGGACTGGTGGAGACGGTGCCATTTAAAGGATCCAGAGTCCGTTCCCTGACGGAAAAGGATATCCGGGACAACTACAGTGTCCGTATTTGCCTGGAGTCCAAAAGCATTCGGGATGCCATCCAGAATTTGGATGATGATGCACTGGAGGCTTTGGGCAGCAATCTTCAGAGCATCCTTGAGGAAATGGATGAATCAGCTGGCCAGGGGGATCTGCGAGCCTTTACGGAGCAGGACGCCGCTTTTCACCGGGCTATCATTAACGCTACTGAGAACCAAGTTTTGCTGCGGCTGTGGGAGCAGTGCAACATGCGAAATTGGTACACGGTCTCTGCACTGACTGACGCAAAGAGTCTCAAAAAACTGCAGGTGGGCCATCAAAAACTGACCAATGCCATCTGCCGCCGGAATCTGAAGGAAGCCACTACGACTCTGGAAGATCATCTTACCAGTCTGATGGATGGTTTTATTCGAGGAGTGAAGGTGGGGGATTGACTGTGTCCCGGGCGATTTTGCCGCACGCTGTTCGGCCGTGAGAATTTTCGGCTGTTTGCCGGCGGCATTTCTCACATTCCTGATCCCGGCGGAAAGTCCTGCTGTTTGGATTCGAGAAAAACAGGCCTGACAGTCTTTTAGGATTGTCAGGCCTGTTTCCTATCAGAAAAGACGGAGAGGGTAGGTTTGCACGGTAAAACGTACAGCATAATAAGCGGGAAAGGCCAGTTCAGTTTTATACTGAACCGGCCTTTCCCGCTTTGGATATTATAAATCAGGGAAACTGACACTAATTGGTAAAAGCCCACAGGGGATTCGGCAGGAGAACTGCTTTATACACCTCCTTGTGCCTAACGGCCTCAAAAGCCGTCTGCCATTGTGTCAACGGATACGTTCTGGAGACGAGGGGGGCCAGGGAAACTTTGCCCTCTCCCAGGAGCTTGAGCGTAATCGGCCAGGTGGAAGTGGCTGTGGAGTAGGAGGGCACATATGTAATTTCCTGTTCCATGAGAGAATCCAGGGAAAGCGTGACGGGGGTTCCAAACATGCCGATTTGCAGATGCACGCCCAGAGGACGCGTGACTTCCAGACAGGTTTTTAGGGATGCCGGGACACCGGTGGTGTCGCAGGTGATATCTGCCCCCAGAGAATTGCGGCGGTAAACGGCAGAGCGAAGCTCTGGGAGGGAGGAGACCGTCTCATCTGCGCCCAGCTGCTTCCCCAGAGCCAGACGTTCCTGATCCTGAGGCAGTCCGGACAAAATCACATGGGCTCCTCTACTCTTAAGAACCTGCAGTGCCATGAGTCCCATGACGCCGGGGCCGCTGACCACGGCGGTATCCTCCGATTTAACGGCGATTCTCTCGTAAATGCCTCTGACGGTACAGGCCAGAGGTTCTGTCAATGCATAAGGAATTTTGTCCTCTATGGAAGTCGTGGCAGGGACGTGGTAGGAAAACGCCGCGGAGACCACCACATACTCAGCCATGGCCCCGGGTGCCATCACGCCAATGGAACGATGCTGCTTGCACAAGGTCACAAGTCCCTTTTTGCACAGCGGACAGACTCCACAGTTGTAACAGGCGGGAATGCTGATTACCCAATCACCCGGTCTGAAATCCCCCACATCTCCGCAGGTTTCCACCACTTGTCCTACATACTCATGTCCCAGGGTAAGCGGCATGGTAATGGTGCGTCTGTCATCCACGGCGTGAAGATCACTGCCGCAGATGCTCACTGCCAATACTCGTACCTTCAATTCTCCTTCCCGCGGGGAGGGTTCCGGAAGATCCCGGAGTTCTACACACTGGGAACCAGGTGCGTATTTGACGAGTCCTTTCATAGAGACAGAATCCCCTTTCTGTTGTTGGAGGCCTTGAGAGCCGGATCATTCAGAAGGAAAACAGGGCTGTTTTTTTGTTAAGAAGTATGCTAACATATAAATTATCTATAATCAAGTATCTTCTATCGAGAATCTGCCAGAACCGAAGAGCTTTTGGCCCCAGGCAGCGCCCCTTTTATAAGAAGTAAGGAGAGATGAAACGTGAGCAATAAAAAGTGCGCAGTGATCTATTCCGGTAAGCATGGGACAACGCAACGGTATGCCCAGTGGATCGCCGAAGCGTGCGGCGCGGATCTGATACCGGTGGAACAAGCTGTTGTAGATGATCTGGCGGTTTATGAGAAAATTATCTATGGCGGGGCTGTATATGCGGGCAGAATCATGGGAATCCAGCTGCTCAAACAAAACAGAGACCTTTTGAAAAACGCGGATCTGGCGGTATACACGGTGGGATTGACGCAGCCGGGAGATGAAGCCGCCTTTGAGGAGGTGCTGGTGCGCAATTTTACCAGGGAAGAGCGGCAGGGCATTTGTTTTTTCCATTTTCCGGGAGCCCTGGATTATGAGACCATGAACGGCGTGGAACGGATCATGATGCGGGTGCTGAAAAAGTCGATTGAGAAGAAAAGCGCCGGACAGCGCAGTCAGTTTGAAAAATGTATTTTGGAGTCTTTCGGCGGAAAAGCAGATTTCACGGCTCGCGCCTATATCAACCCGCTGGTGGATTGGGTAAAGGATAAGAAAAAAGCAGAAAAATGAAAAAAAGACGTCTGAAATTCTTTGCACTATATGGCGCTATCGCAATATGTGCCTTTGTGCTGTTGTCACAAAGCCTGTATCCTCTGGGAGGAAAACCCGTGATCTCCGGGGAAAGACTGCATTTCTCCGTCATTATGCCGGGAGCAGACAGCAGTGAGTACAATATGACGGAGCTCTCCGACCAGATGTCCGAGGAGTACGCGCTGGACATAGAACTGCACGCGCTCTCCACAGTGGCAGAGCAGAAGCAGATGCTGCGCCTGCTGGCGCTGACAGAGGTGGATGGAGTGCTGCTGTGGCCGATCTCAGCCAATGACGACGACTATTTCACGGAAATTTCCGATCTGAAAGAAGCGGGGATACCGGTAGTGGTAGTGGACAGAGATGTGGCGCAGGGAGTGCGTGCCAGTTTTGTGGGAAGCGGCACGACCTCCGATTTGCTGGTTTTAGATCAGAGTATCCGGGAACTGGAACCGGGGCTGACGTTCATGGTGGGAAATCAGTCCGGGACCGGGTCCAATCAGATGGTGGAGCTGCTGCTCTTTCAGAAGGGTGGATTCATCACCGATGAGATTGGCCAGCTTCAGGATAAAAAGCTTCAGCAGATTGCGCAGGCGGCGCCTGGGGGGTATCAGGCGGTGGATTACATACGCCTGGAAGGGGAAAGCGCCCGATCTCTGATGCTTAAATATGAATTGGTGAAACTCTTTAACGGAGAAGATGCGCCCGGACTGTTTTTCAGCCTGGATGATTCCCTGACCACAACGGCCATTTCCGCAAAGAAGACTACATCAGGCTCAGAAGAGTGCGGGGTGATGCTGCTTTGCTATGGAAAGCTGTCACACCATGAAGATGATCTGCGCAGTGGCTGCCTGAACGGCTTGGTGACCTCCAGGCCGGAGGTATCTTTCTATATTGGGATCCGTTATCTGCGGGATATCTGCCGTGGCTTCTGGGTGCCGGAAACCATGGATTCCGGAATTGATTTCCTACAGGGCGCACTGAATGGGGAGAATGCGGCATGAATGATTTGGAAGAGGCCATCTATACCAAAGGACTGGAAAATCTCTATGGGAGTATCCTGCTGGGTGAGGAGTGGGCCCTGAACTGTACGGAGTGCCTGGTCTATTTGACCCGCGCCTTGGCAGCTTCAGAAAAAACCTGGCAGATGATTGGGGAAGAAGTGACCTTTGTCAAATGCTTTTGCTCAGTTTGCTGGCCGGACATGCAGCTGCAGATTCAGCAGGGAAGGGGCATTTCGGAGTATAAGGTAGCGCGCGGAAGGGTCAGCGGTGAAATTTGCAGAACCCTGCTGGAATTGAAGTCCGCGGATATTTCGGTCAATCAACTGAATATCCGGAAGGACGGAGAGGTTCTGCGGTATTCTTTTTCCAATGACGGGGTCGTGCTGACAAAAAGAGTGATTGCCCATGTTTAAAACAACAAAGGCTCCCAGCCTGCAGCGGCGTATACAGATCTTCGGTGCCAGCATGATCGTGATGATTCTTCTGGTGAGCGGACTGTTGGGATTGGCTGCTCTCCGCAGTATGGTGAGTTATCAGCAGATTATGAACCAGATGGTAAAAATCCAGCAGGTAAAAGCTGAAATCAGTACCGTGGGGCAGCTGATACAAGATCACGTGGTGTCCAATGAGAACAATCTGGAAGAATGCCTGAAAGCCTGGAGACAGGTCAATGCCGAAATCATGAGCCTGGATTTTTCAGGGGGCTCCAGAACCGCGGAGCTGTTGGCCCTGGATCTGCAGGCATACCAGAAGAACACTTCATTGGATTTTTATAATATGGTGGCGCAGGAATCGGAGTCCCAGCAGATCTCTGCATACTATGAGAACTTTTTGACGCAGCAGGAAGACCGGCAGTTCTTGTGCGATCAGATGCTGAAGTATCTGACGGAACACATGGCCAATCGTTATTCCGATATCGTTCGGGAAAACGCCGTTTCTCTGCTGCTGATCGGTGCTATCGTTGTATGCTTGCTGGTATTGACAGGCGTGTTTTCCTATAATCTGGGCCAGAACATCTACCAGCCGGTTCAGACGCTGACGGAACAGGCCGGAAAGATCATGCAGGGAGATTACCAGATGGAGGATCTTCCCGTTGTCCAGGAGGATGAGATCGGACGGCTGACAGAGGCCTTCAATGAGATGAAGAAGCGGGTTCGGGAGAACTTCCGGAATCAGGAGGAGCTGTTCAGGCTGGAGGCACTTTTGAAAGATGCAGAATTCCGCGCGCTGCAGTCTCAGGTGAATCCGCATTTCCTTTTCAATGTACTGAGCGTAGCAACGGAAGCTGCCCTGCTGGAAAATGCGGACCGGACCGTGGATATCATTGAGAATATTTCCTATATGCTCCACTACGGACTCACCAGCGTGCGGGAAAACAGCTGGCTGAAAGATGAGCTGCGGATGGTGCGGGCCTATCTTTTCCTGCAGCAAAAGCGGTTCGGAGAACGGATCAAATTTCAGCTCTCCGTCCCCGAGGAGCCGATTTTGCTGCGGATTCCGGGAATGACGCTGCAGCCGATTGTGGAAAATGCTGTCAGACATGGTGTGGAGCGGCTTACCACCGGGGGTGAGATTGCAATTTCCATGCAGCAGACCCGGGAGGCTGTAGAGATCTGCGTTGCAGATAACGGCTGTGGAATGACCCAAGAACAAGTGGAGGCGCTCAACAGCGGCAAGAGTATCCGCGGAGATGGCAGCTCCACGGGGTTGGGTATCGCAAATGTCCAGAATCGCATGGCCATTTTCTATGGGCAGTCCGGTCTCCTGCGGGTGGAGAGCCGGAAGAACGAGGGTACCAGGGTTTATTTGAAATATCTCATACAGGGAGAGGCAGAACATGTATCAGATACTGATTGCAGATGATGAGGTGCGGGACCGGAGGATTGTAAAGATTCTGCTGGAGCGCCGTTATCCCGGACAATTTACGTTTCTGGAGGCGGAAAATGGTGCCCGGGCATTGGAGATTTTACACAAGCAGGCTGTACAGCTGCTGCTTTTGGATCTGAATATGCCGGGGGTATCCGGTATTGAGGTGCTGCATAATCTCAAACGGGTGCCATATGTGATCGTTCTGACAGCATACAGCAATTTTGAGTATACCAGAGAAGCACTGCGCTGCGGTGTGCGGGACTATCTGCTCAAGCCGCCGCTTCGGGAGGAATTCTATCGGTCGGTGGATCAGTTCCTTGCTGACTGTGAGCGCATGCAGGAGAGCCTGACGCCGCAGATCCAGAGCCGGGAAGTGTTTACACGGGATTTGGCCAGACAGCTGATGTATTTCGGAGATGCGAAGAAGATCCGGGGACTGTTGGATGTCCTGGATATTTCAGAAAATTCCGCTCAGTGTGCTGTCCTCTCTTATGAACCGGATACCATGCAGGATGGCAGCTGTGTACTGGACGAGACCGAGGAGCTTCTGGACCGTTGGAATGCCAAATATGCTGCTGATTTGTATGATGGCGGATTGGCGGTGTTCCTGTTTTGCGGGGAAGATGTCGCGGCGACCCAGGATCTGTTTGCGCGCCTGACCCATTATCTTAAAAATAATCTTTGTACCAGGGTGCAGATACGCCTGGGAACGGCATCCAAAGTTTTTGGAGATTATCCAAAGGCCTTTCTGGATCTGGCAAAGCTGGAAGAGGCGGAGAAGGTCAATTCCAGAGCGTTTATCCGGGAGAATGATCTGGAAAACGCTGTCCGTCAGAAAAACTTTTCCGCTGCCATGAAAGCTTTGCAGCCGGCCCTGGAGTCTTTGGAGAAACGGGAGAATGAGGATTTTACAAAATGCCAGCTGCTGATGGCCCTGAACCAGTGCTCCCGTCAGCTGCTGATTGGCCAGACGGCAGGTGACGCGCCATATCAGGTCAGCAAGCTCATCAGCGCCAGTGGCCGGAAGCAGATAACGGAGATTACCGCCCGGTACCTTGAGTGGCTGATTGAAAACTATGCACCGCCGGAGCGCCTGAACAATGCGGTTCAGGCGGTGCTGAACCTGGTCCGGGCGGATTGCAGTCAGCCCTGGAGCATTGATTCCATAGCAGATCGGCTGCATGTAAACGGGGGATATTTGAGCCATTTGTTCAAGGAGCACACAGGGCGGTGTTTTACCGACTATCTCGCGGAGCAGAGAATTAATCTGGCGGTGGACTTGATGCAGACTACGGATTTGAGCCTGGCTCAGATCGGAGAAAAAGTGGGTTATGGCGATCCCAACTATTTCAGCAGAGTGTTCAAAAAGCGAAAAGGCGTGGGGCCCAGGGAATACTCCAGGAGCCTGGAAGTAGCACAGAAATGAGAAAACCAGGATGATTCTGTGAAAAAAGAGGAGGCCGGAGAAGTCCGGCCTCCCGCTTTTTTACAAAAAAGCAGAACTGTGCTGAAAAAGTGCACAAACGTGTATGGAGCTTTTCTGAAAAGTTAATATTCTATAAATATACCACAGGAAGCAAAAGAGAATTTTAATGAAAGGGAGAAAATTATGAAGAAGTTCTTTGCTCTGCTTATGTCACTGGCTATGGTCCTCTCTCTGGCAGCTTGCGGCGGCGGGGAGGCCACCGAAGAAGGAGGCAGCGGCGGCGACGGCGGCAACGGAGAGACCAAAGTGCTGCGCCTGAGCACCCATCTTTCGATTGATCACAGCACCATGCAGATGGCGCAGAAATTCAAGGAACTGCTGGTGGAAAAGTCCGGCGGCTCACTGGATGTGGAGTTCTATACCGACGGACAGCTGGGCGGCCAGACTGAAAACTGCGAGTCTTTGAAGGCCGGTACGCTGGATATGACGATTATTGATACCGGTACGCTGGCCAACTACAACCCCGCGGCTGGCATTCTGGACATGCCGTACCTGTTCTCCACCAAGGAGCAGGCCATTGAGACCGTCAGCGGCGATATTGGCAAGGACTTTATGGATATGGTGACGGAGACCACCGGGATCCGGCCCATCAGCCTTCAGACGATCGCCTTCCGCAGCACCCTGCTGAAGGATACGGTCATTGAAACTTTGGATGATTTCAAGGGCGTTAAGGTGCGTATCCCTGAAAATCCCTCCATTGAGGCTTGCTTCTCCGCTCTGGGTGCTACTCCTGTGGCCATTCCCTCCGGCGAAGCCTATACCGCTGTTCAGACTGGTGTTACGAATGGCCTGGAAGGCAATATGGAATACATCGCTCAGATGAAGTTCTATGAGGTTGCCAACGTATTCAATCTCACCGAGCATGTCATGACCTTTACTGCTTTCTGCATGAGCGATGCTGTGTATCAGAGCCTGACTGCCGAGCAGCAGACCGCCATTGATGAGGCGGCGGCTGAGGCAATGGACTATTTCTACGATCTCTATGAAGACATCGAGGCTGATGCCAAGCAGGCAATGGTGGATGCCGGCGTAAGCTTTGTGGAAATTGATAAGGCTCCTCTGATCGAGGCCTGCGCTCCCGCTCTGGAGGAGTTCGTGGCGGAGAATGGCCTGGAGGATATGTACTCTGCGATTCAGGCCCTGGCTTGATTCCTGACACAGGTTATTTGTGGGAATAGGAAACGGCTATGAAAATACTGACGATACTTCGAAAGGCAACAGATGCCGTGGTGGCAATTCTGTTTGCGGCCCTGGTGGTGCTGGTGCTGACCCAGGTTTTTACCCGCATGCTGCATATGTCTCAGACGTGGATTGATGAGATCTCCAAATTTGTATTTGTGTGGGTGACCTACATAGGCGGCGCCATTACCGTGCGCAAGGGTGCCAACATTACCTTTGATCTGCTGCTGGAGAGCACCAAGGGCAAGACGTATACGATTCTTTTCACATTCGTGAATATTGTCTGCATCATCTTCCTGGCGGCTATGGCCATTTTGGGAACGCAGGCTGCCTGGGCCAATCGCGTGCAAATGTCCACCATGACCCGCGTCAATATGGGCCTGATGAATATGGCAATTCCCATTGGCTGCGTGTTGATGATCATCGCACAGGTGGAATATTATTTCAGCACGCTCAAGAAGAAAAAAGAAGAGGAGGATGAAGCAAAATGACAATGTTTACGATTGCGTTTGTAATCTTCTTTATTCTCCTGTTCGCGGGTGTACCCATTGCTTTTGCCATGGGACTGGGTTCTCTGATCGGATTGATGGTGGACGGAACCACGCTTTCCGTCGTGGCCCAGAGATTGTTTTCCGGCGTCAATTCCTTCAGCTTGATGGCCATTCCTTTCTTCATGCTCTCCGGAGAACTGATGCTTAAGGGCGGCATTTCCCGCCGCCTGGTGGATTTTGCCCATGCCCTGATCGGCCATCTTACCGGCGGCCTGGGCATGGTGGATATCCTGACCAGCGTGATCTTCGCGGGTATTTCGGGCTCCGCCGCCGCGGATACCGCGGCTGTGGGCTCCATCATGATCGAGCCCATGAAGGAACGTGGCTATCCCGGCGGTTTGGCGGCAGTCATTCAGGCAACGGCAGGCTCCCTGGGACCGATCATTCCTCCCAGCCTGACCATGATCATTTATTGCTCCCTGACGAATCTTTCCATTGGCGAATGCTTCATGGCCGGTGTTTTGCCGGGCCTGGTAATCGGCGTGGGATGCCTGGTTATCACCTATTTCTATGCGAAAAAGCTGGGAATCAAGGGAGAGCGCCGGGCCACCGGAGCGGAGATCTGGCAGGCAACAAAGAAGGCTGCCTTGGCTCTGGTGATGCCCCTTATCATCATCGGCGGCATTGTGGGCGGAATCTTTACTGCCACCGAGGCCGGTGCAATCGCTGTTTTGTACGCCCTTGTCATCGGTATGTTTGTATTCAAGGAGTTTACCTGGAAAGATCTTCCCGGTATCTTCGCGGATTCCGCTGCATCTTCTGCCATGTGCCTGCTGATTGTGGCAGCTGCCAATGTGTTCAGCTGGTTGGTCGCTTATGCAAAGGTTCCCACCATCATCGTCAATTTCCTGGTCTCTCTGACGTCCAATAAGTACATCATCATGATCCTGCTGGTCATCTTCCTGCTGATTGTCGGAATGTTCATTGAGACGCTCTCTGCCACCATCATTGTGGCGCCCATTCTGATGCCTGTTGCGGCACAGTATGGCATCGATCCCATTCAGTTTGCCATGGTTATGGTGATTACCCTGGTGTATGCGGGCGTGACTCCTCCCGTGGGTGGCGTGCTGTTTATCACCATGGGCATTGCGAAGGTGAAGATCAAGGAAACCCTGCGTTATTTGCCCGCATATTTGGGGGTTGTCTGTATCAGCCTGCTGCTGCTGATCTTCTTCCCCAAAATCTCGCTGTTCTTGCCCCATCTGCTTTTCTGATAAAGCGTTTGCATCAATGGTCCAAAAGATCGATCCCAGTGGGTTTCCCATTGGGATCGATTTTTTGCCCCTGACGAGCCTTTATCAACCGTGGCTCGCTGTATGCTCTGCTGGGAAAATTCCAGGATGAACGCTTGATGTGCAGACGGAGGGGCGCAGGTATCTCTACCGTTTGACTGACCAGGGATGGGGGCGTTTTTGAAGACAGAAGGTCAGCGAAAACGGTGTGATTACCCAAGTGGGCGGGCATCAGGTGGCGGCGGAGAATGGCAAGTACAGGGGCTACATCGTGAACTGGGACGTCGTGAGGCCTCACGCCAAAGGTGTCTCCGGGGCTTTTCCTGATTTCCGTAAGATCACGGGGCCCAAACATTTTTCCTGTTGGCCGCCTGATGGCGCTGATGTTACGGGCTGCCCTTTCCAATCCAGCGGGGTATACCCAGCAGAAGGCCCGCTTTTTACAGCGATAGATCGTCCTGTTTGCAAAATCGTAAAAATCAGATATACTGCAAGTATCAACCTGTCGGACTGATTGGAACATGCAGGTAATTTTGGTATGATAGATTTGACCTGTCGGAAGAGC
>UMIY01009674.1_pt1 | contig 15839 bp, 14 predicted proteins | sample 1965921 | NCBI WGS metagenome assembly UMIY01 (sample SAMEA4836134, study PRJEB28245) | human gut metagenome | biome: gut microbiome; material: fecal sample | place: Denmark | collected 2008
AAGTTGAGAATATGTCCCATATTCCTCTAATGTTCTGAAGCGTGACAACAACATAGTTGATAACATTGTCAATAATGTTGTTGCGATTTTCATTATCGTCAATTTTGTTGCATCACCGGCTATCGATTTGCTTCCCACAAAAACATCCTTTCCCAGCTACAAAAATTCACATCTTTCTGCAATCTCTCTAACCACCTCAGACCAATCAAATTCCTGCGCTTTGCTTTTAGCTCGCTCTCCCCATTTAGAAAGTTCTTCCTTATGTGTAACCACATAGTAAATTCCTTCCGCCAATGCTTTTGCATCCCAACTTTTTACTAATCTTGCCGAATAACCATCAACAAGCAATTGCCTGTATACAGGCGAATCCCAAGCGACAATAGGTCTCTGAGATATCATGGATTCCAAAATTGCCATTCCATATCCACTCCCTCCACTCGCGCAAACGATAAGGTCTGCACCTTTTGCATATGAAACAACATTCCTCTGTTCTCCCAATAGATGGACTCTTTCAGAAACGCCCTTTTTCTCTGCATACTTATTAAATCTGTCAAGACTCCCTTTCCCTAAACCAATTAAATGAACCTCTACACCATACTCATCCTTTAAGTATCTCAACGCATCAATAATTTCGTAATAGCCCTTAATCTTTTGTACCGTGCCTATTGTAACAACTTTTATTTTGTTCTGCAATCCTATTTTTTTATAGTCAAATGCTTCTATCTGATCATAATTGTCAAAATCCACTCCATTCTTAATTACAATACTTTCAAAACCTTTTCTTTTCAAAGCATCTTTCGTATCTATCCCATTCGACCATATATCATCCATTGCCCGAAGATTCTTCTTTTCCATCGCAAGTGCAATTTTCCCCACACCTGGATACTGTTCTCCCAAAACCTCCGGATGAAGACTACGACAAGAAGCAATCATTTTCGAATTAGGGAAATCTCTCTTTAATAATCTGGCTGTTTTCGCCGCAAACACTGTTCCTAAAGCAATAAAATAATATTTCTCATTACGATCTAATACTTGCTTTATTCTTCTTCGCATACTATGTACTGTAACTGCAGAATTGAAAACTGCAATGTAAGAACGCACAAATGGTCGAAACACCTTAATATGATTTAGATTTTTAACAGGTATTATCTTTATCTTAGAATTAATATTGCTATAGCACCCCATTCTATTGTCAGATCTGAAATTTTTCACTGTAAAAATAGTAATCTCATTCTGCATTATCATTCGTTCGCAAACATTATAAATCCAAGTTTCTATTCCACCGGTATAGTATGGATAAGTAGAATCAAAAATAAATACTATCTTCATTATAATAAAGCCTTCCCTTTCTTATAATACTTCTGTCACCCTCCTCAGTTCTATCAACTTTTCTACATATCACCAAGTAGGTTATAACCACAAACAAATAATATTGTGTATAAACTCCAGATGGCCCTAATACCCAAACGGGGAAACTAAAGATAAAGATTAATGATATCTTTTCTATAAGGCTCATTTTCTGCCTTCCAAAATATAGACGAATTGCATAAATTAAAGGAATCATTAATAATATAACTGCAATAATTCCAAAATCCAGCACAAATTCAAGCCATGAATTATGAAGACTCATTGAGGGTGCGTTTAATGCTTGTGTATAAGCAGGATTTATGTTTGGAAATTCCTTTTTCAATATAATTCCAAAATTCCCAGCTCCAATCCCCATCCCCTTTAAATCCCACAAAGTATTAAACCCAAAAATAGTTGTGTTCGTACGAAAAGATGTAGAGGCCGTATATGTTGGATATGGATTATTTGTAAGAATTCTTTCAATAGGTTCTGAAATAATACCCTGTAATGGATAACCGTGAATAGCTGGATTTACACCAAATATTACAGCTATAACCACTACAATTACCAACGCTGGAACTATCAATCGCCTGAATACAAAACTCTTCTTTGTTTCTGAGCCTGTAATACAAAAAAATATAGCAATTTGGATCAACACTCCAAACAGCGAGACTTTTGAATCGTTCACATAAAGCAATATCAAACACATTAAAGATAACAGAAAATAAAACAATCTTTTATTTTGGTATGCTCGTCCTAAATAAAACGGAAAAACTGCCGCAATATAACATCCATAATTATTAGGATTATCCAATGGCAATTCACCAAAGAAATACGGAGCAATGTCGTAAGCAATCAGTGTCACCATAAGAATAACTCCCATCGCACATATCCAATTTATAAAAGATAACTCAAAATCCTCTTTTAATATCTCTTTCAGAATACAAACTAAAATTATCGCCAAAAAAATTGAAAAATACAAAATACAATACTTTAAAACACCTCCCTCACTAAACGTTATATCTACACTATATATTTGATAGCAAAACAAGTTAAAAATAAAATTAACCACACAAAAGGCAATGCTCAACATGACTAATCTTTTTGCCCATTTAGGGTATAACATAACAATAAAAAAAGCAATTGGCATACTAAGCCTGTAAAAGGTAAGCGAAGTACCTGGAATCCTTAAGATATCACTCATTACAGCAAATACTAAAATAATATATATAAGATTAAGAATAATATTCTCTTTCCTTAAAAAACTTTTTTTCTGATCCATAATTATTATGCCTTTATATATACACATCCATCTACACTAGTATGGTACATTTTGTTTATCTTAACAATGTTTTCAATATCATATAAGTAGTCTTTCATGGAGTGTACAATTAAGTATTTCTTTGAAAACTCTTTTTTACGCAAACATTCTCCATATTGATCAAAAGCAACCATACTATAATTTTCATTTTTCAATGAACATATTACTCGTTCTATTTCCTCGGTTCCCTTTCCCATAAGAAATAATGTACTCTCATTTGTCTCCAACGAACCAATCCATTCTGAAATTAGAAATGTTCTCTTTTTGTCTATTAAAAGTATATTTCCTGGCTGTAACAAAACCTCTAAATTATAAGGATCACTTACCCTTTTCCCAAACAACATAAACAAATATATGATAAATAAACCAATAGCAAAGCTACCAAACAAAATCAAAACATCCTTTAAATAAATGCTCTGTCCACTAATGACTGTCTCTTTGTTTTGCTGAAGTCCTCCTACTTTTACTAATTCAACATTTTGCTTATATTTAATCAGATAATCATTTAGCACAGCAACAATTGCCTGCATTTGTCGCTCTGCAATCTTTTCCTTTTGCTTAATCTTTATAGCAAAAAAAAGGCTATCTTCAACTGTAGAAGTTTCTACCGTTGCCCAGTCTGATATTATATCATCTCCTTGATTCTTTAAGTAATTATTGATTTCATCTTGAACATCTTCTATACCTAATAATGTCTTGCAGTTACCACTTATAAGAGATATTGAAACTGCTTTTTCATCATCTATAATTACCGGAAAAACTTTTTGATCGTATGAAATACGTTGTTCTTGTACCGTTTTGTTTCCCCAAACACTAATCCCAAAGCAAACTGCTCCTGCCAAAACACAAATTCCAAGAATCCACCAATATTTTTTTAAATATCCCTTTACTTTTTCTGCCGAAAAAAAAACTTCCGTATTCATTTTCAACTCTCCTCCAAGCCACATAAAATATATAGAAAAAACTATAAAGCGAAGGGCCGCTGATATAAAAAGCAGCCCTTATATAAGCTTCTAAAACATATAATATACCTTCAAAATCAAAATTCTCCTGTCATATCAACACTTGAAAAATCATCTAACGGCAATTTTACTGGACGTCCTTCTTTCTGACTCTTATAAATAGCCAACACAAGTTCCAAAGCATTTTTCCCAGCATAGGCATCTACATATGGAGCTCTGTCATTTTCTATTGCGCTGATCATATCGGCATACAAACTCGTGTGCCCATTTCCATATACATTGCTTGTTTCTTCTTCAAGCCCCTTATTTTTCTGATCTTCTTCCGACTCATCAGCAAAATTCCATACGTCAATGTTATTAGTAGATTTTCCTCCCAATTTAACAGTTCCTGTCTCGCCAAATAAATATAAAGTCTCTTCCAGATTTTGCGGATACACATTTGTTGTTCCTTCAATTGTACCAACAGCACCATTTTTAAATTTCACAACTGCCATTCCAATATCTTCCGCCTCAAGATAGTCATGAAACTGCTGCCTGGTAACTCCATATACTTCATCAATCTCATTACCCATCATCCATCTAAGAAGATCAATCCCATGAATACACTGATTCATCAGCGCGCCGCCATCCTGCGCCCAAGTGCCACGCCAAGGCGCCTGTGTATAATAATCTTTATTTCTATTCCATCTTACATGAATAGAACCATGTGACAGTTTTCCAAAACGTCCCTTCTCTAATGCATTTCGCATCTCTTGTACCGCAATATTAAATCGATTCTGATGACAAGCAGATACCTTTACTCCCTTCTCCTCAGAACGTCTGATAATCTCATTTGCATCAGCAATACTCATTGCCATTGGCTTTTCAATGATTACATTTACCCCTTTTTCAATACAATACAATGCAATCTCTGCATGAATACCGCTTTCTGTAGCAATTCCCACCAAATCAATTTCGTTTTCCTCAAGAAGCTTTTTATAATCCGTATATCTCTTAATTGTAGTATCACTTTGGAGATCATGTTTTGCCAATACATTCTCCATATGTTCTGGAATCACATCACATACTGCTACAAATTCCAATTGATTATTAATTACTGCTTTTACATGATTTGTAGAAATTCTTCCACATCCAATAAGTGCATATTTCATTTTTTTACCTTGTATGATGTTTACAGAAGCAAAAACACCATATTTCCTTTCTTTTTGATATCGTGATTTAATATAACTCAGATACTGTGGACGTTTATTTCTTTTCCTGTAGCCTTGACTACTTGACAGGAATGTATTGCCGCTGCCTTTATCTGAATTGTTGATTAGCTGGATGTTGCCGGGAGGTTCTCCTCCTACTGAATACTTATTTCAATCAAGTCTGCGATGATAATCGCTGGTGGATGTCACAGTATCAGACTATTTTTGAAAGGGAGGTATTTCCTCATGATTTATGTTGGTATTGATGTAGCAAAACAAGGCTATTTCGCTTCTCTCATCTCTTCTGATGGCGAAATCCTTGTTGGGCCGTTCCAATTCTCAAACAACGGTGATGGCTTCCGGTATCTCATTTCCGCCTTCGAACCATTCGACGACGAAGAGATCATCATCGGTTTTGAATCAACGGCTCATTATGCCGACAACCTGATCCGCTACCTTGTTACGGAGGGCTACAATGTTTGTGTCCTTAATCCACTCTCTACTTCTTCCATGCGGAAAAATAACATCCGCAAAACGAAGACAGATAAGATTGACACTTACATCATCGCCCAGACTCTTATAATGCAGAAATCCTATCGGTTCGTTACCTTTGAAGAGCTAGATCTAATGAACCTCAAAGAACTAGAGCGTTTCCGTCAGAAAACGATCAAACAGCAAAACCGGCTGAAGATCCAGCTTACTTCTTATCTGGAGCAGACCTTTCTGGAACTTCAATATTTTTTCAAGTCCAGTCTGCATCAGAAATCTGTCCACCCACTCCCGAAAGAAGCGTCAACAGCTAAATCCGTTGCTTCCATGCACCTGACCCACCTTGCCGCTCTCCTTGTAAAGTTAACAACAAGCTTCAATTTCTTCTGTGCTCTCTGCAATATCCCACATTATTAGAATAATCTTTTCTAGCATTCTCTATTTCATTTTTATTTCTTTTACTCATTTATTGATTTATACAACATTTCCATTATATCTACATTTTTATCCCAATCATATAATTCCCGAACACGCTTTTTCCCGTTCTCTCCTAATCTTATACGTAGTCGCTCATCTACAACCAACTCCTTTAATGCACGTTTCACGCTCTCTAAATCATTTCTAGGAACTATCCTTCCTGTTTCATTTGTTGTTACCTCTTTAAACCCGTCAACATCAGAAACCACAACCGGTCTACCCATCGCCATAGCTTCAACTACAGACACCCCAAAACTTTCACTATCCAATTGACTTAATGCACAGAATATATCAAATTCTGCCAAGGCTGCCGGAACTTTTTCATGAGAAATCGCTCCCATTAATTCTACATCTTGTTCTAATCCCTTTCTCGAAATTAATTTCACTAATTCTTCTTTTAATGAGCCTTTACCATAAATTTTTAACTTAATCTTTATCTTACTATCAGACTTATCTAAATCCTTCTTTAGATCTGCAAAGGCTAAGATCAATTCATTAATTCCATATTTTTTCTCTAGAGTCTTAATATTCCCAATAATAATACAGTCCTTTTTTTTCTGCATATATTTATATGGATCGAACTCTTTCAAATCCACACCAAACGGAGTAATATGAATATCCAATTTTTCATCATTCATGACTCTTTTCAACTGATTTGCCATGCAATAACTAGTCGAGGCTAAATATTTCGCATATTTGATATTCTTCTTCAAAATATACCTTTTAATTATACTTTCATTGGGGAAATCATATACATCACTCCCCCAAACAGACAATAAATATGAATTTAAACGGGCGCGCCTCGCTAACGTCCCATAACCACTGGCATAATGAACATTTATAACATCTGGCTTAATTTGTTTGACAAGCTTTTTTAACTGCCAAGCATTTAAATAATAACCTGCCATTCCAGTATATCTCAAAGGATGCAAACATATATCTTTTTGTAACACATCCTGCCCTTCAATTTGATGATCCTTTTTAAAAACTAAGTGTATTTCATGTCCTCTTAAAGCAAGTGAATTAACCCACCTAATTGTATGTATACTTTTTGCCGCAGATAAAAACAATATCTTCATTCGTGTCTTTCCCTTTTCAAATATTAACTCTTACAAAAGTAGCTATAATTATTATTTCCCATCTAACTTTATTCATCCTCCAATTGAACTAAACCTCTCTCATCTTGTAAATACTTCCTTCCACACTTTTTACATTCATAAATACCTTCATCCAATCTCTCTCCACATTCACAAACCCAACCGATCTGTCTTGCGGCAGCGCCTGCCACAAGAGAGTAATCCTTGACATCTTTCGTAACAACTGCTCCTGCTGGTACCATTTGCCCATTTCCCTATTGTATGTCCATAAACAATGGTCGCATTTGCTCCAACAGTAGCTCCTTCTTTAAGTAACTTCTTCCTATATCCTGTGCTTCCTTTTGGATACTTTTCTCTAGGAGTCAAATCGTTTATAAACACCATAGAGGAGCCACAAGATACATAATCTTCCAATTCCACTTCTCTTCTCAATTATGTATCAAAAGTTCTAGCTTATGTATAGCTTCATTTTAACAGTTACTTTCATAAATTTTTATACAATATGACAAATTGTCAACTTCTATAATAATATTTAAATCCAATGAAAAAAAAATATACACTAGATATCAACTTTATTTTATCAGAATCTCTTTAAATTGTCACTCTATGGCAATCTGTCTTTATAAACAAATCCAGCTCAAAACAAGCCCTCTATACATCCGTGCCTATTCTGCCCCAATAATAAAAACATAATTTGTCGTGGCAGATCCACCAATGTTAAGCATCATTCCATTAATTGCGTCCTCAATCTGATAATCCCCAGCTTCTCCAACAATCTGGCGCCAAAGATCAAGTAGCATTCTAGCACCACTGGCCCCCACCGGATGTCCGCAACCAATCAACCCACCGCTCGGATTAATCGGTTTTGATCCTTCAAAAAAAATAGTTCCATTCTCAATTGCTTCATACTCTTTTCCAGGCTCCGTGATACCAAATGCAGATATCGCAGCATATTCACTTGATGTAAAGCAATCATGGGTTTCAAACACATCAATATCATCTACTGTAACTCCTGCTCGTCTGTACGCGTCTTCCACCGCCTTTCTTGTCCATGGCAAAATATAATCGCTATCAGCACTTTCCACAATTTTATGATCAAAGATCATAGGCGCTACTCTGTGCCCCCATCCTTTTATAACAGGAAATTTCTTATCAGCAAATTCTTCCTTCACGTATTTTTCACTTGCCAGAACAACTACTGCTGCGCCATCAGTAATCTGAGAACAATCTGATGTTGCCAGACGCCCTCCAACTAAAGGATTTGTATCTGTTCCCCGCGCATTCGCCTGTTCCTCTGACATAAACCACTTTCTTGTCTGTGCCAATGGATTTTTTTTCGCATTTTTATAATTTTCATTTGAAATTCTGGCCAAATTAGACAAAAACCTCTTTTCATCAAGATTATACTTCTTGATCAATTCGTCTGCCAGACGCCCAAAAAGTTTAGGAAATGGATAATCAATTCCCTTTGCCTCCGACTCATAAAACGCTGCATGTCCAAGATAGTCGCCGCAGATCTTCGCATCTACAGTCTTCATCAACTCCCATCCTACCACAATAGCAACATCGTAATCTCCAGAAGAAATCTTAGTAATCGCAGCGTCGATGGCCGCAGAAGAAGAAGCACAAGCGGCCTCATACCGCGCAGACGGTACTCCATAAAAAGCACTGTCAACTTCTGTCAAAAGAGCACCTAAATGTCCCTGCTGTACATATAAATCCCCGACAAAATTCCCAACGAAACAAGCAACTCTATTTTCTTGATTCAGCGCTTTAATAGTACTGTAATCCAACTGTACACTTGCTAATGCATCTGCCATTACTTCGCGAAGTAATGCTATCTCTGTTTTCCCCTCTTTTGTCCAGTTACGCTCAAAATCCGTCTGAGCTCCGCCTAAAACATAAATTTTCTTTTCCATTTTCACTCCTAATATTTTGCTTTTAAAAATGTTCTATAATCATATTTAGATACCGGGGCTTCCATAACCAGATCTTCGATTTCTTTTAGCGACAAATCGATATTATTCAAATCACACTCTCGAATCAATTCTTTAACACATGCCTTTCCTCCAAAAGCATCAATTACAGCTAATGGAGGAATCCAGTTAAAGCCTGTAGCCATAACATCATCTGCCGAAAAAAGATCATATGCAACTTGCTTTGCTGTGTGCAACGCATACACCAGATACCGCACAAGAAAATCCCTTGCCAGTTCAAGCTCGGCATTGCTGCCATTTCGCAATTCTCCAGCAGCCTTATGATAGCCTCCATTTCTGAGCGCTTCTACTACTTTTTCCACACTCTTACATTTACTGCTATTCTTTACTTTATACTGAGAGTCAATAAGATTATAAACAAGAGTCTCCTTTATTCCCCTATCATTTTTCACAGTCTTATAAAGACCTTCCCCACTTTTTCTTCCCATCTTCCCTTGCGAAATTAACTCTTCAACATATCGGGGAAGTTTAAAACTCTCCAAAGAACAGTCTGCACTATTATACCAGACATTATCCACAATCGCTTTATGAACATCCAGCCCTACAAAATCTGCCGTTACTATAGGCGGCATATTTCTGCCTGTAAATGGCCCTAAAACAGAATCTATATATTCAATTCCACCTTTATCTTTATACTTTTCCGCATATTGCAATGCTTCATTTATAAAGAAAAATCCAATTCTATTCCCCAAAAACGCCGCTTGGTCCTTAACAACCGCTACTGTTCTGTATAACTTACTTTTTAAGTAATTACAAATTGCATCTATTGTTTTCTGTTCCATTTTTGCGGACGGAATCAACTCGCACAAAGTCATGCTGTATGGCGGATTAAAAAAATGCATTCCGGTATATCTGCACGCCACATATTCGGGCAACTTCGCAGCCAACTTATCAATTGACAGACCAGAAGTCCCGGAACAAAGAAGCGCCTCATTTTTTAAATAAGGGATAACTTTCTGATTCACCTCATTCTTAATTTCATAATCCTCAGCAACGCTTTCAAATATCAAATCTGATTCAGCCACAACCTCTTTCAAGCTATCATAAGTAACGGGAATCAATTTCTCTGCAATTACACCAGCTCTAACAGTCTTAGCTGCATCCTGTCTGGCTTTTTCTGCCCGCTGCATATCCCTGCACATCATATATACTTTAGCGTTGCCAAACGAAGCAAAAATAGCGGAAACATTTCTTCCCATTGAGCCATTTGCACCCAAAACCATTACAGTTCTTATATTCATAGTTTTAAATCCTCCATGGTAGCTTCTCTTAATACTTTGCCTGGGCTTCCTACAATCACCTTCTGATCTTCCACATCTTTCAGAACCATAGCACCCATTCCAATAATACATCTTGCTCCTATCTTGACCTGATTTTTCACAATAACCCCAGGCGCCAGATAGCATTCATCTCCAAGTTCTGAACTTCCGGCAAGCAACGACATTGCTGTTATTTTTGTCCTTTTTCCAATAATTACATTATGCGCGATATGACATAAATTATCAATTTTAACATAATCGCCTATAATGGTATCATCCAGTGTTCCTCTGTCTATACATGTATTCGCGCCGATTTCAACATCATGTCCGATTTCAACTCCCCCAAAGTGTGGAACTTTTATGCTGATTCCATCATCATTTTTAAAATATCCAAACCCCTCTTTTCCAATTACAACACCTGAATGGATAATAGTATTCTCTCCAATACACACTTTATTGTCTATGATAACATTATTTTCAATAAATACATTATCGCCTATCTCCACATCGTCGCCTATTACACTTCCCGCTCCAATATGGCAATTCTTTCCAATTCTATCTGTCGCAACGATTGCCCTACTGTCAATCCTTCTCTCTCTCTTCTTATAAAAGAACTCTGTCAGAATGCTAAAATAAATCTGTTTTGGATCTTCACAAAAAATATAATTTATATCTTTATCAAAAAAAATTTCTCTATTCTTTGTACATACTACTACTATATCTTTATAGGTTTTTAATCTGTCTATAATTTCTACAGTAACTGCTCTAATCCAAAGAATGCTACCATCTTTCGGGTGATTTAAAGAACAAAATCCTTTCACAAAGCCGTTATCGTTCCCGGAAAATTCATATTGGAACTCCTTTTCGCGCAAAAAATTCTTTATTTCTTGAATTGCTAATCCCATGGCAATACTCCTTCTATTATTTTATTTCCGGGCTAAGAACAAGTCGACTTTGATCCTTCTTATACTTCCGTCCGCATTTACTACATTTCAAATCATCAGTGAGTCTTTCCCCACATTCGCACACCCAGCCAATCTGTCGTGCTGGAACACCTGCCATAAGTGCATAATCTGGAACATCTTTTGTCACCACAGCGCCAGCGGCTATCATCGCCCATTTCCCAATTGTATGTCCACACACAATGGTCGCATTCGCTCCAACTGTCGCGCCTTCTTTCAGAACAGTTCGACGATACCCTGCTGTTCCCTTCGGATACTTTGCTCTTGGAGTAAGGTCGTTCGTAAAAACCATAGAAGGACCACAGAACACATAATCCTCAAGCTCTACTCCTTCATAAATGCTTACATTATTTTGTACTTTTACCCCATTTCCGATTTTGACATGATTTGAGACATTCACATTCTGACCAAAAGAACAATTTTCTCCAATCCTCGCTCCACTCTGAATATGACAGAAATGCCATATTTTTGTGCCTTTTCCTATCTGGACATCGTCATCAATATAACTGCTTTCATGTACAAAGTATTCTTTTTCCACTTCGAAATCCTCTGAAATAATAAATCTTTACAGAACCTCAATATTCTCCCGATTTGCAACTTTCTTCATTACATTTTTTGTGTCAAATACAGCCTTTGCATTTTTCTGTATCATTTCATAATCTACATTGCTGTGCGCTGCTGTGATCATAATCAGATCATAAGAAGCGATAATCTCCGGGCTGATTTCAGGAATACTTTCTCTTTCTTTCCCATGATATATATATTTGGATACCCATGGATCATAGTATTCAATATCAGCGTGCTCTTTTTCAAGTTCCTCAATAACGCGAAGAGCAGGACTTTCTCTGTAATCATCAATATCCTGCTTATAGGCCACGCCGACAACCAACACTTTCGCGCCATTCATTGCCTTCTTAAACCTGTTAAGGATCTTGCTTGCCCGCTCCACACAATATTCCGGCATCTTATCATTAATCATCATGGAACTTTCGATCATTGATGTGTGGAAACCATACTCACGCGCCTTCCAGCTAAGATAATATGGATCAAGCGGGATACAGTGGCCTCCAAGTCCCGGTCCTGGATAAAACGCCTGGAAACCATACGGTTTGGTCTTTGCAGCATCAATAACTTCCCACATACTGATTCCCATTTCATTACACAGCATGGCAAGCTCATTCACTAATCCGATATTAATATTTCTGTAAGTATTCTCAAGAATCTTCTCCATTTCTGCTATTGCCGGAGAAGATACTTCATAAACATCCCCTTCCAGCACAGCACGATACATAGATGCAATCACTTCTGTCGCATCCTTTCCAATCGCGCCGACTACTTTTGGTGTATTCTTTGTCTTATAGATAAGATTACCTGGGTCAACCCGTTCTGGCGAAAAACCAAGATAAAAATCTTCTCCACACTTTAATCCAGAGCCTTTTTCAAGAATTGGCTTAATCAATTCCTCTGTCGTTCCCGGATAGGTTGTCGATTCCAGAACTACCATGGTTTCTTTTGTTAAATATTTAGAAATCGCCTCTGTGGAGGACTGAACATAGCTGATGTCCGGCTGCTGATGACTATCCAAAGGTGTGGGAACACAAATGGCAATAAAATCTACATCTTTAACAAAGCTAAAATCCGTAGTTGCCTTAAGCATGCCACTCTCGACCAATTCTTTCAAATCACTATCTACAACATCACCAATATAATTATGCCCCTGATTTACTAATTCAACCTTTTTCTCCTGTACATCAAATCCAATAGTCTTAAAGCCAGCTTTCGCCTTTTCTACCGCCAGCGGCAATCCAACATAACCAAGTCCAACTACCCCTACCACTATTGTCTTTTTGCAAATTTTTTCCATTAATTCTTTCTTCATTTTCTTTCTCCTTTCAAATCTCTTACTACTTTTTTGCTCGTTCTTCCCATGTGTTTTTTCATAAGACATGTAACTGCATTATTATGCTTTTCTAAAAGAACATTTGAGGTTTTCTTTATTTTCCCTAATATTTCTATTATGGAACAATCATTATATTTAATACAAAAACCATTATTTTCAACCGCAATCCATGATCTACTTTCATTCCTTATGATCTTTTCCTAAACTTAAATAAATCGTTTTTTGAAATATATGTTATAAATCTATTATCATTTTCAGCCATTTCTACGCAAATCTTCTTTTGAAAGAACACTTCCTAAATCACGCAAGTTCTCACCTAGTTCTTTATATCTCTCTTCAGAAGCACGTAACACAAATCTTTTTAAATTCTCTGTAATTGTCCTTTCCGTTTCGGAATACCAAAAGGGATGGGTTAACAGTTGTATTTTCAAACTTTCTCCATTTTTAACTACACTTTCTACATCCTCTCTCCAATTCATTCTGGCATCTGATATATACTTAATATCTTTAAAAAAAAGTCTTCCATAAGTATTCACTACATGATCTAATTCCATCTCCGATTCCAGCATTTCTTTAGAAGGACGATGCATTGATACAGTTCTTACTTTCTGACCAATTATCATCTCCAACAAATGAATCTCTTCATATATTGCTGCTCTAATTTGTTTCATATCTTTTCCTACATATTTTGTCTTATCAAAATGAAGTCCTATTTCATGTCCATATGACAGAATTTCTTTAACACAATTATAATTATATAAAGAAAGTACGTTATAAAAATCACTGCTAATTAATATAAAGTAAATTGATCTAACACCCATTTCACTTTCCATTTTTGCAAATTTAGCCGCTTTCCGTAAATCAAAATCTACATCATGTCGTAATATAACAAATTTATCATAATTTAAATAATTATAATAATCACATATTGAATAATTATTCTCTCTTAATAGCTTTAACAAATCCCTATATGCCTGCAAAGTAAATTTCATATCTTATCCCCCGATCAAACCTAAAATATCAATATTTTTTCCACTTTCTCTGTGAGGCTTTTATAATCATATTCCTTTACTACTTTCTTAGAATTAGCTTTAACCCTTAAAGATATTTGCTCGTAATTATCTTCAAGAAAAAGAAATGTTTCTGCTATCTTCTTTATACTTGGCTCTTTTAGTGTCAATCCCAAATCATATTTTTTAATCAAATCAAACGCTGCTGCCAAGTCAGATACGATAGGTTTTCCACTTGCTATATAATCAAATAATTTATTGGGGCTACACCCATACTTCATAATTGGCGTAGCAATACCGTGCATAAAATTCACTTTACCTCGTGATAAAATATATGGAATATATTTTTTATCAACCTTACCCCGAAAAAAAACGTTTCTTATATTTTTTTCATCACAATACTTCTCTAATATCTCTCTAGCACTGCCACCACCATAAATCACAAAACGTATATTTGTCTCTCCCCTATTTTGAATATATTCCGCCACATCAACCAATTTATCTAATCCATTGGCCTTTCGAATTGATCCAGTATAAATAATATTAAAATACTCATTATTTTCGAGCAAATCGTCTTGAATTGTAAAACGACAACAATTATATTCAAACTCTTCTTTATCAACGCCATTATTCACATGGAATATCTTACTTAAATCAATTTGTTTCTCCCACCCCTTATCCTTAATATAATTCACCCCGCCAGGCATGGTAAAAATAAGCCTATCTGCTTTTTGATAAATCCATTTCTCCAATTGATAAAGTACTCGAATTATTAGATTTCTTTTTGACATCTTGTTATAAACTACAATCGATTCCGGCCATAAGTCCCGGATCTCAACCACAACAGGAACCCGATGTCTCTTCCCAAAAAGCAACGCAAAAAAAGCCACAAACAGATCTGGTGACGATGTATAGATCACATCCGGCTTCTTCTTTTTCCAGAATTGCTTCATCGTCTTCCACATTTTAAAAGGCAGATCGATCATATTTACAATACGGTCTATCCCATTTCCCTTATAATCCCTGCTCCTGACGAAGGTATACTCCACTCCGTCTTCCATCTCTTCCCGGTACAGGGATTTATCCTTTATCATATTGATATCTGTATTATGGATCTTACTGGAAGTAAAGATCTTCACAGTATGACCTTTTTTCTGGAGATACTTGGAAAAATAATAATGTCTTACCAAGCCCCCCATGCTTGGCGGTATGGCATAATGGTTCACGATCCATACATTCATCACAGTTTCTCCTTCTCCACTACTTGATCACAGCAATAACTGTAGCAAACATTGTCCTGATATCCTGCAGAAAGCTGAATCTCTCAATCGCTTTCAGATTATAACGCATCTTCTCCGGCAGGATGGTATGGATATATACTTCATCCGCATCCGTTGCCGACTCCAGAAGTTTTTCTTCATCTTTATACTCGATGCTGGTCATGGACGTTACTCCCGCAGGCAGGAGCAAGGTCGCCTTCATCTCATTGGTATAATGCCGGACATACTTCTCTACTTCCGGCCTGGTCCCGACGAAGGTCATATCCCCTGTCAGGATATTAAGAAGCTGCGGCAGTTCATCCAGTCTGCAGCCCCTGAGTTTCTTCCCGATCTTCGTCACCCTGGCATCTCCCTTGGTAGTAACCTGGGTTCCCAGCTGATCCGCATGATCGACCATGGTCCGGAACTTGAAGATCCGGAACGGCTTTCCATACTGGGTCACCCGCACCTGCCGGAAGAAGACCGGTCCTCTGGAGTCTGCCTTGATCAGGATCCCCAGCACCAGCATCACCGGCGACAGCAGGATCACCAGCAGACCTGCCGCTATT
>UMIY01029371.1_pt1 | contig 15723 bp, 19 predicted proteins | sample 1965921 | NCBI WGS metagenome assembly UMIY01 (sample SAMEA4836134, study PRJEB28245) | human gut metagenome | biome: gut microbiome; material: fecal sample | place: Denmark | collected 2008
AAATCAGATTATTTTAAAATATTTTTTATAAATTAAATATTAATGTAAATTTAGGAGTTTTTATGTATAAAAGATTAAGAGAATTAAGAGAAGACCATGACTTAACTCAGGCTCAAATTTCTAGATATCTAAATATGTCTCAAACTGGATATTCAAAATATGAAACTGGAGAAAATGATATCCCCACTAAAATATTAATTGAATTATCAAAATTTTATAAAGTTACAGTTGACTATTTATTAGGCTTAAGCGATAAATAGCTGGAACAAGGGGACAGTTCCGTTGTTCCAGCTAAATTTTGCTAAGTATATCATACCAGCTGTATACTCTTTTTATGTTTTTTTCTTCTATATTTTTATTGTATGGATTGTCGTAACAAAGCACTGGTATTTTTTGCGCTATGTCTAAGATATTTCTAGGTGAGTCCTCTATCATTATGTCAATGTTATTTTCTAAACAATATGGTAATTTACTCCCCTTTGTAAAAATTAACCTATCATAATAAATATTATATTTTTTTAGCCAAGCTCTTACCAGCTCTTGCATTTTTCCATAATACTCTAGTGGAAGCCCCTCTTCATTTCTAGCAGTTATAATGTATATTTCATTATTTTGCTTCAACTTATCTATGACCTCCTTGGCGAATTCTCTCGGATTATATTCTATAGAATAATATGGCAAATATTCGTTCCAAAACTTTTCTGTATCCTCTAATGATATTCCTAATGCTTTTGATTCATCATATTCATCTTCTTTTATAATATACTTAATATTATTTTCATAGCAGAACTTTGCTCCATAATCTGCCACAAACCTTGCTATATCTGTAATACATCCATCCATATCTATTCCTATTCTCATTATTATTAATTCCTTCCTTACTTATGTTATTTTCATAGTTACTCAATATTATATTTTAGTTATATTCTAATGTCAATTAATTTTTCTAGGAATTTGTCCATTAGGGACACTCCTTTTCGGTCAAGTTTTTGTCCGTTGGGGACACTCCTTTTTGACCAAGTTTTTGTCCGTTGGGGACACTCCTTTTTGTGCGAAAAAATAAAACAGGTCATGAAGCATGAATAATCTTACTCATGTTTCATGACCTGTCCCCGCGTTACAAAATTGGAACAATGGAACCGTCCCCTTGTTCCAACTATGCTTTTTTTGCAAGTTCTGCAACTTCTGTAAAAGCTTTTGGGTCTGTTACAGCAAGTTCTGCTAGCATTTTTCTGTTTATTACAACATTAGCTTTCTTTAATCCAGCTATTAATTTGCTGTATGTTAAACCATTCATTCTAGCTGCTGCATTTATTCTTGCTATCCATAATTTTCTAAAATTACTTTTTCTGTCTTTTCTACCTACATATGCATACATTCCAGATTTCATAACAGCTTGTTTTGCCATTCTAAATCTATAATGTTTTGCACCATAGTATCCTTTTGCTCTTTTTAATATTTTTTTATGCTTTTTACGTGTAATTATTGCTGTTTTTACTCTTGCCATTTCTTTTCACCTTCCTTAAATTTTCATTTTATTTTCTAGTTTCCGTATGGTAATAATCTCTTAATACCTGCCTCGCATGTCTTATCTGCATAGGCATCCATAACTTTTCCTCTAGCTTTTGCTCTTGGAGTTTTATTTGCTAAAAGATGTCTTCTATTAGATTTTGTTCTTTTTACTTTTCCTGTAGCAGTATATGAATATCTTTTCTTTGCTGCTTTGTTAGTTTTTAATTTTGGCATAACTTATTCCTCCTTGTGAATTTTATTTATATAATATTTTATATATTAACAAAATTATTTTTCTGCTTTTTTAGATAGTATTATAAACATGTTTTTACCTTCTAAAACAGCTTTCTTTTCAGGACTTGCAATGTCAGATAAAGCGTCTATAAATTTGTTTAAGTTTGCTTCACCAAGTTTTACATAGTTTAGCTCTCTTCCTCTAAATCTAACTGTTATCTTAACTTTATTGCCATCCTCTATGAACTTTCTTGCATTTTTTACTTTGAACTCAAAGTCATGTTGCTCGATATTTGGTGTAATTCTTATTTCTTTTACTTCAAATACCTTTTGCTTTTTTTTAGCTTCTTTTTCTCTCTTAGCTTGCTCGAATTTATACTTTCCATAGTTCATAATTTTGCAAACTGGTGGTTGTGCGTTTGGCGCAACTAATACTAAATCTAGCTTTTTGTCATATGCTAAGTCTAAAGCTTCGTTAAGTCTTACAACTCCCTTTTTTTCTCCTTGTTCATCAATTAGTTGAACTTCTTTTGCTCTAATTTGTTCATTAACAGGTAATTCTTGTTTTATATAAAACACCTCCAAAAAATATATGTGTGCACTTTAGGCACAAAAAAATTGATTTGTCTTGAAACAAACCAATCCACAATTATCTGCAGTAATCATTACTTTTCTACGCATGTTATCCACATTTTGCATAATATATGTGCATAACGCACTATATATGATTACTTTTTGCTTTTATTTTAACTTTTCTAAATTTATTTCTATATAAATAATTAGTTCAGTTAAAACATAGTCTCTTACCTTTTCCTACATAAGTTAAGGTGAGAAGTGGATTGCTTCTTCTTCAAACGACTATTCTATAATACTATATTTTTGCAAAAATGTCAACACATATTTAAAAATTTCTGAAACTTGTCCAAAAGGGACACTCCTTTTTGGACAACTTTTTGACCGTTTTGGAGTGTCCCTTTCGGACAAGTTTGGTTAATTTTTCAATTTTTCTTGACATTTGCGTACTTTTGTTATAAAATATTATAGCATTATATTGAATATGACCAAGGGAAAGCTTCTCCCCGGTGGCTTTTACTGTGGTTTCATATATATTAATTTTATTTATGAAATGGAGGATACATATTACCATGAATAATACAACATATAGTATTAAAAAAAGTGAAATTGAAAGAAAATGGTATATAGTTGATGCGGCTGATAAGCCTTTAGGAAGAGTTGCTACAGAAGCTGCTAAATTATTAAGAGGAAAACATAAACCAACTTACACTCCAAACTTAGATACTGGAGACCATGTTATTATATTAAATGCAAGCAAAGTTGTTTTAACAGGAAAGAAATTAGACCAAAAAGTTTACAGACATCATTCTGGATATATTGGTGGTTTAAAAGAAATTAAAGCAAGGGATTTATTACAAAAAAATCCAGAGCAAATGATGATGCGTGCTGTAAAAGGTATGCTTCCACACAATAGTTTAGGAAGACAAATGCTTAAGAAATTAAGAGTATATGCAGGAGCAGAGCATGAGAATGCAGCTCAAAAACCAGAAGTTTGGAATTTTTAATTAAAGGAGGATTTTTAAAATGCCTAAAGCAAAAACAGATAAAATAATGTTTTATGGTACTGGAAGAAGAAAAAGCTCTATTGCTAGAGTTAGACTAGTAGAAGGCAAAGGAGCTATTACTATAAACGGAAAAAATATAGATGAATATTTAGGAACAGATACATTAAAAGTTATCGTTAGACAACCTCTAACTGCTACAAATACTACAGATAAATATGATGTTATCTGCAAAGTACAAGGTGGAGGATTTACAGGTCAAGCTGGAGCAATTCGTTTAGGTATTGCAAGAGCATTATTAGAAGCAAATAGCGAATATAGACCAACTCTAAAAGCTGCTGGATTCTTAACAAGAGATTCTCGTAAGAAAGAAAGAAAGAAATATGGTCTTAAGAAAGCTAGAAAAGCTCCACAATTCTCAAAGAGATAAGATTTATACAAAACTCAAACCTCGAAGTTTTATACTTTCGAGGTTTTTTGTTTTATCTTTTCCCTATTCTCTTTTTTCCAAAGTAGAACTAGTCTACCATATCTATTAATTGGTCTTCATTTAATCCTTGCAAATTATAATAAGCATCTGGAATATTGCCAACAATTACTCCTTCTATCAGAAGCACCTGGTTTGTAATTGTTTCTGTTATTGTTTCATACGGAGTTAGAATGGTAACATTACACACTACCTCCAAGTACACTCTATGTAGTGTTTGATTGATTCCCGCTTCTTTAAATTCTGACTTTAAATCTGTAATCACATTTCCGTCCGTCATCATTTTTATCTTTATGTCAGGCCCCATTCCTGCAAAATATTTACTTCCTAAAAAGCTGCCGAAGTTTTATTGTAAAAGTATTGTTTTCTTCTTTTTCCAATTCATCTTGTATAAGTATTGGTATATCAGAAATAATCTTATTTATTGTTATCATGTCAGCACTTATCATTTTTATATTATTTTCATCATCTTTTATCACTCTAAACAAGTCTTCATATTTATAATCCGCCATAACCCTTGTTGCCTCTTCATTTGATATCTTAGTAGCAATAGATTTTGCCATATTTTTACACTGCTCATCTATAATTGGCATAGTTGCATCAATTGCGGTTTTTAATACAATAATCGCAATTCCAAGTATTGCGATTATTGTTAATAGTTTTCTAAAATTTTTATTATTCTTTATTCCTACACTTTTAAAATTTGGCAGTTTTATTCGTGGTCTACTAAATATTTTCTGCTCTTTTTTATTCATGATATCTAGGAATAAATAATTGCTGTCCTACATTAAGTTTATCTACATTTTCTATTCCATTAATCCTTGCTATCTCCTCCACCGTACTTCCAAATTTCTTTGCAATTTTCCATAAAGTATCACCATCTTTAACATAATATATGACTAAACTGCAAGTACATGCACTTCTATTTTCTTCCTCTTTAATGTCGTCAATTATGTTGATCTCTGCACTTTTTGCCATTGTTACATTAAATATTATATCTATTTTTACATCGATGCTATCATCCGATGTTATTACAAAATCTTGCGCTCCCATTTCAATATTTGTCTCTATATTAGAATTTTGATTAACCCCTGGAAAATCAACATTAAAATTAAATGGAACAACTATTTTCTTTGTATCAACTCCATTACTAGAATTGAAAATGTAATTTAAAGTCACTTCTCCTTCGTATAGAATTCTATCATTTAATACAGTTTGTTTTGTGATATCCACATTTGTAGTAACATCATATATTTTATTTCCAGCAAGCTCAGGTATTGTCTGCTTTTCTCGTATATTGCAAGTACTTTGCACATTTTCTTTTCTTTGCATTATTTTTATTTGTTTTTGTGTAAACATTATATTCATAGTCGGACTGTATAAATCTTGTATAATGTTTATTTCTTGGTTTCTATACACTTCACAATAAATTTCAATCTCTACTTCAACATACACAGAATGGTCCTCTGCATTGTTTGGCTTAATCACCACATTTTTTATTTCGTATTTTGTGTTGCATACATTCTCTTCTGTAACATCAGGCATATCAATAAAGCCCATAACAGGAATTACACTTTCCACTGTATTCATTCTGTTATCATCTGTTAGGTATAGAAGTCTTACATTTAAGTCTGCCTTTGCTAAAATTTTATTATAGCTTATTTTCACATCTTTATTCGAAATGTGCAAATCTGCTTTCATTATTTCTGCCAAGTTATCTATATTATCTATAACCAGAGTATCTTTTGCATATACTTTTGTGCTTCCCCTTCCAATAAGTGAATTAATATTTAAATTTTTATTTAGCATCTGTATTCCTTTTAAATTTACATTATTTATAATGTCTATATCTTCATTTGTAGTAACTTTAATGTTTATCTCTAAAAAGGCTTTTATGCCTATCTTTCTTCCATTAATTACTTTACATTCAATATTTTTTAGTTTAACTTCTGTGTCTAAATTCATCTCTGGCATAGCATTTGGAACATCAATCACCTGTGTAAAATCTAAATTCACATTCACTCCTCTTATGCTGTTATTTTCATCATCTGCTAAATACATAACATATGTGTCTATACATCCATCTAACCTTACTTTGCCTTCGTTTATCTCTTTTTTATAAATACAAACAGTTCCACTTGTACTAATTGCATTCAATATATCTGGCTTTATATCTGGAATTATACTATCTCCTTCCACTATCACAGTCTCTGTTTTTTGCGCTATAATGTGATTTACACATATATTGTCCCTTGTAGTTTCTATAGCCATTAATCTCCCTCCTTATATTTCTGATTACTTAATATATATTGGGACGACTAAAAAAAAATTCCTATTTTAAGGAATTTTTTTGTGGCGCTATAGTGCAGGACTAAAAAATATAGAGACAGTTTTTAACCTGTCTCCTTACTTCAGTTATGCTTCAACAGCAGAAAGTGGTGGTATTAATGGGCTATATCCATTTCCGTCAAACACATCTACTTCAATTGTTCTAGTTAATATATCTGTGTAACTATAGCTTGCATTTCTATCATTTTCTTCAAACTTTATCACAAATAAATTTGGATAAGCTTTTTCTATTGTAGCTTCTTTCTCAAACGATTTACTCCTTCCTAAAGACCCCTTCACAATTATCTTTTGTCCAATTTTTTCATCAATATCTGTTTTTAAATTTGTAATATCTTTTTGGCAAATCATTTAATCACCTACTCCTATATTTCTGCACAAATATTATCACAAAAATAGCCCAAAGTCAAAATAGGTCGGTTGTTGTCGAACTTCTGTATTCTGCTTGTTTCTAAGGTTTTACGCATTTTTTACAGTAATATTACATTTATATTACATTTTTGTAAAACTTGCACATTAGGGACACTCCTAAATGTGCAAAAACTTGTACATCGGGGACAGCCCTTCCGAGGAGTGTCCCAAAATTCCAAGAACTTGCACAAAAAGGAGTGTCCCTAATGGACAAGTGAGCCAAGTTAAATTAGCAAAATCTTCTTTTTTCCATTTGCTCCAATTCCGGTTTATTCCTCTTTCTCCATCTCTCAAATCTTCCTCAATATCTTGGATTGTAAGATATCTATTTGAATCTGTAGTAGCTATTTTTTCTGCTACTACAAGCGGGTCCACAAAGTCTATCATAATTCTTGCTGGCGACGATGCAAAGTTTGCACCCGCTTCTATAAGCGCTTCATAATAACTTTGGCACGCTCCAGCAAAAATAACTAAGTTTTTATTTTGCCCTCCCTTTCTAGCATTCCTTACTGTCTGAGCAAAATATCTCGAATTCCTATAATTATATATATCTTCATATCTTCTTCCTGCTTTTATCATTCCGTCATGCCCGAGTAACTACTAATATATCTGGCTTATATCTATCTATTAAGGCATTTACTACATTTGCTTGTCTATTTTCTGCAATATTTCTTACAATTGCATCTAAGCCCATCTTTTTATAATACATGCTAGATTTTTCGCTATACTTTTTATCTCCATCTGCTGACTGTAGTTTAGTAAACTAATTTTTTAATTTAACTTAAAATTAAATCTAATTTCTAATGATCTATCTTCATTAAAAATTACTTCACTTACTAATTCATTTAAATAATTCATTAAATTGTCTTTATTTTTAAATTCTTTAAATTTTTGTATTACTTCATTTTTATTTTGTTCACATATTATTTCTTTAGTTAATTCTTCCTTTTGTTTTTCATAAATTTCTATTTGCTTGTTTAAACTTTTTCTTTGTTTTATAAATTCATCCATTGTTATAATATTATTCGTTTTATTTAAATACAGTTTTTTGATTTGTATTTTCTGCCTCTTAATCTCTTTATTTATATATTCCTTTTGGTTCTTATATTTCTTTTGTTCTACACTATATTTAATGGCATTTTGGATAATATAATCTTTTGTTATTTTGTTATTTATAATTTTATTCAATTTAAAATAAATTATATTTTCTATTTTTTTAGTTGATATAATATGTGTATTGTTGCAAGTCTTGTTTTTATTTTTTCCATTTGGGCAATATAAGCTAAATGTAATTTTATCATTTTCTCTTTTTCTGCCACTTACCTTCATAAACTTTCCACATTCTCCACACTTCACGATACCTTCAAGCTTTCCATGATATTCTTTTTTTCTATTAATTTTTTCATTATTTCTTTTTATTTTTTCATTAGCTTTTTTATACAATTCTTTACTAATGATTGCTGGATGTGTATTTATTACAATATCTCTTTTAGATTGAATTATATAATCTCTTTTCTTTTGTCTGTAATTTTCTTTTCTTGATTTTCTTTTATATGTATTACCAATATATATTTGATTTCTGATAATTCTATAAATAATACCTGGAGACCATTTATCATAATAGATTTTATTTTTTGCTTTTGTCATTTTTAAATACTGCATAGGTGAAAGTATTTTTTCTTTATTTAAGTTTTGAGCTACTTGATTTCTTGTTTTTCCATTTGCAATCTCTTCAAATATTCTTTGTATTATAGTTTTAGCTTTTTCATCAGGAATCAATGTTATTTTTCCATTGTCTTCTTTTATCTTTTTATATCCATATGGTGCTATAAATCCCATATAATAGCCTTGCTGAGTTTTTTGCTTTTTCACTTCTTGTATTTTTTTGGATGTTTCTTTTATATATCTGTCATTCATAATCCCTTTAATTCCAATCATAACTTCGTCTACATCATTCTTATTCCTATTACTATCGTAATTTTCATTAATAGCAATATATCGTATATTGTGTTCTGGGAAATATCTTATAATATAATAGGTTGTTTCTATATATTCTCTACCTAATCTTGAAAAATCTTTAGTTACGATAGTTCCAATATTTCCTTTTTCCATTTCTTTTAACATTTCTTCAAAAGCAGGTCTCGAAAAATTTATTCCTGAAAAACCTTCATCTATATATTTTCTATGTAGTTCAATTTGATTCTTTTTTGCATATTCTTCTATTAATGCAATTTGATTTAATATACTTTCTGAATATGTATTCCTATCATCTTCTTCAGATAATCTTATATATGCACAATTAATTTTACTCATTTTCGTCTTCCTTTTTAATATTAAAATTCAAATATATTTTAATCTGCTTATTTTCCATAATTTCAATTTTTTTAATTAAATCTAATAATATTTGTTTACTTGGATTTTTTAATGCTAAAAATTTATTTATTTTATCAAACATCACTTGATGGTTATCTGCTTCTTGCTCATTTTTTTCTATCAACTCTTCAATCTCATTTATTTTATTTTCCAGAATATCTTTATCTTTTTCTAAATCTTGTTTTAATTCTACAAACTCTACTTCAGAAATAATATCATTGGTTTTATCTACATATAAATCTTTCAATGCTTTTTTTAAAATGTTTCTTTTTTGTATATAGGTTTCTTTTTCTTTTTCAAAATCTTTTTGGCTAAATACATTTTTATTTTGTTCTTGATAAATAGTTTGCATTTCATCTTTATTAGAATATCTTTTTAATATATTTCTTAAATAATCAATAACAATTTTATTTAATTTTTCCTCGTTAAAATAATGTAAACTACAAACTCCATTTCTATATCTTATATTATTTGTACAGCAATAATAAGTCTCAATACTATCCTCTTTATATTTTCGTTTGATTTTCCTTCTTCTAACAGTCATTGTTCTTCCACAATCTCCACACACAACCAGTCCTTTTAATAAATAATCATATTTTTTATTGCAATTAGCAACATTTTTGTTTTTCATTGCTTGAGCCTTTCCAAAAATTTCTTTACTAATAATTGGTTCTACTGCATTTTCTATTACTATCCATTGGTCTTTATTTAGTTTAATTTTTTTCTTGCTTTTGTAACTAACTTTGTCAAATTTTCTTTGTACTAAATTTCCTATATATATTGGATTTGAAAGTATTTGATTTATAGTGGATAATCCCCATAAATTAGTTGTATAAGTTTTCTTAATATTTCTTTTATTATAAATTGATGGTGGTTCTATGTTTTCATCAGATAACTTTCTAGCAATCATGGTTGGAGTCCAACCTTCTATTCTCAATTTAAAGATTCTTTTTACAATTTGACTTGCATATTCATCAATTTCTAATTTACAATTATTCTCCTTTGAACGTTTATATCCATATGGCACTGTACTTCCCATATATAGTCCTTGTTTCATTTTATTTTGTCTTACACTTTTTATTTTTTTTGATATGTCTTTCAAATACCAATCATTAACAATTGTTTGAAATGGTATCATATCTTCTACACCATTTGGATTTAATGTATCAAAATTTTCTAATATGGCAATATATCTAATATTATGTTCTGGAAAATATTTAAACATATAATGACTTGTTTCTATAAAATCTCTACCTAACCTAGATATATCTTTTGTAATGACTGTATTTATTTTTCCTTTTCCTATCTCTGCAATCATTTTCTTAAATTGTGGTCTTTCAAAATTGCCTCCACTATATCCATCATCAACAAAAAATTCACATTCTCCAAGTTCATTTTTATTTACATAGTTCTTTATTAATTCTCTTTGGTTTGTAATACTCTCACTTTCTCCTTTTTTCTCATCCTCCTTTGATAGTCTAATGTATGCAGCAATCTTCTCCATATATCATCTTCCTTCCACAAATTAATATATGAAAAAATACCTAACTGAATATAAGTATAACGTGCTCTATACTTTTTGTCAGCCCTTGATTCAAGTATTTTCTAATTTCAAAAATTGTTTGAATATTTTTAGGATTTTACTTTCTATATTTTCTTTTGTTTCATCATAAATAAATATAACTTTTTCTTCATTCATTATTTGTTCTCTCCATTCTTAATTTTGTAATATTAAATTTTATGAATTTTAATATTATTTATGATTTTGATAATTTGTCCATTTTAACCTCTTCTATATATTATAGTCCGCTCAATTTTGTAAAATCGGACAAATTTTGGGAATTTTTTTGTATTTTTTTATGTTTTATGATTAGAAGTTCTCATTTTGCACTATTTTTATTTGATAATGAATAAAAATTTGTTTCAAAATATGATTTTAACAAAAAAAATTAGATAGGTAATAATTTCCCATCTAATCTTATATAAAAAATTAACTATATATTATCTTTCTTCTCTATTTATTTGTTTATATAATATTCTGTTAATCTATTCCTTAATTCTTTCATTATTTATATTTAAACATATTTCCAAATTCTTTTATATTGTTTTAGCTGTTCAGTTTTCTTGATTTGAGCTACTGGGTGATACGAAGGAATTATAGCAAAATCATTTATTTTTATTTCTGGATAATTAGCAATTGTTTCTTTTATAGTTTTGTTTATAATAAAATTATAACTTTTTGATAATGAGTATAATGGATAATATCCTAATGTTAATATAACTTTTGGCTTAACTATTTCAACCTGTTTTTTTAAGTACGCGCTACAATTGTCTGTTGATTTTTTTAAATCAATATTATCGCCTCTGTATTTTGTACCAGTTCTTGCACACATAATTGCATTAGTAATAAATGTATCTTCTAAGCAATATAAATTATTAGAAGATTCTTTTATATAATAATCTAATTGTTTTTTCGTATTACTTTTTTCTTGTTCTATTAAATTTTCCCAATTATTTTTTGTTGGACTTTGCATATATAATTGATGTAGTGATTTCATATCTACATAAGGACCCCAGTCTTGTCCAATAATCATAATTTTAGAATTTAATCTATTGAACCAATCTGTCCAAATGGATGGAATATTTTTACTAAAAGTTAGATTATTATATATATTTACTAAAGAACAATCTCTATCATTTTTATTCCTTAAGTTAATACATTTTTGACAAGTTCCCATTTCTTCCAACAGTAAATTAAATAATTTATCTTTCATACTGTGACTCCTAATATTTTTAATTTTCAAAGTAAAATGCATATCTAGTATTATTTCTTATAAAACGTTCTTCATAATTTTCATTACTAGCAGATTTAACAACTTTTCTCCAAAATTCTTGAGCTCGTTTGTTTTTTAGCAAAGTTCTTATTTCCCATTTTCCTTTATATTTATTAAACATTTCATTTGCCATAAACGTCCCTGCTCCGTGCTTTCTATATTTATTTAAAACAAAGAATTCTGCTATTTCATTCATTCCATCTTCGTTAAATCTTTCTAATACAAAACCTGCTATTTGACCATCACATTTTAAAATATATGGATGTCTTTCTTCTTGTGTCCAATACAAATCTATATACTTGCTTAATTTAAACAAACCATTATCTAATAATTGAAAATTAGTTGTTTCGTCTTCATAAAAACTCAATTCATAAGTATATAATTGCATTAAATTAAAAATTATATTTTTGTCTTTTTCTTGTACTTCTAATAGTTCAAACATAAGGCTATACTCCTTTAAATAAATTTTATATTTCATTATTTATAAAATCATCAATTTTTTCTATTATAAAGCTAGGAATTGTATCAAATTTAATTAAATTTAATGAATAGATATAGTCATTTTCTATATGATATATCTCATCAACGAATTTTAATACAATATCATCTAATGTACCTCTTTTATTAGTTATTTCTAGATATTCTCTAAAAATTTGAGATTTTAAATAATTATTTTGTTCATTTTTATATAAATGTAAAATATTGTCTTTTGTATAATATTGATTCAATACTAGTTGATAGTCAAAATCTGTTATAAATTCTCTTATAAATAAAATTCCTAAATTTATTTTTTCTTGTGGAATTTCTTCATATATGTCACTAGTTCTCTTTCTTTTTATTTCTTTCCTACCATGAATAAGACAAGATAATATTTCATATGCTATGTTTATGCTTTCGTCATTATTAATATTTGACAACTCTATATATTTTCTAAGAAAAGCTATCCTAGAAATAATATTTATTTGACTGTCTTTTGCATAAGTATAATATAAATTAATAGATAATTTTATATCATTATCCCTAGTTATAATGTTTTCGCTAATAATTCCATCGATATTTTTTATATAGTGAACTATTGCTTCATTATTTGGTTTTCCATTTATAACGAAATCTATTACTGGTTCAAAGTCATGTGTTAACATTAAGACAGTTTTATTTCTTAGACTTTTTAAAGATTTTGTATTAGAAAACAGTCTATCTATTATGGCATATTTTTTATTTCCATCAAAAGAAGATATTGGATCATCTAAGATTATCAAATCTGCTTTTTGGCTTAAAGCATAAAACATAAACAAAACTAATGCAAAAGCATTTTTTTCTCCCCAACTAAGATGTCTTTCTATATTATCTACATTTATTTCCTGCTCGATATTTTTAGAATACTTTAAAAATGTTTTTGCTTCATTATCTTTTTCTACAATTATATCAAATTTATAATCAAAACCTGCTATTTCAAGAAAATCATTTATTTCTTTTTTTGACTTTTCGACTGTTGATTTTATTATACCATTTATTGCTCCAACTTCTGCTTTTAATTCTTCTATTTTTTCTAATATTTTTTCGATTCTATTATTTACTGAATCGCAAATACTTATAAATAAATCACCACCAAAATAAGTAATATCATCCGCCTTTATTTTAAGATTTGAAACTATGTTACCTAGGTTTGAAATATCAGTATTATTTTTTAAATTATATGAATCAAAATTTATTATTTTTATAAATTTATCTAATAAATAACTATAGTCTGCGATAAATTTTTTAAATACTAGCATTATTTCATCTTCATTTTTAGGCTCCATTATACAATTTTGTAAAGCATTATAACTCTTTTCATTCATATAATTTTGAAGTTGTTCAATTAATTGTTTCATTTCAGTTAGGTGTTTTACATCATTCTTTTTATAGGTATCTTTAAATTTTTTCTTTTCTTCATCGTAGGTACTTTTTAAAGATTCAGTACAAAAAGGACATTTTTTCTTATCATCAAATTCAAATCCTTTAGTTTTCCAATCAATCCAATTTATATTTTTTTCTTTATCAGACAGAAAATCACTATAACTTTCTAGTTCTTTTGGAATTTGGTATATATTTTGCTTGTTTAATATACTCTTAAAATCAGAAGTTTGATATACCTCTCCAGAAGTCTTTAATTTTAGTCTTGGTTCAAGATTTGATAAAGTTTCTAGTAATTTTTTAGTATTTTCATCAGCAATGTTTTCCTTGTTTAGACTTTTTAGTTCTTCTAGTATTAATTTTCTCTTTTCATCATATTGATCAGATTTAATAAATACTTCAAAAGAATTGTTTATAACTGTATCACCATTAAAAACAATGTTGTTTACAAAATCAGAATTAAAAGTAACTACTTTATTAATATTTTCACTAAATTCTACAGATGGTTCTTCTAAACTACCAAATGTTTTTAAAAACGATAAATCGTCTTTGTTTTCAATTGCCAAAGCTATAGTTGATTTTCCAGTTCCATTTATTCCATATTTAATATTCAACTTATTCTTTTCTATACATATATTGCCTTTTCTTATATTATTGCAATTCTTAATTGTTATGTCCATTTATACTCTCCTCTTATATTTAATTTGCAACCTTTATTAATCCACCAAAATAATCTAGAACATTCTCAATAACATCTTTTATAGGTATTTGTAGCCAGTTGTTATTTGCTGTATTAATCCTTGATTGGAATCTACTATTATTTAAAATACTTGTTAATCTCCTATTTACATCTTTTAATGACTTTTCTCTCATACTTTCATCTAGGAAGATTAATATATCTATGTACTTTAAAAGCTTGTCCTTATTTAAGTCTTCATTATTAATTAAATAATAAAAATCAAAAATATCTTTAAATCTAGTAGATGTAATACCAAACTTTAATAATGATTTTAGTTTTTCAACAATTATTTGTTCCTTTGAATTTATAAGTAAGCTAATGCTTTCATCAATTATGTTAAAATCAAAGTAATATTCATCTTGCTCCATATCAAAATATTTATGTACTCCAATATCCAGTTTGGAACTTATTGAATAATGATTTTTATCAGTAAGTGTTATATAAACTCTTTTTCCATCATAATCTTGATGATGTAACGACTCAATTTTTCCTGTAATTTTAATCTTAATATCATCATCAGTATTATTTAATTCTTTTATAAAATTACGAATAGATTTATCTTCCAAAGAATATTTTATAAAATCAATATCCATATCTCTAGTGGCACGACGCATATCTTTAGAAATATTATGCATTACAACTCCACCTTTTACAGTAATATTTTTTCGATATTTGCTTTTACCAATTTTAAGTAAAACAATATCTTGTGCTACTTTTGGAATTGCATCATCTTCAGAATAACCTGCTTCTACATATTTATTAACTAACTCATAAATATCCATTAAAACACCTCATCTTGTATTATTTCAAAAATTTTGTCTCCATTCACAAAGTATTGTAAATATTCTTCTATCTTTTGTGTGTCTAATGAAGTTGCTAGTTTTCTATAATTAGATATAATTTCTTTATATAAATCATATCCTACTTTATTTTTATTTCTAGCTAAATCAATTAACATTCTTTCTTTATCATAAATATTTATTTTTATACCTTCATAATTAATTTGAGTTTTTCCTAAATTATATAATTCATCTTTCATACGAATTTGTTTTATTTTATTAGAAGATATCATTCTGTTATTTCTATCTGTAGCTAAATATATTTTATCTGGAATCACATCTGTCAAATTATGGTAGTAATAAGCAGAATAAGAAGTAAATATTCCATAAGGATATTTCTTCATTATAATGGCTAAATAATGTACACTTGGTGTATCAGAATATATTCCTTTTTCTATTTTATACATTTCTTTTTTTTCTAATGCTTTTCTAATTTGATAAGTACTTTTATATTTGTTTTTTATTTCACTATGAC
>UMIY01040542.1_pt1 | contig 15666 bp, 15 predicted proteins | sample 1965921 | NCBI WGS metagenome assembly UMIY01 (sample SAMEA4836134, study PRJEB28245) | human gut metagenome | biome: gut microbiome; material: fecal sample | place: Denmark | collected 2008
AAAAACCATGATTAAGAAGTCACTTAGAGCATACATCTCCAATGACAACAAAAAGCAGCCTGACCGTCAAGATCAGACTGTTTTTTCTACTTACCCTCGAAACAGTATCCAATTTCACGCACACACCGGATTTCAAATTTCCGATCCTGGCAGGCTTTGTATAGTTTTTCTCTTAATTTGCATACATGGGAGCCAATCGTGTTGTTCTCTATATCCTGCACATAATTGCCCCATATTTTTTGATAAATCTGCTCGTATGTAAGAATCCTCCCTTCGTTGGCTGCAAAATAACACAATAGGTTAAATTCTTTTGTAGTCAAAGATACTTCCCGTTTCCCGCAATATACCTTTCTTTGATCTGGAAATATTTCAAGATCGGGAAAAGAGATTGTCTGTGTGTAGTCTACTTCATATTTTTGAAAATCTGGATATTTACGGAACACTTCTATGATTTCATCGAAAAGACGTGTTTCATTTCCTTTAAACTCTGCAACTAATAAACGTCCTATATTATCTTCCTTCTTTCCATTTTTACTCTCAGTTTTCTAATATGCAATTACCAAACTAATTTTCCCCATATTATCACCTACGCCTTCTTTCATATCTACTCATTTATCTTTAATGCTGATACCATATCAATAGATTTCACTTTCAGAGATAACACCTTATTGATTATCCACGAAAGAATAAATGTACCTAAAATACTGACACCATATACATATACAGGAGCGTATGTTTCCATATCTATCGATGTCTGTACTGTACTTATCATAATACCCAACAATCCACATCCGATAGGAAGTCCGATAATAATTCCCACTATTGTAAGCCATATATTTTGCTGTATCATAAGTTTTCTAATTCTTTTGTTATTAAACCCTAACACTTTTAATGTAGCCATATCCCTATATCTTTCCATATAAGATAAAGTTCCTAAATTATATAGAATAACACTTCCAAGCAATACCGCCATGATTAAGAATAAAGTACTTAACATAATTGACGCATTTAGCATGGTACTCAAACTTTCTTCTAAATCAGCCCTGTTTTGTATACTGCTGATATAATCAGTATTTATTTTTGCATTTTCGATTTCCTCACCAATAATAGATGTTGTAATAAACGGTATGTTTTCTTTTTCCATTTCCGTTTTCATCATAGTAATTCCCTGTGTCATAGGTGTACGGATAATTACTTTTACAACACTTAAATACCATGTAGAGTTTCCAGAAAATCTCCATTTAATGCGGTCACCTACTTTGATGTTCATTTCTTTTGCCGTATTTTTTGAAACAGCAATACCAGATTTTAAATTCACATTATGATTGTCAGTATCGTATAATCGAATAAAATCTTGACTTTCCAATCCTGTAAAGGCAACGGTCTGTTCTTGACCTTCATGCTCAATTTCAACAGATGTTTCCATTAGTTCCTCACCAAACATATCTTTTATTAACTGACTTTTATATTCTTCATCAGTGAAATCACCTGTTACCTTTGTGTTATAGGTCTGTATCTTATCAAATGTCCAATCCGACATATTATTCATTGATGTATACAATCCCAATGAAGCAAATAATAAAGATACACAACCAATTACACCAAATATTGTCATAAAACTTCTCAGCTTATTGCGAAAAATATCTCGTACATTCCATTGACCATAAAATGATAAATGTTTTCGTAATGAATAAAGAGGTAAATCTTTATAATTTTTTCCCGTCGAATTAGAATAGAGTATAATTGACGCATTACCTCTTAGATATTTTCTGCATACCAGCATAGAAATTAACAGACATATCAGAGTGCATATAATAGGCATTAACCAACTACCACTTAACATGGAGGGAGATAATTTTGGCAAAGTATATATTTCTTCCATAACTGGATAAAGTGTCTTAGGTAGTATAATATAACCAATACACCAGCCGATAAAAGACCCTACCGCACATACAAATGTACTATGCGAAATATAGTGTATGTAGAGTTTTCGTTTACGAAATCCCAACGATTTTAAAATCCCAATCTGCATACGTTGTGAATTAAGCAAACGATGTACCGTTGTAATAGTAATGAGCATAGCAATAAAGAAAAATACGGCTACAAAAATCAAGCCAATTTCCTTATGTTGTGTGATTTCATCACTTATCATTGAATAACTAGGGTGATTATTCTTCTCTACAATCGTGATATTGTTAGAGCCTAAAATATCTTTTACGGATTTTTCTATGTCTCCGTTTCCTGTTATCAATAATTGATTATATGATACGGGAAGTAAGCCACTGACAAATTGTTCATTAACAAACGCAAACCCGTTGTTTTTGTGATCGGGAAGCATTTCTCCATTTTTTGTATTATAGATATATTCTGGGGAATAACAAAATCCTACTATTACTTTTTTTATTTCATGTCCATTTACATCTACCGTTAGAGTATCGTTAAGTTTATAGTCATTTTCATTAGCAAAGGTGTAATCTAGCCACAAACCATCTATATCAGCAGAATAGTTTTTCCCAGCCACAACTTTCATTTTTGAAATATCATTTGTATTGTCTAAAACATACAAATCAACAGATTTTTCAGAGTTGTTACTCAGAGTAGCATTGAGCAATAGACGCTGTTCAACATTCGAGATATTCTTATCATCTTTCAAAGTTTGTATATCGGTGCCATTAAATCCATTTGAAGTTACCCATACGTCAGCAAGATTAGTTTCCTCAATAAAAGAATGAAAAGATTTATTCATTCCATTATATTCGCTAGTAATTCCAGAGAAAATAAAATTTCCAGCGAACATCATCAAAAATATAGCAACAAAAGGAACTTTATTTTTCCAAACATCACGGAGCATTTTTCTAATCAGCATTTTACCATTCCACTTCCTTTATATCTGCGGGACTATCATTAAGTGATATTTCCAAAATTTTTCCATTTTTTAATCGAATTACCTTATCAGCCACTTTTGCTATATTGGAATTATGAGTTACGATGATTACTGTTTTTTGAAATTCTCGGCAAACATCTTGAATAAGCTGTAAAACCTTACAACCTGTTTCGCTATCCAAAGCACCTGTTGGCTCATCACACAATAATATTTCTGGATTTTTTGTAATAGCTCTAGCAATAGATACTCTTTGCTGTTCACCGCCAGATAGCTGATTAGGAAATTTCTTTACATGATTTTTCAGCCCAACACGTTCTAATATAGTTATTGGATTGAGAATGTCATCTTTAATATCTTTCATCAATGCAACATTTTCATATACTGTTAAAGTAGGAATAAGATTATAGAACTGAAAGATAAATCCAATTTCTTTTGCTCTATATTCAGCCAATTCATTTTCTTTCATTTTTGAAAGGGGACTGTCATTAACGATTACTTCTCCAGTGCTTAAAGAGTCAATTCCACCTAAGATATTTAATAAGGTGCTTTTTCCAGCTCCCGACTGCCCTAAAATCACCACAAATTCTCCTTTGTCAATTTCAAAGGAAACATCACTCAAAGCATAAGTTTTTTTTGAGCCAGTTTCATAAATTTTTGAAACATTTTTTGCAAGTATCATTCCCATAAAATTCATTCCTTTCTTAAAAATGGGTATAAGAAAAACACGTCCCTAAAAGAACATAATTTTTGCAAGAATTTTATATCATTTGTCCCATTACACCTGTACAGAATAATTGGAATAATTTAATAAATTCCCTTTTAGCGTCGTCCATATTTTCATGTTCAATTAAGACGTGTTTTAAACAATCAGTTAATACATCAAGCACAATTTTTGCATAATGAGCATCATCATTTAAGTGATAATGTTCCTGCAAGTGTTTTTGTATTTTGTCAATGATTTCTTCTTTTCTTTTTAGTAAATGTGAGCTTTTTAACTCAAGGATAATAACAACTCTTTTATCAAACAAACATCTAAATTCAAATTTTTCAACATATTCTTCCAAATGTTCTGTGTAATACAAAAGTTCCTCTTTTGATAGCACATTAGCTTTATAATTTTGAATGTGCTCGTCCATTAAAGCGTCTATATTGTCCAGAACAGGGAGTACAATAGTTTCCAGAAGAATTTCTTTGTTTTTGAAATAGTGATATATATTTCCAAGAGTAGTGTGAGATTTTTGAGCAATTACTCGTAGTGAAGCATTTTCATATCCTTTTTTCATAAATTCATCTGTTGCCACGTCTATTATAGTTTGTCGCATTTCAGCTTTTTTCACTTGCACCATATCACCTCCCTAGGCTTATCATAGAAGATATAAAGATTGTTTGCAATAGATGTTCATTATTAAAAATCAAAACTTGTATACCGTTCATTTTTAAGAAAATCCCTCATAATATGAGTTTTAGCATATTATGAAAGTAGGATTTTACTGAATAATCTTCCAGTTGCTATCCTTATGAAGCGTCAGCTCATATTGTGATACCTGTGTCGCTTTTGTCTGATTGTCAATGAATTTCACTGCAACGCTCACTTTCACGTTGTTGCCGTCAGCCGTAAAATCGTAGTAATTTGAAGTATTTCAACCTTTGAAATTGCTGATAGATACAGTGTTTTAGCGGACAATCCGATTTTTAGTTGGTTTTGACAATAAAAACAGTCTAACCAACATGATCAGACTGTTTTTATCCTACTTAGCCTCGAAACAGTATCCTATCTCACGCACACACCGGATTTCAAATTTCCGATCCGGGCAGGCTTTGTATAGTTTTTCTCTTAATTTGCATACATGGGAGCCAATCGTGTTGTTCTCTATATCCTGCACATAATTGCCCCATATCTCCTGATAAATCTGTTCGTATGTAAGAACCCTTCCTTCGTTGGCAGCAAAATAACACAACAAGTTATATTCTTTTGTAGTTAAAGATACTTCCTGTTCCCCGCAATATACCTTTCTTTGATCTGGAAGTATTTCAAGATCGTGAAGGGATATTGTGGGTGCGTAGTCTATTTCATATTTTTGAAAATCTGGATATTTATGAAACACTTTCATGATTTCATCAAAAGGATGTGTCTCACTGTCCTCAAATTCTACAATAATAAGTTTTCCCATAAATTCCTTTCTTGCATATTTCATATGATTATGTATGATACTGTTGGTCACGCGCAATAGATTGCTGCACGACGATTTTTTCGTCGTACAGCAGAAACAATCCTCACTTTTTCACATATAAGCTATAAATATACGCATCCTCAAGATTGGGAGTACAACAACTGCAAGGAAAATCCGGTGCAGTTTCACTTACAAAACGAACAGTTATACAATTAGCCTCATATATTTTAGAAGTGATCTTATATTCTCTTTGGAATTTCTGAAAATCTACTTCATTTTGGAATGAACGACTAAACACATGATTATCAGCCATTGCAATCAGCTCATTCATCCGACCATTGTAGACGATCTGACCTTTTCTCAAAATACATAGCCGGTCACAAGTAGCAGCCAGATCTTCTGTAACATGAGTCGAGAACAAAACTGTTCTATCCGTAGAAAAATCCACTAAAAGATTTCTAATTCGGATACGTTCTTCGGGATCAAGACCTGTTGTGGGTTCATCCACTATCAATATAGAAGGATTATGCAATAGAGTCTGAACAAGTCCTACCCTCCGTTTCATTCCGCCGGATAGTTGCCGGTTTTTCTTAGTCTGATGTTCAGACAGACCTGTAGCCTCCAAATAATAGTCGATCTGTTTTTGATATTCCATTTTATTCATGCCGGACATAATTCCGACATATTCCAAAGACTCACGGACTGTAAGGTTCGGATACAGACCAAACTCTTGCGGTAAATATCCAATTTGTTTTTTGATAGCCTCAAAGTTTTTCGGTTCGACAGTAAGCCCGTTTATTTCTGCCGTTCCAGAAGTTGGAGTAAGCAGTGTTACTAAAATTTTCATCAATGTAGTTTTTCCGGCTCCATTTTCTCCTAAAAGGCCATATATCCCGTGATCAATATTCAAATTTACATGATCCAGACTTTTTACACCTTTCTTATATTCCATTACTAAATTACTTACCTTTATTCCCATGTTTACACCATCCTTTCTTGTTGTAATCTGGCTGCTTATTTACCAGATATAAGTTCAGAAACAAAAGTCCAATAGCAACAACAACATACAATATCCTGCTAGGCCAATAAGGAGTTAAAAAACCATCTTGAACAACTTCTCCTGATAATTTGAACGGCTGTAATAATTGCGGTAATATGCGAGTGATTGATGATGTTAAGAACAACCATAAAAGGAACAAGCAGCCAATACCAATTCCTATATTTCGCAGTAAATTTGTAGCTGTAAAACAAAGTATCCCCATGAAAAACATACTGGTCGCACAAGCACAGACGCACTGGATATATAACATGGCTATTGATACGCCAGAATAATTTGTCGGATGATACATTAATACAAAGCCCCAGTAAAATACAGCTATCAAAGCAATCAAATATACTTGGCTGATAATTATTCGTTTGAGCAATGAAATACATTTTTTCTTGAACGGGAAAAGATAGTAGGTGGAAATTCTATCGTTCATATACTCCATATAGTAATTATCAGCCATAAAAACACCCGCAAGCAGCGCAACGCTTGATTCTAAAACAGAGATAATCTCACTGTAAGAGCTGATTGGTCGTACTAAAATGATAATCACCATAAACAGCATAGAGTAGATCACTTTATAAAATGGTAATGTTATCTTGGCTTCATACTTCATGCGTCACGCCTCCCATATTTGAATACTGGCAACAAGCAAAATGATCGCCAAAATTAAAAGAAATATTTGATTTGCTATAATTCCAGATGGTATTTCTGTTTCTGTAAACATCTGAGGAAAACGCACAAATACCGCCCCAGGCTTGACTTGATAATGGTATCCCTCTTCAGTACTTATTGTTCCGATATTTGCATACATAAAATATAAAAGCATTGCAGGAACTGCCGGGATGATATTCTTAAACAGCAACGATATAAAAAGCATGATACAACCCGTTAACAAAATTCCGGGGAGATCAAAGGCAAAAATGTTTCCCCATATATCCAAAAAATTTGTTGGGTAACCATAGCTGTTCCCTATATTAAGGGCAACAATATCAGCAATTAGTGTAAATACAGCGATCGTACATATTACGAATGAAATACCTGTAAAAAACTTTCCCAATACATAAGTGCGTCCACTAATGGGCTTTGTATGAATAAAGCTGTAAATGTTTTTCCTCATATCACGCATAAGTAAAATTGAAAAAACAATCATCGTAAATAATATAGAAGAAATTCCGAGATAATCTGCGTACTTTCTGGCGAAATAATTTGTATAGGTATCTTTTTGAAATACATTATCTAAATATTGCCGCATTTCTGTAATATCTGCTTTTTTATAACTACACTCTTCCCATACGGACGCAAAACCAATCAAATCATATTTATCTATAAAATATTGTCTGATTTCTTGAACTGTCCAGTCGCTATCACGAATTTCTTTCATTTGTTTTTCTGCATCTTCTTGGCTCATGCCGTAATCACTAGTCAAGACGGTTTCCATTTTTTTTGACACATATTCCCATCTCTCATCCTCCGGTGTTGGAATATAACCATCCATAATATCAGCACCATCAGAGTAAATGACTTCTTCTCCCTCTGCCCGGAGATTTCCATAAAGTTTAAAATAGGGGGATACCGTCATAAACAAAATTAGGATCATTGCCAAAATACCGAGATACGTCAGAGGATTTTTTAACATCAGTACATAATCTTTTCTTATCAATCTCCAATTCATACGATCAACTCCTTTGTTCATTTCTCTTTAAGCAAAGTATATAAAAGAAAAGTCTATAAAAAAACAATAGCAGAGATTTTTCCAAATCTTCCGCTATTGTTTTACTTATGCAACAATATAAAATTCTACGCAAGCACCTCCGCCCGGTGGATTATATACCTGAAGAAATCCTCCTTGTTTCTCACAAAGCATTTTGCAAATGTACAACCCCATTCCATAATGTTCTGATCCTGCATTTTCCCCATGATAATAAGGCTTAACCACATTTTTTAATTCGTCTGGTCGAAACCCTTTTCCGTCATCGCGCACACTGACGGTCAGTCGGGAGGGAGAGTAACTGAATTCAACTTTAATGGAACAAACCGCAAATCTCATAGCGTTATCAATCAGATTTTCAAAAATTTCAAGAAAAACAGATAAATCAAGATATAACTGTTGCTTTCCAATCTCACTATGTATTTCAAATTGTTTTTCGTATTTCTGTGCAAGAACAGTTAAGATAGTTTCCGCTTTCATGTGCAGTTCATCTTTATTGATGCATTCTCTATTGATCACAATCTCGTCCAAACGGTTTATATTTTTCATTGTGTCGGCAAAACATGATATTCTTTCCGTCTGACTCTGCAATTCCCCCAGCACTTCTAAAATTTTTTCTTTAGATAACTTATTTTCTGGATAATATAGCAATAGATATTCAACATAGCCCTTCATAACTGTTAAAGGCGTTCTTAAATCGTGTGAAAAAGCAGACCTCATCTGCTTCTGCTCATCTACCATATTCCACATTAAGCAGTTATTTTCTTCTAATTTTTCACGCATTTTTTCAAAAACAGTACAAAGATAGCCCAATTCATCATCAAAGTTATAAGTTATTTTAAAATTCAGATCTTGCTTACCAATTTTTTCAGCAGCCTCATTTAAAATGGTAAATGGAATTTTTAATCTTCGTTTATAAAACAGAGAGAGTGATAAAAAAACACCTATAAAGGTAAAAAACAGAATACACCAACTTGAAGCAAAATCGCAAATTTCTTTTATGACACGATCCTGTGTTTTCATGATCTCAGATGGAATTTCCGGAATTTCTGGTACGTCTCCAAAAAGATCAGAATATCCATTTTGATACTCATATAATTTTGACTGATCTACATATTTTAACTGGATATTAGTTGAAATATTTTGTGCTATCCCCTGTACAACAACTGAAAGAATAATTGCCAGAGTAAGCGATATTATCAAATACTTAAAAAGTGATCGTTTTATTTTGCTACCCATCTATATCCACATCCCCAAACTGTTTCAATAAATTCTTTGTCTGTATATTCTCTGAGCTTGTTTCGGATTCTCCTGATCAACTCTGTTACATTTTTACTATCGCCATCTCTGTCCAGTCCCCACAGTTTTTCATAGATCATCTCCCGGTCAAAAATCTGTCCAGGATAACGAGATAAGAACGCAACAATATCAAATTCTGACTTTGTAAGTTCTATCACGTTATTTTCAAAAGATATTTTTCGCCCATTAAGATCTATTAACAAGTTATTATCATATCGAAACTCCGTTTTTTCTTGTGTTCTTGTTTCTCTCCGTAAATGAGCCTCTATACGAGCGAGTAACTCGCCTATCGAAAACGGCTTTACAATATAATCGTCGCCTCCCACTTTCAATCCCGTAATTCTATCTTTTTCTTCAATACGGGCAGACAGGAACAGAATCGGACAATGTACGCAGCTACGAATTCTTTCGCAAACCTCTATGCCATCAATTTTCGGCAAATTTATATCAAGAAGGATGATATCGGGTTGTTTTTGAGATTGCTTAATAGCTTGTTCACCATCAAATGCCGTTGAAACAACATAACCTTCCATTTCTAAAACATCTTTTAACATATTGACCATGCTTTTGTCATCATCTACAACTAGAACTTTTCCTTTCATATCTCCCACCACGTTAATTTAGACTTTCCATCTCTCTAATTCCTCATATATTTTTGAGAGGTTAAAATCAAGTTTATCATAAAAATTTCTGGCTCCACACTTTATGACTTTATCGGGTAATGATTCATCGTCACTTGCCGATACCGCAATAACAGGAATAGCAATGTTTTGCATTTTCATCCAATGTAATAAGTCTATCACAGTTTCATCGTATAATAAACAGTCAGAAATAATCAGATCCGGCGGTTCAGATTGTATAATCTGCTTTGCTGTTTCAATATCTTTACAAGCCACCGGCTGCCACTTTCTATTTTTAGCCGCAATACTAATACCATTTCTATATACAATATCATCATCTATTACGAGAACACGCATTTTTTATTCCTCCCTTCGCTGTTTTAGGATTGCATATCTTTTTTGAATTTTACCTAAAAAATATCTACAAAAAAACAACGAACAAGAATGTTTCAAAGAATGTCTCTAAATTCGTAAAGAATCACTCAAGATAACGCTGGGCACAGCGGTTGCACCTCTGCACCCGGCGCTAAACTTTATCGAAGTAACAGCGATATATCTTTTTCTCTAATACGCCGGAACTCCATATCCCACGATCTGCCCATAACCTATAGGATAACTCCGTCTGGCCACCTTATCTCCGCTGTTTCCTTCCACTGTATAGATATTTCCATCCACCACACTTTCCACAATTCCAACATGATCCACACTGCCGTCATTTCCCCAGTCAAAGAATACAAGATCCCCTGTGGCAGGAACATAGCTGCCGTCCATAAACTGCCCCCGGCTCTCAAACCATTCCATGCCTGCAGAACATAAAGAGAACTTTGGGATTACTCCCGCCTCAATATATCCGCACTGATCAGCACACCAGCTTACAAAGCAGGCGCACCATTCCTCCCGTTGTGCAAATCCATACCAGCTCCAGTAGGTGTCTCCTCCATTTCCTTCCTGCGTCAGCGCCACCTGCACAATCGCCTGACTTCCGGTTCCCATGGGGATACGTCCAAACACGTAGTATCGCAGCACATGGGATACATACTCCTTATCCCCGTAACTGCTCCAACCGTTCCGTTCCGCCATCATTTCAGAGAATTCCACTGCATTGGCATAGGTGTATCCTCCGTAATTCTCTTTCGCCCAGGAAATGTAACCATTCCCATAATTATATCCCTGCAGGGCGAGCTTTATATGATTCATATCCACCGGGCTTTCCACGTCCGCCTCCCGCAGACAAGCCGCAAGGTTCTGGATACCTACATCAATGGAATACTCCGGATCTGTGATCCCGTTTGGCGTATTGGGGTATCTGGTATTATATCCGCACTCGGACGCCTGCATGGGATCACTTCCCTGCCCTCCGCTCTCCTGCATCATGACCGCTTTGATCAACTCCACATATTCTTCAATCCCGTGCTGTCTGGCATACTGACGGATCAGCGGCTCGTATGCCTCCACCTCAGCGCTGACCGGTGTAACGGTACTGGAGTTACTTCCGCCTACCATGCTGAACAGCGCTCCAAATAGAATGACAATTACAAGTATCAACACCACGATCCAGCCGCCTGCGAGGATAGCGGAGACAAGAGCCTTTGTAGCCGCAATAACAGCCTTTACTGCAGCAGCTACTGCCTTTGCAGTCACTTTTGCAGCCTTCGCCGCCGCAATCGCCGCCTGTCTTGCGGCAACAGCAGTCCGCTGCGTGGTCAACACCGCAGTCCTTGCTCCCTGTCCTGCAGTTCTGGCAGCCATTTCCGTAGTCCGGACTGCGCTGCGCCCGGTCCGTTCCGCTGTTTTGATTGTCCTCCCTGTGCCTTTCACTGCCGCTTTCCCGGAAGTTTTCACAGAAGCATTGACTGTTTTGATTGTTTTCTCTCCCCGGTCAATCGTCTTGACCGTCTGCTTTGGAAGTTCCCGGATCTGTGCTCCTTTCTTTCCCACCTGTTCTCCGGCTGTCCGCCCGGTCTGCGCTCCTGTCCGGTTTTTCATCTGCTCTTTCGGCTGGTAAGTCTTTTCTGTACCGGACGAAAAAGAAGAGGCGGAAGACTCTCCGTTCTTCTCCCGGAAAGCCTCTGCCTCATTTTTCGCTCTGCCCCTCTCCCGGACAGCATGGATTACTTTTTCCCCCTGTTTTCCTGCCTGCTGAACCGTTCCACGAGCGGCTCTCTCTCCCTTTTCCATGACCTGATCTTCGGCATAGCCTACGGGATTTCCCTGTTCCTTGACCTGTGTTTGTTCTGCGCTGTCTCTTGTCCGGATATAGGTCCCTTTCATATGCTCCGCCGCTGTCACTGTTTTATCCAATACCTTGATATCCTTCTGGACGCGGCGGGTTTTGATCGTTCTTCCCATCGCCTGCCCTCCTTTCGGATATGGGATTTTCAGATCTTCTTAGCCACAACCACAAGCCTTCCATTGGTATTGGAATATTCGCAGGTGGACAGAGTAAGCAGCTTGTCTCCATATGTGGCGGTCACTCCCGTATCATAAAGGGCAAGTTCCCTGCACTGCTCCACATAGTCCGTGAACTCTTTCTCCGTCTCTGCATGAGAAAAAAGATAGAACTTAAACCCGGTATCGTCATAGACCGTAGTCTTAAATACTGCGATCACTTCGTATTCGGCGGTTTCTGTTAGTGTATCAAAATGGACAATTTTATGCTGCTCATAGAAATCCCGGTCCTCATAGTTCATCAGTCCGGCGAACATGGAACCGTTATTCATATGATGTCCGTAAACGATCACATTGTCACTGGGTTCCATCGGATCACAATGCTCTGCGATATAGGGAACACCATAAGCGCTGGACTCCTTGTAAAAATTGTGTTTCAGATAATAATCCGGGTTGTCCGGCGTATACATGACCGGATAGTTAATCTGCGTATCCTCAATCCGGATCCATCCGGCCATATCATTATTCATGGCAAACAGCTCGGCATACCGCTCTAAGGGAGAGATAACTTCCTGCTCCTCTCCTGCCGGTTCTTCCTCCGGCGTATCCTCTGTCTGCTCCACGATCTGTGCCAGTTCGGTAAATTCTTCCTCCGCTTTCTGTGCGCCCGCATAATGGCTGATCACTTGAAACAGCGATACGCCAAAAAGCAGGACGCATACCGCCAGTCCTGCCAGATACCATTTCCCTCTGATCTTCTGATGTTTCATTCTGCAATTCTCCTCCTTATTCTCTTGCCTGCTGTTTGACCGGAACCGGCAACTGTGGAACCATTTTCTTCTCCTCTTTCAGCTTTTTCAGTTCCACTTTCACAGACGGTTTCTTTTCCTCCTTCTGCACGAACTGTTCCAGACGCCGACGCAGGTTCTCTGTGGTCTGTTCCATACTGGAGAGCCTGCCGCTGATCGTCAAAAATGACTTGCGGATTTTTGCTGTAATCCCCTTGTCTGTGGCCTGTGGTTCTACTTTCTTCTGTTCTTTCCCCAAGAAAATCCTGCCCGCATTTTTGAGATGGCCGCCTGCGGCGTGAAGTTCCCCGTTCATGACTTTCATTCTATCTGCCTGGCGGTTCATATTCTCCACTGCCCCGTGAATTCCCTCCTGTATCCGGGCAAGAGCGGACGGAATTTTCATGGATGATACGGCTTTCCGCAGAGCGTCCTTCCCTTTCTCTTTATAGGTCTGCAAAGCATTTCCTGCGGACTGGATCAGATTTTTCCGTACCGTGTTTAACTGTCCGCCCACTTCCTGCACTTTTCCCTGTGCCTGTTCCGCAATCCGCAGGACGGACGCTTTCACGCCTCCATCCTGGATCTGAGATAATTGTTCCTTCACATCCCGCAATTCCTCCAGCACCTGTCCAAACTGGACTTCCATTCCCTCCAAATACTTCACGAGGGATTCCACCTCTTTCTGTTCTTTTGTAAGTCCATTCCCTTCCAATACCCGGAACAGTTCCACGATCTCCGGCTGTTCCATCAACGCCGTCTGTCTTGCTGTCTCCATCTGCGCTCCCTCCTATCGCTCTCTCTGTGCGGTCTGCGGTTTCATGGCGGGCAGTTCCCGGCAGTAATCCGGATATTTCAGCCGGATCGCCTCAAAGAAGTAGGGAGCGTACCCGCAGTCAAATATCTCATACGGAGTGGACAGCCGCTCATACCTATTCTCCGTATATCCATTCCAAAGATTGAAGGCAAGCCTTGTCAGACGGATGGAGCCGCCTGTCTGCCACCCTTCGTGCAGGCCCTCCGGCCGGATATGCCCCTGCTTAAAGTCAAAAATCCGCTCCACATTTCTTCTGGTAGTGTCGGAAATCCCCACGCAGTAGAAAAACGCCTGATGATAGCTGTCCGTGTTCCCGGTTCTTTTCAGCATGGAATAAAAGAAATTTTCATGTTCCTGTGATTCAAATCTGATTGTTTTCATATGATCCCTCCATTAGAAAACAGCCTGCGGGAAATCTCTTTCCTCACAGACTGCCTGGCATGATATTTATTATGATTCTGTAATGTCAGCTCCCCCACTACCCCACGTTTTCTCGAAGTCCTCCGGTTTTGTGGACATCAGCTTATAGATCTCAGAGTTCTTACTCATCTGGTTATAGAAGGGAACCAGGGCGCTGCCGATCCTGGCAAGTCCGTTTCCGGCTCTGGCATTTGTGATATATTTCATCTGTTCCCCGGAAATATGAAGAAGTTCCGCCAACTGCTCCCGGTCAGAGGCAGACTGGTTCAGCATGACAATAAATTCCGAGTTGGAGAGCATGGTCCTTGCGGTCAGGGAGTCCAGCACATATTCCACGTTCTGCGTCAGGCTGGTCGTCCATGCGTTTCTCTTACGGAACCGCCGGTAGGCGCTGTCAAAGAAGTTTGCGCTGTACTTATGCTGCAGCAGCGTATGGAACTCGTCCAGAAAGATATGGGTTCTCACGCCGTTCTCCCAGTTCTGGGATACCCGGTTGATCATATGGTCCGTGATCACAAGCTGCCCCAGGTCTTTCATATCTTCCACCATGCCCCGTGTATTAAAGCTGATCAGACGGTTTTCCGTCTCAATGTTGGTGGGATGGGAAAAATTGTTCAGCGTACCGTCCGTGAACAGTTCCAACATCAGCGCCAGGTCTTTCGCCTCCGGCTCGTCCTGCTCCTGCAGCACCCGGCGCAGTGTAAAGAAGGTCGGGATTTCATACTGGCGTTTTCTGGAATACACACGCTCCACACAGCGGTCAAGGATACTCTTTTCTTTCGGCCCGATCACATAGCGGTCGTCCGTGATCCGCTCGTACAGAGAAAGGACGAACTGGGATTTATCCACAACCGGGTTCTTATCGCCGTAGCCTTTTACCATATCCATAGCGTTCAAGTGAATATCACTTCCGGCACAGATTGGCAGGCTCACGCCGCCCAGCGCCTGCACCAATGGTTCATACTCCCCTTCCGGATCGTACACAAGCACCTGATCTTTTGAGGTGGAAAGGATGATCAGCAGGATAAACATTTTGGTCAGCATGGACTTTCCACTTCCGGGTACGCCTAAGATAAAAGCGGACGGATTGAGCAGAAGCCCACGGTTTACTAAGATCAGATTGTGGGAGATCGCATTGATCCCGCAGTAGATCCCGCCTTTGTCCATGACTTCCTGCGTCCTAAAGGGGATCAGGCTGCCTAAACTTTCCGTAGTCAGCGTCCTCATGCTGTCGATCTTCCTCACGCCGATCGGGAGTGCTGTATTCATCCCGTCCATCTGCTGGAATTTCAGCACTGCCATCTGGCACATCCGGTTTCTCGCAAGAGACAGGATGGTATGGGTATCTGCGTCCAACTGTTTCTTACTCTCCGCTGTGTGCATGAAAGTCACGACAGCCACCATCATCCGCTGATCCCTTGTAGTCAAATCCCGCAAAAACTCCCGGCTCTCCTCTTTCTGCAGTTCCATGTCATAGGGTACGGTAGCGGAAAAGTTCTGGTTGGCATTCTGCCGCCGCTGCC
>UMIY01006698.1_pt1 | contig 15556 bp, 15 predicted proteins | sample 1965921 | NCBI WGS metagenome assembly UMIY01 (sample SAMEA4836134, study PRJEB28245) | human gut metagenome | biome: gut microbiome; material: fecal sample | place: Denmark | collected 2008
GGAATCCTCGATCTCATAACTCATCTTCAGGGAGGCCACCGGCGTCTTGAGCTGATGGGAAATATCGGTGATCAGGGACTTGGTTTCCTGCTCCTCCCGTCGGAGTTCCGCCTCCATCTTCTGGTTGCGGACCGTCTCTTCTTTCAGCTTTTCCTCCAGATAGTCCGCCCGCTCCCGGGCTTCTCTCTTAAGCCTCATGCTATGCCAGGCAAGACCTGCGCAGGCCGCAAGTCCGGCTGCCAGGATGAGCGCCATACCGCCCGCCATGCCGGGCAGCGCGCCGCCTCCACAACTGTCTTTCAGTCCATACCCGTATTTCTCCAGCAATTCCGTGCCTGCTTTTACAGCGTCCTCACGGTCTTCTACTATTTTCCCCGTCAGGATCCCGGCAAACACAGCTTCCTCCTCAGGTGCTTCCTTCGTGAGAGCCGCCATCTGTCTGGCCGTATTTTTATACTCTTGCCTGGCCGCTCTTTCCGTCAGAAAGAGCCCCACCAGAAGGGTAAGAAAAAACAGACCTGCTGCCAGAGCTATTCTTTTACGCTTTCCTGTATCCACAGATATCCCATCCCCCTTACATTCTGAATCCATTCGCCGCCGATCTTTCGCTTCAGCCGGCTTACATTTACCGGAACCGTATTATCATCCACAAACTGGCCATCCACATCCCACACATGCGCAAGGATCTGCTCTTTGGAAAGGATCTGTCCTGCGTTCTCCATAAAATACAGAAGAAGCTGCAGCTCCTTTTTGCTTAAGGAAAGCTCTTCCCCGCCGCGGTATGCCCGCATATCCTGATAGGATACCCGGATCTCCCCGGAGCGGATCTCTGTCTTTTGCTCCTCCCCTGCCTGGCGCGCCCGCCGCATCAGGGCGTGCACTTTTGACACAAGAACCAGCAGGCTGAACGGTTTGGTGATATAGTCGTCCGCTCCCAGATCGTAGGCGTTTACCATGTCCACCTCCGAGTCCAGAGCCGTCAGGAAGATCAGATACACCTGGCTTTTCTTCCGGATCTCCCTGCAAAAATCCAGGCCGCTCTTGTCCGGCAGGTTCACATCACTGATGATCAGATCCGGCCCTGCCGCGTCAAAAAGCTCTTCAGCCTCTTTCACGGAAAAAGCGGAAAACACCTGATATCCTTCTTTTTCTAATTTTAATGAAATCCCCCGGTTCAGGTTTCTGTCGTCCTCCAGGAGCAAGATTTTCTGCATAGTGCGGGTCTCCTTATTTGCTGCGTTTCCCTCATTTTACAACGGGGGTTTACGCAGCGTCAAATGATAAGCGCTATATCTGTGAAAACTTTTCTGCTATACTGTTCATGTTGAAATTTTTTTCAATTTTTCTGTAACGAAATCCATCTTACTCCGTCTAACCGGTGTACAAAAAAGGAGGTGAGCAGCCCTGGACTACGAGAAATTATATCAATCCTACTATCTGCAGGTCTATTCTTATGTGATGACCCTGGTGCGAAATCAGCCGCTGGCGGAAGAGATCACGCAGAACACGTTCTACCGGGCTATGACCTCCAAAAAGACCTTTGCGCAAAGATCCGGCGAACTCACCTGGCTTTGCAGTATTGCCAAGCACCTGGCAGCAGACGAATACAGGAAGACCGGGAAAACCGCCGAGCTGGACGAGGCTGCCGCCGTCAGCGGTGGCCAGAATCCGGCGGATGCGGTGGAAGATAAGGAGACTGCGCTACAGATCCACCTGATCCTCCACGACCTTCCGGAGCCTTACAAGGAAGTCTTCCAGTTGCGGGTGTTCGGGGAACTGCCCTTCTCACAGATCGGGTTTATCTTCGGGAAAACAGAGAACTGGGCCAGGGTCACTTACCACCGCGCAAGAATGAAAATTCAGGAAAGGATGGAGAAACATGGATAAGAAGAATTTTTCGGAATGCGGGATCATTCAGGATCTGCTTCCCTTATATTATGATGATGTGTGTACGCCTGCCAGCAAGGAGCTGGTGCAGCGCCATCTGGAACACTGCGCAGCCTGCCGGGCGCTCTATGAGGAACTGAAAGACCATTCCGTGGACCGCGTCATAGAAACGGAGTCCCGGCAGGTCCTGGAACGGCACGCCAGAAAAGAGAGGACCGCCGCCTGGAAAGCCGGGCTTATCATCAGCGTCCTGCTGCTCATCCCGGTGATCCTGACTTTCCTTTTCTCCATAGCCGTCGGCGGGGGACTGGGCGTCTTCTCCGTGACAACCGCCTCCATGCTCCTGGTGGCCGCATTGACTGCGGTGCCCCTTATGACAGAACAGAAGAAACTGACAAAGAGTATCCTGGCCGGGATCTTTGCCCTGCTTCTGATCCTCTTTTTCGTGGACCGCATGAACGGCGGCGGACAGTTCCTGCTGCTCGCCATCCCCACCATTTTCGGGCTCTCCGTGCCGCTGTTTCCTTTTGTGATTCGGGGGCTTGCGCTGCCGCCCGTATTGTCGGATAAAAAGGCGCTGCTTACCATGGTCTGGGACACGGCGTGGCTGTTCCTTACCATCTTCACGGTCTGCCATCACTCCGGGGACGTGGAAGGGCTGCGTGCAGGCACCCTCATCAGCGTGATCCTGATGACCGGCGTGTGGCTCATCTTCCTGACTGCCAGATACCTTCCTGCCAACCGCTGGATCAAAGCAGGACTGATCTCCCTGATCACCGGAATCTGGATGGCATTTTCCAGCGACGCCTACGGGCTGATCGCGGAGCATAAACGGCAGCTCACCATCCTGGCGGCTGACTTTTCCGACTGGACCTCCGCCTGGAGCATCAACGCCAACACCTATCTTCTCTTCCTGGCGACGGGTATTCTGCTTGGGATCCTGTGCATTGCCATCGGGATCACAAGAGGGAGAAAATAAGATGATAATGCCCCGGAAATGTAAACATTTCCGGGGCAATCTTCATACACTTATATCTCTGCCTGAACAATCAATATCAGTTCTTTCTCATTCATGGGCGGAACCATCATTTTTCTCATGCCAGTTTTTCAACACAGCTTCCACCTGGGCAATCAACTGCTCCTTATCCGGCATATAGAGAACATAGCGGGAAGCGAAAATGTTGTTGGAAAGACCGCCCAACGCATATTCTGCCGCCACACTGTCTTTCTCGGTACAGAGAATGATACCGATAGGCGGGTTATCATCAGGATCGTTGACTTCGGCCGCATAGTAGTTCAGATACATGTTGAGCTGTCCAGCGGCTTCCGGTGTTAGCTTTGTGGTTTTCAGCTCAACCAAAACATACGCCCGCAGGATTTTGTTGTAGAACACCATGTCCACATAATAGTGAATATTGTTTAATGTAACCCGCTGCTGTGTTCCCACAAACATAAAGCCGCGCCCCAGTTCCAGCAGGAACTTTTCAATCTGCGCTACCAGGGCCTTCTCCAAGTCACTTTCCAACATGGGCTTGTTTTCCGGCACACCCAAAAATTCAAATACATACGGATCGCGTATAATATCAGCTGGCTGGTTGATCTCGATCCCTTTCTGCGCCAGAGCAAGAACCTTTTCTTTATTGGCGTCCCCACTGGACAGCAGCAGACGCTCATAAAGGGAACTGTCAATCTGACGCTTCAGTTCGCGGACAGACCAGTTGGAATTGACGGCTTCCTTTTCGTAAAAGCTGCGTTTATTTACATCAGAAATACTTAAAAGTTCGCAATAGTGGGACCAGGACAATTTAACAGACACTGTCTGTTGAATTGAGTAGGTCTGATAAAAGCGCCGCATGAACTGAATATTGGAGACTGAAAAGCCTTTGCCAAACTCTTTCGTCAGTTCTTTGGATAACTCTTTCAGTGCCTGTTTTCCATATTCGGCCCGGTGCTGGCTTTGTTGCTCGTATTCCACAATCGCACGCCCAATCTGCCAGTAAGTGGACAAAAGTTGAGTATTGACCTGTTGTGCCACACTGGTTCTTGCGTTTTTCACCAGCTCCCGGATTTCCTGAATCAACGGATTGTTCGGCGTCAGTTGGTTCGCCATAGGATCCCTCCTTTATTCCATCGGCATACCATGCTGCCGGTTTACTCTTATTTATCAGTATATCCTATTTCCCGCTGAAAGTAAAACGCCAAAAGCACACGCACTATGGCAGGTTTGTTAACACCTCGCCTATATCCCCATCGATACAGATAGACCGATCCGCGATCTCTCCCGGCGCCCAGGCTTCCCCCAGATTGACGCAGGCGTACACTGCTTTCGGATTCTGCCGCGTCATTCTCCAGAATGGATACTTGATGATGACGGGGGTGTTTGTGCCTACTCCAAGTTCCAGATACAGGATATGCATCCCTGCATGGCTTTGCACAAACTTCTCATGGCGCCCGGCCGCTTCGTGCCAGCCATCGTCCTCCACAAAAGTCCCGTCACAACGAAGATTCATGGTCATCGGAGCGCCGCAGACGGGACAGCGGGGGATCAGCCCGGACGGGATCCTCATATCCCTTTGCTCAGCGACCATCTGCCGGACCGCAGCTTCATTGTCATAGGTTTTCTGATGACAGGGGCGGGAACACTGCCACAAGCCGTAATCTCCCTGGGTATAGAACAGCCGATTCTTGTCAAATCCGGCCTTCTGGAACTGGTGGTCCACATTGGTGGTCAGTACAAAATAGTCCTTATCCTTCACCAGATCCAGCAGTCTTTCATATACATCTGTCGGAGCCGGCTGATACCGGTTCAGATCGATATTCCTGCTCCAGAATGCCCAGTATTCCTCCAAAGTGTCATAAGGATAAAACCCGCCGGAATACATATCGTGAAATCCGTACTTTTCCTGAAAATCAGAAAAATGCTCCTCGAACCGCTTTCCTGAATACGTAAATCCTGCTGATGTGGACAACCCTGCGCCAGCTCCAATAAGGATGGCCTCCGCCATATCCAGTTCCCGCCCAAGCCGGACGAGGCCGTCATACGAACGATTGTTAGATTCTTTCGTCATTGTCTTTATGCTTCTCTTACCACACTGATACGCTTCTGGATATGATTTCCATTTACAGCTTCATCCACCATTGCAATGGCGTAATCCGCATAGCTGATAATGCTTTCCCCTTTGGAATTGAGCGTCAGTTCCTCCCCGCCCAGGATGTATTTCCCTATGTGCTCGCCCTCTGCCTGGAAATCCCCTGCCGGGCTGATGTATGTCCATTTTACATCTTTCCGTTCACGAAGTTCAGAAAGCGCCTTTGCCATCGCACTGGCCAGCGGCTTGAAAGCGTCCGGGAAGTCCGGACCGTCAGCAACACATACCGTATGCTCCGGATTGACATACAGACTTCCCGCACCACCTACGATAAGCAGACGGGTTTCCGTACCGGAGAGGATATCACACAAATGCTTCAGAGAAGTGCTATGAAGCAGGAGTGTCTCCTCCGTCCATGCTCCAAAAGCGTCAATCACGACGTCAAATCCCTTGAGATCGTCAGCGGTCAGATCAAACAGATCCTTTTTCAGCACTTCCTTCGCCTCTGTAGCATTTTCCCCGCGCACAACGGCTGTAACGTCAAGACCTCTGCTGACTGCCTCTTTTACGATGAGTTTTCCTGCTTTTCCATTTGCACAAATTACTGCGATTTTCATTTTACATTCCTCCTAAAATATGAATCATCCTTTTGCTTTCAAATGGAGCTTTGGCCCGGCCGCTTTCCCTGGCTCCTGGGTATAGTATATTTTTAAAAGTTTCCAATGTAAAGTAAGCACTTTTTTGTGCTGTAGTTACCAAAAGGAAACAATTGTGATTTTCCGGCGCTAAACATTGATTCTTCTTTTACATTGAGATATAATTTTTATAGTTTTACCGATACGACAGCAAACCAAAGGAGGCAATTTTATGGCATCGCAAACTGAAAAAAAGGAGCTCCCCGCATGCCCGGTTGAGACCACTCTTATGCTGATCGGAGATAAATGGAAAGTATTGATCCTCCGGGATCTGCTCCCGGGTACAAAGCGCTTCGGCGAACTAAAGAAATCCATCGGAACTGTTTCGCAGAAAGTTCTGACCGCACAGCTTCGTGATATGGAACGCAATGGTCTTGTAACCCGCAAGGTCTACCCGGAAGTTCCCCCCCGGGTGGAATACTCCCTGACAGAACTTGGCTGGAGTCTGAAGCCCATTCTCGACGCCATGTGGGACTGGGGCGAAGAATTTAAAGCACAGAATACATAGCGCATTTTTTGTTACTAACGCAGAACAAAGGACGTATCCGCTTTCGGACACGTCCTTTTTCTAATTTCAATATTTTTATCCCACATTGTTTCAAAACTTGTTTTCAACATTTATTACAGATAAAGATCGCTCTTTGTTATGAAAACCGCACCCGCTCCATCACACTTCCTTTTCCCGACATATACCTTCCGGCAGCCAGCGGGATCGCTATGCACACCAGGACAATAAACACCGTCATCCCCACCACCGGCCAAAGCGGCACTGTGAACGGCACCATCATATAGTTCATGGACTGGTACACCAGATAGGTGATCCCAAGCCCCAGTGTGGCGGTAAGAAGCAACGAACCCGCCGCATAGAAAAGACCTTCTGTCACGAGAAGCCGGTTCCTCTGCCGGTCCGTCATGCCAATACTTTCCAGAATGGCAAACTCCCTTAGTCGGCTCTGGATATTCCCAGTCACGGTGTTGATGTAATTCAGAATCCCAATGAATGCCAGAACAAGGGCAATGGCAAGCCCCACTTCCCGCATATTCCCCTGCGCGCGTTCCACTTCATGCAGGGTTTCCAGTTTAGACTCCCAGGAAAGAGCGTTTCCATCTGGACTGTTCTGAATCAGGCCGAGCACTTTGCTTTCCGTTTCTTCATCATATTCCTGCGTGTATCTCACGCCAGCCTTACAGATCCAGGGATTTTCCAGGAAATCCCTGACTGCGGACTCGCTTACGATGATGGTCGGCGGATCTCCCAGCATGGGGCCGGTATAATACCCTTCGTCCGTGAACCCGGCGATCTCAAACGTACGCGTATTCCCGCTGTCTCCGTATTCTGCACAGGTCACCTGTGTTCCCGCCAGATTTTCCATCGTAAGTTCCAACCCGTTCCGATAGAGGACACAGCTTTTTCCAGACAGAAAATCTTCCCGATCCAGTGTCGTATCTACCACTTCCTGCAAATAGGGGAACTCCTCCTCGCTGATCCCCAGAATGACTGATCCGAAATTTTCCGGGTGCTGCTGATATTCACTCCGGTCCTCCTCATAGGGAATCATCATCCATTTGGCATAGAATTCCTCCATCCACTGCTCTGCAAAATCCGGCTCCCAGGGAACCGTGATCTGCCCGTACAACAGCGGATACACCGCCGAAACCCCATCCAGATGATCCAGATCTTCCATAAACGAAGCCGTCAAAATATCCCGGTGATCATCCAGGTCTTCCTTTCGCAGGGAATCATTGGTAATCGTAAGATCATTATTCATATGATTGGTCACAATGGTCCTGGCCGCCTGACTTTCCAACAGTGTACTGATACACAGAAAGACTGACAGGCCTGCCGCCAGAGACGTCATGATCACCAGAGACTTCTTTTTATCCTTCCAGATCTGATCCCATGCCATACGACGCAGAAGCCTGCCCTTTTTCGTCTTGCGTCCGCCCATCTTCCCCTGGGCCGGCCGGTAACCCGCCGCCTCAAGCGGGGAAATGGATACTGCAAGTTTCACAGGTTTATGGCTTCCCAGACAAATAGTCAGCCCTGTCAGCGCCACGGCAAGAAGCAAAACCGCAGGATTCAGGGAAATCTGTATCTCACCCGCTTCTCTTGCACGGATTCCCAGCGCACGGATCACCGATGGAAATAAAAGGAAAGAAACAAGACTTCCCGTTATAAGTCCACACAAGATCCCGCCACATCCAAGGATCATCATCTGTCTGCGGATCAGACGCCGGATCTGCAGTCCTGTCATTCCTACCGTCTGAAGCAGGCCATAATACCGCACATTTCCCGCCACTGACAGATAGAGGATATTGTAGATCAGCAGGTAGGCGCACAGGCAGGTCACCAGGGCCAGACCGCACAGCCCAAAGAAGATTGGCAAAGAATACCCCAGCTCACTGGTAAAAAACAGCGCCTGCTGCTTTCCCAGATCCAAGCTTTCGATAAACGCATCCTGCTCGCTCTTTGTCATGATCTTTTTATCAAAATCCAGATGATACCTGCCGCATGTCGCCTCGGAGATATCCGAACCGGATTGCCGGTAAAATGCCTCTGACACATAAAACGCCGACTTGGTGCCATACCCTTCCCATATCCCGGAAATCTCAAATTCCTTATCCATGAGGTTTCCATCTCCGTCCCTGTACCCGGCCCGGAAATGATCCCCCACTGTCAGGCCGGCCAGTCCTGCTTTTTCCAAACCTTCTTCCGTCACCATAACCTGATCTTCCTCCTGGGGATAGGTTCCTTTCACCCACTCCCTGGCAGGGGCCATGATCTCATCCCATAAGACCGGATCACACCAGATACAAGCCGCCTCCACGGTATCGTCTCCCTGGGTGGATTCCAGATACCCGCTTAAGGCCAGGATTCCCGCCCGGCGGATATCCGGATCATTTTCACACTTTTCCCGCTGCTCCGGTGTGATCCCGTACAGAACAGCATCGTACTCTCCACCGTTCAGCCGGATATTCTGAACCTTTTGCATCTGAAAATAAGTGATCCCCACCGTAAAAATGGAAAACAACATAAAGGACGCCAGCACAATGGAAAGAAAAATGATCAGGTTACGTCCCCGGTTATGCTTCAGGGAGCCCGCTGCCATTCGGTCAATAACCTTCCTGTTATTATTCGCCAGCATACGGATCACCTGCCTCCCCGCCGGACACCTTGTCATCGGGATCTCCCGCTCCCACGATCCGCCCATCTTCAATATGGACGATCCGGTCCGCCATCTGAGCAATATCCCGGTCATGGGTGATCAGGATCACTGTTTGCTGAAATTGCTTTGCCGCCACCTTTAAGAGTCCCATTACATCGTGGCCGGAAGCAGTGTCCAGGTTGCCGGTGGGCTCATCCGCCAGGATAATAGCTGGTTTTGCAGCCACGGCCCGCGCAATGGCCACCCGCTGCTGCTGCCCTCCGGAGAGCATGCCCGGCAGCGCTTCTCTCTTATCTGCAATCTGCAGAAGTTCCAGGATTTCCCTTACAAACGGCCGGTCAATCCGTTTCCCGTCCAGTTCAATGGGCAGCACTACATTTTCATACACATTGAGATCCGGCACCAGGTTATAATTCTGGAACACAAATCCCACCTTTCTCCTGCGAAAAACGGCCAGTTGCTCCCGCTTCATATCCGAAAGCTTTTTCCCGTCCACATACACCTCTCCGGATGTGGGAATATCAAGACCTCCGATCAGATGGAGCAGCGTACTCTTCCCGCTCCCGGATTTCCCAATGACAGCGATAAATTCCCGCTCCCTTACAGAAAGGTTCACTCCATCCAGCGCCTTGACAGTATTCTCCCCCAGCCGGTAATATTTTTTCAGACCCACGATCCTTACGATCTCGTCTTTCATGTCTTTTCCCTCCTTTGTGATCTCATCCTATCCCCTGAAAATCACAAACCGGTCTCAATCGCAAAAAATCACGAAACTGTGAGTGTTCCGGCATTGGGCAGGAAAAGGCAGAAATCCGCTCCCTTTCCTGCTTCTGAACGCACCTCCACATAACCGCCCTGAAGTTCTGCAATCTTGCGTGTCAGATAAAGCCCGATTCCAAGGCCCTCCAGATCCTGCACCTCCGGCTCCCGGTAAAACCGGGTAAAGATCTGTGCCTGACGCTCCAGGGCAATCCCCTTTCCCGTATCTCTCACATGGATCTCTGTAAAAATCTCCTTTTTCTCTACGCATAGCGTAACCCGGCCCCCTTCCGGGGTGTATTTCACCGCATTATCCAGCAGGTTATAGACCGCTTCTTCTGTCCATTTCCTGTCATGGGAAAGAAGAAGCCTGTTCTTATCGGTTTCTCCTGACAACTTCTCTCCCCCGCCTTCTACTTCCAACGCAATGCTCTTTTTCGACGCGGCAGGTACCACCGCCGCCATGGCGCCGGCAAGAGTATCAAACAGGTCTCCTCTTTCTTTGCGGATCTGGATCACCCCCGTCTCCAGCCGGGACATTTTTACCAGACTCTGAAACAGGAAATCCAGCCGGTCTGTCTGATGTTCCAGCTTGTTCAGGAATTCCGTTGCCTCCCCGGGCAGATCCATATCTTTTAAAATCTCCAGATAGATCTTTTGATTCGCAACGGGGGTTCTGGTCTGATGGGAGATATCAGAGATCAGCTCCTTCATCTGTTGCTTTCCCCGCAGATTTTCTTCATTTTTTGTCTCAAGGACATGCAGCGTCCTGCCCAGCTTTTCATTGACTTTTCCCAAAAGAGAGTCCTGCGTATCTGCGGACTCCTCCGGCTTTCTCCCCTGCAGGACCGCATCCAGACTCTCGTCAAGCCTGTCGGCAAATTCACAGACATCCTGCTTCAACTTCCAAAGCTTCCAGCTAAGAATTCCTGCCAGAGCAATGGCGCATGCCAGCATGATCATTTTCCAATCCATTGATATCCCATCCCGTATACATTTGAAATATATTTGTGTTCCTCATCTTCAATCTTTCCCCGGAGCCGGTTCATGTTGACGGCCAGCGCATGCTTGTCCACAAACTGATTTCCCCCGTCCCACAGGCGATCTAGCAGAATCTCATAGGTAAGAAGCTGGCCTTTGTGCATGAGAAATTCCTTCAGAATCCGAAACTCCGTGGGCGTCACGGTACAAAGTTCGCCCTCCCGCCGGATCTGCGCCTTATCCAGGTCAATCTGCAGGAATTCATCGTCAAAAGCAATCTTCTCTTTCTCTCTGTCCCGCTTCAGGATCACGTCGATCTTTTTTAACAGGATCTTCATGGAAAATGGCTTTGTCACATAATCTTCCGCGCCCAGTTCATACCCTTTCAGCGCGTCCTCTTCCAGATCCCTGGCTGTCAGAAACAGCACCGGCACCCGGGAACGCTCCCGGACCCACCGGCAAAAGGCAAAGCCTTCCCCATCCGGCAGATTCACGTCCAAAAGGATCAGATCCGCTCCCTGCTCTTCAAAGGCATTCTTCCCTTCTGCAATAGAATGGACGGAAGCCGTCCGGTATCCGTCCTTTTCCAGAACATAAGAAATCCCCTGGTTCATTTCCCGGTCATCTTCTATGATTAAAATTCGACACATATCTCTTTCCTTTCCCGATTCAGCAGAATAGCTGCTTCGTGCAATCATTATATCATGAAATACACATAAAAAAATCAGAGTCGCAGATTATCACGGAATTGTGACTATCTGCTCCCCTGATTTGCTCAAAATCTTTCTCACTGGTAAAATACGAAAAATATTTCTTTATTATGGAAGTCTTCCTATAATAACATTATTTATAGACAATAACATTTTAAATGTTATTATATGATTAAAAATGTAATTAAGGTGATTTATATGAAAAACATATTTAAAAAATATTTTGGGGATATTGTTTCGCTTCATGAAATAGAAGAAAAACCTCACATTGCACTTTTCCTGGCTAAGCGCCGTATGTTCCAGGTTAATATAGACGGCATTTCTTTTATACTGATTGAAATTGCGCCCGACGACAAATTTCCTGTAACTGCGTTAAAAAAGCAGATGGAAATCTACGAAAACAGTCTGCGTTCTCCTGTCGCCTTCTCCTTTGATTTTATATCCAGAATGCAGCGGGATTCTCTGATCCGTAAGCAGATCCCTTTTGTTGCCGGTCCGGATCAGATTTATCTGCCTTTTCTCGGCATGATTCTCAGCAATCGTTTCAGACTCCCCAGGGAAGTCAACAAAGAAAAAATGATGCCCGTCACACAGCAGTTATTTTTATATCTACTCTATCAGAAAGAAAACTCTGCTGTAAAATATCTTGCCGCTAAGGATCTGCAGTGCACCCGCACATCCATTACAAGAGCCTCTGACCAATTATCGGCAATGGGTCTGATCAGACAGGAAAAAACAGGAAAAGAGATCCGCATGTATCTAAAATCCATACCGTCGAAAGCGATTCAGATGGCAAAGCCTTATCTGATCAATCCTGTTCAGAAAAGACTTACCGTCTGCAGGTCTGCTCTGGAAGGTAATCTTTTATATGCCGGCGAGACAGCTCTCAGTGAATATTCTATGCTCAATCCCCCGCGGATTACAGAAGCGGCTGTTTACAAAGCAGATGTAGATAAGAAATCTTTATGCGAAATCGACCCCAGATGGGTGGAGCCCGACACTCTGGTTACTATAGAACTTTGGAAATATAACCCTTCTTTCTTTGCCGTTTCAGGCAAGGTAGATCCTGTTTCACTGGCCTGTTCCCTGCAGGACCGGGCAGATGAAAGAATAGAAACTGCAATTGATGAAATGATGGAGGAATTGATATGGTAAAAAGGCGTCCTATTCCATCCTTCTTTTCTCACATGCGATCCACTCATCCAGCGTAAACGGCACATAGTCGGAATACATACAAAAGCAATTGATCATGTTGCAGGGGATCTGTCTCGCTGTCCCGTCAGGACTTACCGAGGCAGTTTCCCTTGTGATCGCCTGAAACCGCTCCAGAAGCCGCTGATCCTGCGTGTCATGCACATGGCCGTAAAGCATGTATACTTTGGGATTTCCATTTTCATCCACACGATACTGGCCATTGTAGCACATGATGGGATAATGGCAGAGGATCACCTTTCTCTTATTGTCCTGCAGTTCCTCATAGGGCTTGATCCACACAAACCGGCCTGCGTTATAGTCTTTGTTCTTCAGAAACCGGTCGTGGTTTCCCTGGATCAGATACAGGCGTCCGTTGAGCCGCTCCAGCAGTTCATTGGTTTCTTCCGCCTTTCCCCACGACAGATCCCCCAGGATAACGACCTCGTCATTCTTTCGCACTTTTCGGTTCCATTGCCGCAGCATATATTCGTTCATCGCCTCGACGCTCTCAAAGCCGCGCCGGTCCATTTTCGTATTCAGCGCCCCGTGGAAAAAATGCGGGTCCGCAATATAATATCTCACCTCTGATCACCTCCCTTGCCTGGATTGATACTAATTATTTAAAAAGAAATCTTTTTTATTATTTTTTTCATATTATCTATGATATCCTCATATGGCACAAAATCTTCCGTAAAATAACTTGTAATCGAATGGTAATCTTCTTCGTAAAAAGAGTTATCACAAAACTCTGTAATAAGAGCCGGTATATTTATCTTCGCGTCTGCAGACGGACACACCGACATCTGCGCCCTATGGTTTCGAACTTCTTTTACCAATAAAGCAAACTCATCATCAAAAGCAATGAAAGGCGTGAGTTTATAAATATCATATAAATGTCGGGAATATCTTTTTGATTTTCCCTGCATATAATAATCACAAAGAGCAAAAATCTTATCAATATAGGTTCTTTCTAAAGATTGCAGATTCATGAAAAATCTATCAAGAAAAAATTGTTCCGCAATATCTTTTCTATCTCGATTTTCCAGATAATCTCCAATAAAATTATGGATCTCTACCGATTGTGTGGGAAATGCATACGAGCCCAATGCCATTTCCAGTTTAACATACTGTGGCAGTCTTTCATCCTCCAATGCAAACACCGAGGTATAAGAAAAAAAATATGCATTATAATCTCTGTCACTCTGTGTCTCGTCCCAATTGACGATCGGCATTCCCAGTTTTTCGCTGATTCCTTTTAGAACAACATGCTTAAGTTTTTTCCTTCTACTCTCCCCAATATGTTCATTAAAGGTAATATCTATATCCTCCGAAAAACGATTGATTACATGAAACCCCTTGGATAAAGACGTTCCGCCTTTAAACACGCACAGTTCAAGTTGCTCTGATAGTAATCTCAAGATCATTGTCACATAATAATCTTTTTCTATCACTATAGAATTTTTCCCGCTTTCTTCTGCCACTTGCTCTACGATGGTTCTAAACATTTCTCTGTCTTCATGAAGATACATACTCTACCCCCGTCTCATAAATAGCCTTATAGATCTTAACAGGATACTTTGCTATAAACTGATCGATCCTCTTCTTGGTAATGCCGTTCCTTCTGGCATATTCTGTCAGAATCCTTCCACATGTCTCCAACTCTATTTCTGAACTTTTCTCAATATCTTTCAGACAATCAAGGAATTGTAATACCGATACATTTTCTTCCGTTACTTCTGCCACAGGCCTTCTGATAATATACGGTCTGTTTTTGATCATTATTTTTCTTACTGATGCAGGGGCAAAATTGCTGCTTATTTCCTGTGTATATGGAACCTGCACAGATAATCCCATACGGTTTGCCAACGTATACCCGGAATAATATCCAACTCGTCTTCCCCTCCGCATGATATATTTATGAACAGCTACTGTATCTGCAGAAAGAGACAACTTTTCACCCAGAATACCTGTCTTTGGAAAATAGTATACTCCCGGCTCAAATCGGCATATTGTTCCGCTGTCTGCATATTTTTTCAAATGATATCTGAGATTTTCTTCTGTCATCCCCGAAATCTGAATATCTCCTGTAAAAATCGGTTCTCCCGGAATATAATTTTTTATCAAATATTCATATAACATCTTTATTCTCCTAACAGTAAGTAAATATTATATTTACTTACTGTTAGTATACTTAAATGATATCCTTCTGTCAACCCTTCTACTCCACTTCCCGCAGCCGCTCCACGATGGTCATCCTCGCGATTCCCCGGTAGACCCCAAGAGGCAGGACAATCCCCAGCAGCAGGAAGACCGGCGCGGCCGCCCACAGGGCGGTCACATCAAAATGATAAGCAAAAAACCAGAACATGTCTTCCAGCATGCCCCCGACCAGCGGTTCCAGAAGGAACACCAGCACAAGGGATAAAAGGATGGTGGCTCCCGCATAGAGAAGTCCCTCTGTCACCAGCATTTTCTTCAGCTGCCTTCCCGTCATGCCCACTGCCTGCAGCATGGCAAATTCCCGCTTTCTCACCAGAATCCCGGTGAGGATGGCGTTGAAGAAATTCAGGATCCCCACCACGCCCACGATGGCGCAAAGCGCACCTCCAAGGAGCAGGAACATCTGCCGGAATCCCTGGAAATCCTGGCGGACCAGCGCCTTGCTTTCATACATCAAAGGGGACGTCTCCCCCTTTGTCAGCTCTGCCAGAAAGTGTTCCGCCGCTTCCTCTGCTTCCCGGTCTGGCGTATCGAACATGTAGAAGAGCGAATACAGTTCCGCTCCACTGTCTGCCTTCAGCTGCTCCGTCCCCATGATGGCATCCATGCCGTACATCAGGCTTGCGCGGAAGGAAATCTGGTAGGGCACTGTGACCAGCGCGCAGACGGTGTATTCCACGTCATGGCTTTTTTCTATGTGATACTGGATATATTCCTCCGGCGTGGCGTCTGTCACCGGCTCCCCGGTCCGGGAGTCCGCATAGTACCACTCGTCCACATAGGTCACCGTCAGTTTGTCTCCCGGCCTTGGATAATGTTCCGTCATCTGGGGCGTCCCGTAATCATCGGTCTCC
>UMIY01026673.1_pt1 | contig 15527 bp, 11 predicted proteins | sample 1965921 | NCBI WGS metagenome assembly UMIY01 (sample SAMEA4836134, study PRJEB28245) | human gut metagenome | biome: gut microbiome; material: fecal sample | place: Denmark | collected 2008
CTACTCTGCCGAGGCTCCCGAAGGGAAACGGCAGATTGCGCAAGAAGCTCTCTGCAAACAAATGAATAAAAGGTGCGGCAATATGCGGCAACTAACAATAAAATCAGCGCCTGCGGCAGTTTTGCCGCAGGCGCTTTAATAGTTTTTGATGATGGCGTCAGGTTAAAAAGTTTATGCCGTTTCGCCGAGCACGCTTTCCACTTCGGCTAGCCTGTATTCAAGCGTACCGAGGGCATAGCTCATCGGCACTGTCAGGCGCAGCATAGTGGCGCGGTAGGTGTTGTTGTCTTCATCTTCAACGGAGGCAAACCACGCCGTCTGCGTAACGCCGAGGTTGTTGCCGCTCACCCTGATGCTGACGGGATTGTAATAGAGGTAGCTGTGTTTTTCTTCTTCGCCTTCTTCTCCGTCGCCTTCTCCCTCACCTTCTTCGCCCTCCTCGGGTTCGGGAATTTCGGGCTGGCCGTAAGCCGCCGTCAGGGCCGAGATTATGTCGGCGTCGGTTTCGGTGTCGAGCTCCGACTTCGTCGCACCAATAACGTTTACGTTCACGATGCCGCTGTTTGCGGGCACCATAAGGCTTATGGTAGTGCCGAAGTTTTCAGAAAGACTGAATCCGCGTATTACGGTATACAGCGTGTTGTTGTCGAACAGGGTATGTCCGCTGTTCTGCAAGCCCGTAACCGTGTCTGAAAGGTTTGCCCCGGCATTGTCTTTATCAACGTATTCATAATACGCTTCGGTGCATTCAAAGTTATACCAGACCTCGTAAGTGTATTCAATCTCTTCGCACATCGTTTCGGGCGAGGTGGGCGACATTGCCGCGGGGGAGGTGGTGTGCACTTCCTGCCTGCTGTAAACGGGCTGCAAGCCGTTGCGGGCGGAGCGGAAGTATGTTTTGGTTATCATATAGTCGGTAAATTCCACCCTGTTTTCAGCGGCATTTTCGTCTGCGCCGTTACCGATGAACACATAAGTTCCGCTTATGCGCGCCTCCGTTTCAAGCACGTATACAACTTCGGCGGTGCCGTCCATACGCTGTTTGTCCTCTTCGGGCAGCTCGTTCACCTCGCTCTGGGTAAGGGCGTATTCCTCGTGCTCAACGTCCGCCCAGTCATAGTGTTCGGCATAAAAAACCGTCCTGAAAAAGTGCGCGTCGTCGCCCTCGGCAAAGTTTTCGCTGTCGGTGTTGTATTCAATTGTGTATGCGCCGTTGCCGCCGCTCTCTTCGTCGAACTTTATTTCATACAGCAGCGATTCGGGCGTGCGCCCCGCGTTTTCGGGGTCGTCCAGAACGGACGTGCGCTGAATTCCCTCGTAGCTGTCTATATACCAATATGAGTCTACCGAAAGTCCGCTGCTTGCGGTTGCACAGCCCGAAACGCCCAAAAGGCACGCTCCAGCCGCGCATATTGCCAGTACAGATGCAATCTTTTTCATATAAAAATCCGTCAATAAGAAATTTTTTTGCCGTTTAAACGCAGTCAATGCCTGTAAGTAATCAATTTAAACGCAATCAATTATACCATATTATTTTGCGATTGTAAAAACTTTTGCGGTTAAATTACCGTTAAAATAATTAAAATTCTGTAAAGCTGTGGTATAATCTTGTTATGAATCTTTCTGTAATAGCCCCCACGCTGGGGGAAGCTCTCGACGAGCTCAAAAAATACGTGCGTTCGCAGGAAGAAGGGGGGCGGCGCACGGTAATATTCTGCGAGGACAGGCTCACTCTGGTTGCAGAGCGCGCCGTGTGCGCGGCGGTAGGCGGCACTTTTTCCACGTCCGTCTATACCTTTGCACGCTTTCTCTCGTCGGAAAGGCCTTCCGACGGCAAAATACTCTCTTCCCAGGGCTCGGCGATGGCCATACGCGGAATCGTTGAGCGCAACAGGGAAAAGCTCCGCCTCTTCCGCAGGCTTTCAGCCCAGGCGGCGGCAGGCGCGCTGTACGATACAATCGCCCTTCTGTATTCCTCGGGCATCGGCCCAGAAGATATAGGGGGCGCATCTTCAAGCGGACTTCTTTCAGATAAACTGCACGACATCGCGCTCGTCTACGGCGAATATACAAAATTTCTTTCAGACAGCGGCAGGCTGGACAGGAACGTATACCTTCGTCTGCTGCCCGACGTGATAGAAAAGAGCGATAAAATAATCGGAGCCGACGTGGTCTTTCTGGGCTTCCAGGCGTTCACGGGCACAATATCGGAGTGCGTAAAGGCGTGTATGCGCACGGCCGAAAATTCCTGCGGCATATTCGTGGGCGGCGCGCCCGATATCTACGCCAACGAAGCTCCCGCGCAGTTCGAAGGCTTTTCGCGCGGGCTGGGCGGCTGCCGCACGGTTACCGTAAAATCTGACCTCGTGCCCGAGGCCGAGAGCATAAGAACAAAGCTGTTCGACCCGCAGTGCTTTCACCAAAATGGCTTCCGCACCAAAAACGTGCACGTGTTCGAGGCGCGCGATATCACCGAAGAGCTGGAATTTATCGCGGCGAGCATAAAAAAATTCGTGCTCGACGGCGGCGAGCGCTACTTCCGCATATCGGTTATGCTCTCTGACGTAAACGCCTACCGTCCCGTGCTTGCGCGCGTTTTTTCGCAGTATAACATACCCTATTACGTAGACGAAAGGCGCCCGCTCACCGAACACGCCCTCACGGCGTTCATATGCGACTATATCGAGTGCGCGGCGGGCGGCTGTGCGCCCGAGGATGCAGACGCCGTTTTATCGTCGCACCTGTTCGGCCTTGACGAAAAGACGCGCGACGTGTTCCGCAACTACGTGCTCCGCTGTGCGTACTACCGCGGCGGCGTTCGGCGCGAGCCGAGGGAGGATATCTGCGCGGCGCTCGGGTTCGACTATACTTTGGTATGCTCCGCAAGGGAGAGGTTTTTGAAGGGGCTTTCCCTTCTGCCTTCGGGCAGCGCGGGAGCCGACGAATGGGCGCGCGGAGTGCGCGCGCTGTTGCAGTACTTCGAATGCGACAAAATTCTTTCGGCAATGTCGGAGGAGGCAAAGGACAAGTACCCCGCCCGTGCGCAGTTCAACCTGCGCGCGCAGGAGGGCGTTCTTTCGGTGATAGCCGAAACCGAGGAGCTGGGAATGGGCGCGCCCTATACCGCGCGCGAATACAAAAAACTGCTTCAAAGCGGCTTTGCGGCGGCAGAAATTTCGCTCATTCCGCCCAAGGCCGACGCCGTGTTCGTCGGCAGCATATCCGAGACGGTGAACGCAGGCTCTTCGGTGGTCTTTGCCGCGGGGCTTACAGATGCAGTTCCTCCCGCGGGCTCTGATACCGCCCTTCTCACCGACCGCGAAATTACCTCGCTCGAAAGCCTGAATTTGAAGATTTCGCCCAAGATTTCGCAGGTGAACAGGCGGCGGAGGGAGACGGTAGCTTTGAACCTCTGCGCGTTCAGGCGGGAACTGTACCTCTCGTATCCCGCATTTTCGGGCGGGAACGAAAACGTCCGCAGCGAAATAATACCGTATATTCTCGCAATGTTCAAAGAGAGCGAGGAAAACAAGCTGAATGTGGTAACGGGTCGCGCGCTCGCGCTTTCGGGCAGGGCGGTGCCCTATGAATGCAGCGAACTTACGCCTGCCCTGCGCACGCTTGCGGGCGGCGGGCTGCGCCCCGATATAAATTCCGCCCTCTTTGCCGTGCTTGAAGAGCGCGGGTACGGCGGCCTCGCCGAAGGCGTACTCGAAACCGTGCCCGAAAAGCGGCAGATAAATAGCGGCAGACAGCTCTTCGCTTCGTCGGGCAGTATCTCGGCAACGCTTTTGGAGCGCTATTTCACCTGCCCCTACCAGAACTTCGCCTCGCAGGGGCTTCGCCTTGCCGAAAGGCAGGAGGGCAGCACGCGCTATCTGGACACGGGTAACTTCATACACGCCGTTTTAGAGGCGTTTGCCGACGGCATAAAACACGTTTCAAGCGAAGGCGAAGCGCGCGATTGGGGCGCGGATATGGCCGGGCGAATGTTGAAAGAGCCGGCTTTTTCGCCCCTCGTCGAAGGGGGCAGCGGCAAGTATATGGCACGCAGACTCTCGTTCGAGGCGGCGCTTGTGTGCGCGGGCGTATACCGCCAGCTCTCTGCATCTGAATTTAAAATACGCGACGTCGAACAGTGGTACTACGTGCCCGTGGACGACGGCGTGCGCGCCGGCGGCAAGGTGGACAGGGTGGACGAAAGCGGCGGGCTGGTGCGCGTTATTGACTATAAGACGGGCGACATCAGCTACGAGGCCGAAGACTTCTACACGGGCAGGAAGATACAGCTTCCCCTGTACCTTCTGGCGGCTTCGCGCGGGAAGCGCCCCGCGGGCGCCTACTACTTCCCTGCAAACATAGAATTTTCTGACAGCGCGGGCGGCAACTTCACCTTAAAGGGCTTTATGGACGCCAGTCCCGAAGTCGTCCGCGCCACCGACAAGGCTCTTGCAGAGGGCGCGCGGAGCGCGTTCGTCGACGCATATATGGGGGGCAAATTGCTTAAAGGCAGTCTTACCGAAGAGGAATTTTCAGACTTCATTTCATATTCCGCCTTAATCGCCCGCCGCGCGGCAAAGGAGATGTTCGGCGGCAACATTCAGCCGCTGCCGTACGAGGGCGCGTGCGCCTACTGCAAGATGGGCGGAATGTGCGGCTTTTATAACGACGGCAGGCGCGCTCCCAGGAAGGAGAGCGGCATAACCTGCTCAGATATTGCGCGCATAGTGCGCGCCGAAAGGGGGGACGAGTGATGGTAAAGCGTACTTCGCAGCAGACCGCGGCCATAGAGCGGGGCGGCAGGGTGATTGTTTCTGCCTCGGCGGGCAGCGGCAAGACCTACGTTATGATAGAGCGCCTCTCCGAATACATACAGGGCGGCGGCGATTTGGACGGCATACTCGCCGTCACGTTCACCAAAAAAGCGGCGGCGCAGATGAAGGAAAAACTGCGCGCGGCGCTTATAAAGCGCAGCGCCGTGGCAGACGAGGCGGCGCGCGCCCACATTAAGGCCCAGCTCGGCAAAATCGCGCTCGCCAACATAAGCACTATACACTCCTTCTGCGCGTACCTTCTGCGCGTATACTTCTACGCCCTCGGCATAGACGGCTCGTTCGAAATTATGGCCGAATCGGACGGCGAGGAAAAGTACCGCACTCGCGCGCTCGACAGCCTGTTTGAAAGGCTTTACGAAACCGAGGACGAAGATTTTTATTACCTTTTAGAAAGGTACGGCAAAAAGCGTGGCGACAGAACGCTGCGCGGCCTCATTATCTCCGCATACGAAAGCGTGCGCAACCTGCCCGATTACAAAGAGGTACTCACCCGCACCTCAGGCTGCGTGAACGAACAGTCTTTCGACCAAATCTGCGAAGGTATTCACGCGGGCTTCAAGCGCAATTACACGGCATATATAGCCGAAATAAGGGCGTTTATCGCCGAACATAAGGGCCTTTCCGAAAGTTGCCGCGCCCGCGCCGTAGGTATGATAGCGGCGCTTGAAGAGGCGGAAAAACTTTCCGATATTTTTGCCCCGCGCGTAAACATTATGGGCGCAAACAAAAAGCGGACCGAGGGGCTGGAAGAGCCCGATTCGCTCTTCTTTGCCCTGCGCGACGAAATAAGCGCGCGTTACAGAAAACTTTACGAAGGTTATAAGGGCAAAGACAGGCAGACCGAGCTTAAAAACTACCTTTCAACGGCGCGTTTATCGCGCGCGTTCTCTTCCCTTCTTCTCGAATTCGACGCGGAATATGCCGCGCTCAAACGGGAGGAGGGCAAGCTCGACTACGGCGATTTGGAACACCTCACGCTCAGACTTTTATCGGACGAAAACCTTTTAAAAGAGGTGCGCTCGCGCTTTGTAAGGGTGTTTGTGGACGAATATCAGGACGTCAACCCCGTGCAGGAGCGCATAATAGAGCTTGTCGGCGGGGACGAAGTATTCCTCGTCGGCGACGTAAAGCAGGCGATATACGGCTTCCGCGGCTCCAAGTCGGAATACTTCACCCGCAAGACGGAAGAGTTTGCAAAAGACGGCAATTCGCTCATACTTTCGCATAATTTCCGCAGCGCGCCCGCCGTAATAGACGCGGTCAACGCCTGCTTTTCAAAGCTGATGCGGGCGGATACCTGCGGAATCGACTATAAAAATACTTCGGTAATGGTGACGGGCGGCGCATATCCTGCGGCGGGCGGCGCGTATCTTCATATGTTCGGCAAGGACGAAAAGGGAGACCGCTCCGAAAGGCGCGGCGTGTATTCGGTGGAAAACAGCTCGCTTGCAGAAGTTCCGCCTTCGCGCGAGGGGCTGGCCGTGCTCGACGTGGTGCGCAGGGAACTTAACAGCACTTTTTACGACGTAGAGGCGGGCGCCGTCCGCCGCGTGGAGCCGGGCGACATATGCATACTCACGCGCAAGAACGAGAATGCCTCGCCGCAGGGCATAATGCGCGCGCTCACCTCGGCGGGCCTTTCGGTCACGGGCGGGCAGAGCGTAAACGTGTGCGAAACGCCCGAGGTAAAACAGCTAATCGACGTGCTCTCTTATATAGATAACGGCGAACAGGACATACCTCTCGCCTCGGCGCTGCTCTCGCCCGTGGGCGGAATGAGCGAGGACGAGCTGGCAAAAATTAAGATAACGTACCAAAAAGAGCGCAAACTCACCTTCCGCGAGTGCTGTGCAAGGTACGTAAATGACTTTTCCGATTCGGTTGCGCAAAAGCTCGATAAATTTTTCAGTAAAATAGGTTCATACCGCAGTCTTTCGGCGCTGTTCGGCGCGGGAACGGTAATCGACGCCATTCTGCGCGACACTGCGTTGGAGGCGCGCTACTACCAGGACGGCGGCAGAAAGCTCAAAAACGTGCGCAGGCTGGCAGAGGCGGCCTACACCCCCACGGGCGAGCTCAGCGTTCCGGCATTCCTCTCTTCGTTGAAGTCGGGCGGATTCGATTTGGAGCTTGCGTCGGGCAGCGGTGGCGACAGCATAACTATGATGACTATGCACTCCTCAAAGGGGCTGGAATTTCCCGTAGTTATAATCGCCGACGTGGTGCCCTCTTACAGGGGCAGGGCCGACGGCAGTCTGCCGTTCGATTCAAGGTACGGCTTCGCCCACAAATTTTTCGATATGGAAAGCCGCATAAGCGGCGAAACCCTGCTTGCAAAACTGCTCTCTTCCGAGCGCTCGGCCGAGGAGGTAAAGAACGAGATGAACGTTCTGTACGTCGCCTGCACGCGCGCAAAATACCGCCTGCACGTGATGTCGTCGGAGGCGCGCACCTTCAATCCGTACATCGTTTCGTCGGCGACGAGCTACGCGCAGATGCTCGATTTTTCGTGCTTCAAGACGGAAAATTCCGAGGGCGAGGCGTTTACGGAAGAGGAGGCGCAGCCCGCGCTCATCTCAAAGCCCGACGAAGAGGCAAAACAGGCGATTGGCAGGCGCTTTATGCAAAAGTACGCCTATGAGGACAGCATAAACCTGCCCGTAAAGAGCTCGGCTTCGGCGATACTCAGAATGCAGAAGCAGGACGCGGGCGAGGACGCATTTTCCGAAAATGTGCTTTATCCGCAGGAGGAAGAGGAGTGGAGGAGCACGGGCGAGACGGGTGCCGAGCGCGGCACGGCGTACCACCGCTTTTTACAGCTCTGCGACTTCGATGTAAGGGACGAAGGCGGCATTGCCGCCGAGATAGAAGGGTTTGTAAGGGACGGGCTTATGCCCGCCGCTATGGCGCAGCTTGTTAGCGCGCAGTCGCTTGCAAAAATACTTAAAATGCCCTGCTTCGAAAGGGCGCGCGGCGCGCGCATTTACCGCGAACAGGAATTTTTGTGCGCCCTGCCCGCAAATTCCTTTATGGACAGCCCTGCCTGCGACGAAGTGTTGGTGCAGGGTGCGATGGACCTGTTGTGCAGGCGCGGCGAAAGCTGTGCGATAATCGACTATAAATACTCGGCAAAGCCCGACGCGCTGATTGTAAAGACCTATAAAAGGCAGCTCGATTTGTACCGCCTTGCGGCGGGCAGAATATTGAAGATTGACCCCGAAAAGATTGAGGCGTATATAGTAAATATCTTCACCCTGCGCGAAATTAAGCTGAACTGAAATTTTTATGAAAAATTAGCGCCCGCGGCGCGGCAGATTTTCTGCCGCACCGCGGGCGCCTTTCGTATCAAAAAACAGTTAAATTATTCAATTGCCCCGCACATATGCCGCAATTACCGTAAAATTATGCGGCAAAATATGCTTATAATTTTCAGTTCCCGCGCGCTTCCAAAAGGTTTTCAACGTGCCTTTCTTCAAGTTTTTCGTATGCGGCGGTCTTGTCTATTATGGCCTTCAAAAGCCCGTCCATCACGCTGCCTTCGGTGTAGTCTGCGGGCGCAAAAAAGCGTATGCGGTTGTTCTTTATAAGGCGGTAAACCTTTTCCTTCCCGCCGCTTTCGTCATACACGCCTATGGAGTGCCCGCCCGAAGAATTGACCAGCTTCATACAGGGTATATCGGTGTCGCTGTCGCCTATATACACAAAGTTCCTCAGCGGCACGCGCAGCCTTTCGGGCGGAATATACTCGTTCACGCCCGCGTGGTCGTTTATATCCGGGCAGCCCTTTTCAATTCTGAACAAAAACTGCGTCTTGTTGGTATAGTTAATCGTCTGCGCGCACCATTCGGGCACGCCGTCGTCATCATACATAAACGCGCTTGCATATATCTTTTTGAACTCGCCCGCAATCGCCGTGCCCTCTATCATCTCTTTCAGGCCGGAAGATATTATGTAGTGTTCTACTATTATGCCGCGTTCCGCGCCGTAGGCGTTTATACGCTTGAACCAGCTTTCAACGCCCGCATACAGCTTTATCTGCGAGCCGTATTTTCTGAGGGCCTCTTTGGTTACGTAAAACTTGCCCTTTGCGCGCTTTACCATCGTAAGCATATAGGCAAGGTTCATATCCATATCGTTGTTTTTTGCAAGCTCGTTCGATTGCTTCCAGAATTCGTCTACGTCCGCGCCCACGCTCTGAATAAAGCCCTGCGCCTGCATATCGCCCGGGGAGAGCGTGCGGTCGAAGTCGTAGCACACGGCAAGCACGGGCTTACTTTCTTTTTCCAGTCTTTCGTACTGCATAATATTATACCTCGCTTTATAAAATTATAGCACAGCCCGCCGCCCGAAAGCAAGGCTTTGGTATTGACATTCCGTGCGTGGAGGGATATAATAACAGTGTAAACAAAGTGCGTTGCGGAGATAATTATGGAAAAGTTGCAAAATTCCGTTGCCGAAAACGATGCGCCCCGCGGCGTAAAGGTAAGTATTTCGGTAATATATGCGCTCAATTTCATATTTGCCCTATGCGTGTTCTTTTTGATGGACGGCGCGGAGTCTGTTGACGACGTCGTAATACCGTTTGGCATTTTTGTTGCGCTTACGGCAGCGCAGGCGTGCGTATATCACTTTCTACGTACGTGCACGGTGCATTTTACCGTTCAGCTCGTATTATCTGCGGTAAAGTTTTTTGTATGCTTCGTGTGTGAATTTTACTGGGACTATTTCAATATATTTTTCGGCAGGGAAGATACAATCGCGCGGTCGGTATTCATAATCGCCTACCTCGCGGCGATAGCGTCGGCGTTTATCTCAGAAGTCGTATGCCTTATAATTATGCGCCGTAGCGCAAAGCGGAGCATACCACAGGGCGGCCGCCCTGCATAAAATGACCTACTGAAACTGACTGAAACTGTATGTAAAACGGTGCGCTCTGCGCGCCGTTTTCTTTTCGACAAAACAGCCGTTTATTCGGGCATATATGCGCCCGTTTTTGCCGTCTTTGGGCTATAATCTACTTACTTATGATTTCGCAATTTTTCAAAGACGTATATGCGGCGATATCCGCCCTTACCCTCGAAACTGCCCTTTATATATGCTGGGGCGCGTTTTTATTTGTATTTCTGCTTGCGCTCGTTTTAACGATTTTCAATGCGGGCGTGCGCGCGGCGGATAAGCGCCCCTATCTTGCAATGGTCAACGTGTTTGCCGCCGTAACTTTCGCGCTGGCCCTCACGTTTGAAGAGCTTGCCTTCTCTGTGCTGCTTTCGGCGGTGTTCTGGTGCTTTGCCTATCTTTCTTACGGGCTTCTTGTCCTTCTCTCGCGCAGAAAAAAGAACAGGCAGCGCTATGTTCTGCCTGACGTTCCCCCGCCCGCCGAAAGTTTTAAGCCTTCGGTGCGCCCAGCAAAGACCAACGTGCGCACCGAACACGCGCTTGCGGTGACCGAAAAACTGCTCGAAAAAGATTTGGGCAGGGGCGACAGGGAGGAGGCCGAAAAAATTCGTTCGGCGCTCGGCTTTATGCGTATGAAGGGCGAGCTTTCGCCCGAGGACAACGAACGGCTGAACGACGACTTCAACACCCTTTTAAAACTGATGGGCAAGTATAAAATGTAAAGTTCAAAGCGTTTAAAAATAATACCGCGGGCGGCAAAATTTTTTTGCCGCCCGCGGTATTATTATGTATTTTAAGTGCTGGCCGCCGCTTTACGGCGTGCACCTTCATAGCGCGGCAGCAAACGGCCTTTAAATGGTTTTCATCTGCGCCTGAAAGTATTCGCCCGCTTCCTCGGCCTTTTTCAGCGCCTCTCCGTCGAGCGCGCTGCCCCTTTTTAGAACGATTTCGCCCTCGTCTGTTACAACGCTCTGTTTAAGCGTGCGCGGGGCGCGTACTATCAGCGCGTCGCCCACGGTCACAAATTCGGGGCGGTACTTCTTTTTGCCTATAACGTAATAAAAGGTGCCGTCTTTCGCGCTCACCATATCGGTTAGGTGCCCCAAAAACGCGCCGTCCGTTCCGTAGGCGGGCAGCCCCAGCCGCATACCTTTTGCGCTCTTTCGCCGCTTTTCGGCGTCGTCGTAAATTATCTTTTCTCCCGTCTTTATCACGTTTTTAAAATCTATTTCAAACTCGCGCTCGTCCTCGTCGAAGCACTGCAAAAACTGCGGCAGACTGCCGTTTCCAAGAACGGCGCGCACCCAGCCGCGCCTCGATTTGTCTGCGCTCTCAACCTCTTTTCCGTATAAATCAGAAAGTTTCATTCCGTTCCTCCTTGAACACCTTTAATCGGCTTACACGAATATAATACTTGAAAGGCGCGCAATATAGCAGCGCATATTCTGTCGCCTTTTGCCGAAAAAGCGCCGCTTACATCTTTACCGCGTCGGCGACAGGCGGCGCGGCCTTTTGTAAAGTCGGCAAATCTGTACTGATTTTCACAAATTTGTTAAAAAGTATCATTTTAAGGCGTACGCAAAAAAGTTTACACATAACTTGACAGGTGTAAAGTTTTGGTGTAAACTATGTGCAATCTCGGAAGAGGGCGGGCGGAAAAGCCCGCAAAGAGAGGGACTCTTTAATCTTCCGTGTGCGGAGCGTAATGCGCCCTGCGGCGGTGTATTTCCGGCTGTGCGCAAAAAATGGCGGCAAAACGCGCGTTTTACCGCTTACGACCGCAAGAACGGATAAAAGGCGGGGACGGTGTATTTCCGACCGCCCGTTATATTCGTTCGTGCAAGGCAGGCTCGCGGGGACGGTGTATTTCCGACCGCAAATACCGCCTGAACAGCATCCGGCAGCCGCGGCGGTTTATTCCGTCGCGGCGTTTTTTTACAAAAAAATACTTAACTTACGGGTAATGCGCTGTCGGCGCAGACCTTAAAGAGGCGTTTATGATTGAACTTGATAAGTATTACGACGTAATTATCGTAGGCGCGGGCGTTGCGGGGCTCAACTGCGCGCTCAATCTGCCGAGGGACAGAAAAATTCTTATTATCTGCAAGGATACCCCCGACAAGTCTGACAGCTACCTTGCCCAGGGCGGAATCTGCCGCCTTGTGGACGAGGACGACTATCAGGGCTATTTTGAAGATACTATGCGTGCGGGGCACTACGAAAACAACCCCGCCACGGTTGACTGTATGATAAGAAATTCGCAGGAACTCATAGACGACCTCATCGCCTGCGGAGTGCGCTTTGCAAGAAATGCCGACGGCTCGCTGGCATACACTAGGGAGGGCGGACATTCCCGTCCGCGCATCTGCTTCCACGAGGACTGCACGGGCAGGGAGATTACCACCCACCTTATGCAGAAGGTGCGCGCGCGCAGCAACATATTCATCGCGCCCTACGTTACTATGGTTGATATAATCTGCGAGGGCAACGAATGTTTCGGCATAGTTGCAAAGGACAGCAAAAACGGCAGGCTGTACAGGCTGTATGCCGACTATACCGTGCTTGCCTCGGGCGGGCTGGGAGGAGTTTTTGAAAACTCCACAAATTTCCGTATACTCACGGGCGACGCGCTTGCAATCTGCATAAACCACGGCATACCCGTAGACCATATAAATTACATTCAGATTCATCCCACAACCTTCTATTCCAAAACCAAGGGCAGAAGGTTTTTGATATCAGAGAGCGTGCGCGGCGAGGGCGCCGTGCTGCTCGATAAAAATTTCAACCGCTTCTGCGACGAGTTGCAGCCGCGCGACGTGGTTACAAAGAACATACTCGCGCAGATGAAGAAGGACGGCACAAAGCACGTCTGGCTGGATATGCGTCCCATACCCAGGGAAGAGGTGATAAACCACTTCCCCACCATAGTTCAAAGGTGTTTGGACGAGGGGTACGACGTGTTCCGCGAGTGCATACCCGTAGTTCCCTCGCAGCACTACTTTATGGGCGGCATCCGTTCCGACTTGGAGGGCAGAACGACTATGGACAGACTGTACGCCGTAGGCGAAACGTGCTGCAACGGCGTGCACGGCGCAAACAGGCTGGCTTCCAACTCTCTGCTCGAAAGCCTTATATTTGCAAAGCGTGCCGCACACGACATACAAAGCGGCTACTCGCGCATAGACGTGCAGAAGGCGCGCCTTGCCGAGGACAAGCTCGACCTTGAAAAATACGCCAACGTGCCCGCCCTTTTAAAGGAGTATAAGGGCATAGTTCTCAAAGCCATAGAGGAGGCAAACAATGAACAATCCCATAACTGAAAGCCTGCACTTCGACGAACTTATAAGGCTTGCCTTAAAGGAGGACATCTCCAACGAAGACATAAGCACCAACGCCGTTATGCCCGAATATAAAAAAGGTACGGTAGACCTTCTCGCCAAACAAAACGGCGTAATCTGCGGCCTTAATGTCTTTGCCCGCACCTTCACCATTTTAGACCCCGCCACCAAGGTCGAACTTTACAAGACCGACGGCGACGAGGTAAAAAATGGCGAGCTTATCGCAAAGGTCACGGGCGATATCCGCGTGCTTTTATCGGGCGAGCGCACCGCGCTCAACTATTTGCAGCGTATGAGCGGCATTGCAACCTACACACGCCGCGTGGTAAAACTTCTGGAAGGGTGCAAAACGCGCCTTCTCGATACGCGCAAAACAACGCCCAATATGCGCATATTTGAAAAGTACGCCGTAAAGGTGGGCGGAGGGGCAAATCACCGCTATAACCTTTCCGACGGCATACTTTTAAAGGATAACCACATCGGCGCGGCGGGCAGCGTTAAAAAGGCCGTGCAGATGGCGCGCGAATATGCCCCCTTCGTCCGCAAGATAGAGGTGGAGGTTGAAAACCTCGATATGTGCCGCGAGGCTTTGGAAGCTGGCGCCGACATAATTATGCTCGACAATATGAGCGTCGCCGATATGAAGAGGGCAGTTGAAATGATAGGCGGCCGCGCGCTCACCGAATGCAGCGGCAACGTCACCGAAGAGAATATAGAAAATATCAAGAGCACGGGCGTAGACTATGTTTCGAGCGGCGCGCTGACGCATTCGGCGCCCATACTCGATTTATCGCTCAAAAATCTTCACCCTGTTTCCGAATAATATTTACTTCGCAATACTGTGTCGCGCTTGCGCTTTGCCTCGGTCATTTACTTCTGTGTAAACTCCCGTCGGTCAAATGCGCACGCTCCTTGCCTTGCTTGCAACTATTATCCGTAAACGTGCCGCGTACAGGTGCTGTGGCGCAAGGAAACTTTGCTTGAAGCGTTTATTATTTTGAATTTTTGTGTTTTGCTTGCAACTATTATCAGTAAACGCGCCGCGTCATTTTTACGTTTGCGTTTGGTTTGCCATTTATAGCTGGGGTTTCCAGTATGTCATTTCGACCGAGCGAAAGCGAGTGGAGAAATCTCAAATCAAAATTATTGCCGAGATTTCTCCGTGCGCTCCCTTTGGTCACTTAGTCGAAATGACAGATTAGAAAGGTATTATTTTAGTAAAACTTTTTTAATAAAACATATAAATTTCTTTTCGTTTTATGGAGGAAAATCTGTAAATGAAAGCAGAAGAAAGAAGAAAAGAGATACTTGCCATAGTCGGCAACAGCGATAACGCTCTGCCCGCCGCCGTCCTTGCCGAAAAGCTGGGCGTTTCGCGGCAGGTCATCGTGCAGGATATTGCAATGCTCCGTGCAAACGGGTTCGACATAATCTCCACCAACCGCGGGTATATGCTCACCGCAAAAAAGAGCTTTGCCTCGCGCGTGTTCAAGTGCCGTCACACCTTCGAACAGATTGTGGACGAAGGCTACCTTATAATAGGCCTCGGCGGCAGGGTGGAAGATATTTTCGTAAACCACCGCGTATACGGCAGAATTGCCGCCAGGTTAGAACTTTATAACAACACTCACGTGGAGGAACTCTATCGTTCGCTGGTCAGCGGCGCTTCAAAGCCCCTTATGGCCGTGACCGACGGCTATCACTACCACACGGTTTCCGCCCCCGACGAGGCCACTCTCGATAAAATAGAGTGCGCCCTGCGCGAGGCGGGCTACCTTATCGAAATATAACCGTACGGCTGCGGCGCGCTTTGCGGAGCAAGAAAGGGGAGAGTATATTATGGTAATTCATCACGACAAAATGGCATACGGCAAGCTGGACAGCCTTACCGAAAAACTTTCTGACGAAAGGCTTGCAAAGATGGCAAAGATGCTCTCTGACGGGCAGAATGAAGAGAAAAAAGAAGAGGACGGCTCTGGGAAGAAGCCTTCTTCAAAGGGTAAAGAGCAAAAATAAACGGGCGCGGCTTTTGCTGCGCCCTTTTCAATTGGTGCGGCAATATGCCGCAATCATTGCAGTTTTTTATATATTTTTTATCGGCTTCAAGTAAATCTGCCGCGGTACATAGGATAATGCTCAACAGATAAAAAATAATTTTATTAACCATAGTTAATTTATTTGACATTATGCTGCGTAAAGTATTAAAATAATCTTGCTTTCAGTGACGCGGCGCCGCACTTCCGCAAAAACGGGCAAGTCCGTTCAGCGGCCGTGCGACGCCCGTCCTGCGGGCAGGTTGCGCTTATACGTAAAAATTGCATTTTATAGCTTGCAATTCCTCCCAAAATGGCGGCAGTGAAAAAACACTGCCGCCCTTCTTTTGTCGGCAAGCGCAAATCGCACCGATACTAAAAAGTTCTGATAAAACGGCGGGCGCGGGCGAGCCTTTACGGCTCGC
>UMIY01004370.1_pt1 | contig 15453 bp, 9 predicted proteins | sample 1965921 | NCBI WGS metagenome assembly UMIY01 (sample SAMEA4836134, study PRJEB28245) | human gut metagenome | biome: gut microbiome; material: fecal sample | place: Denmark | collected 2008
ATACCATGGCCGCAATGACGGTTCCCTTCAGATTGCCGCCTACCGATTTGAGGAGCAGGCTGCAGTTCTGCGGGATTTCCTTGGCCACCAGTTCCCCGGCACGCTTAATCTGGTAGAGGTTTTGCATGGCACCCTGCGCATTCGAGAGGTAGTCCAGCATCTTGTCTTCCACATAGTGAATCCGCTCCAGTGAAGCGGTAACGGCCACTTCCGCTGCAATGATTTTCTCCTGCGTCTTCTTGCGGTCCTTGTGGATCTTCTTCAAGGCTGCGGTCTGACCCAATACGGCAGAAGTTAGCGCTGGGTCGGTCTGTTGGGCAAAGAGCGGAGTTTTACTTATCAATAAGCCAACAGCAGCTATTAACAAGGAGCGTTTCCATCGTCTTGCATTCATACGTTTATAATTTAGGGCCTGCATTTCTGCGTTCGGCCAGGTTATTGATTTGGTCCTGTTTGGTCGGATGCAACCGTACCTCCATCGGTTTGTTGAGCAGACAGTCGTTCCAGTCCTTGAAAGCCTTGGGTGGAAGCCATTGCCCCATATCGTATCTGACCGACAAGTGTTCCTTGACCTGCACCTGAAAGGGTCGCTCCGGATCAAGCCGGAAGGAACGTCCGTTCGCTTCCACTTCCAAGTTGTCACGGGTTCGGTTGATTTTCAAGGGGATGTTCTCTACCAGTGCCATCATGCGCAAGCCGTAGATGCGACCGGGCAGGTCATTGTCGAAACAGTCAAACGGGCGGGCTCCGGGAAAGCGGTTCAGCACCTGCCGGATTTGTCCGTCAGAGAACGTACCGCCCAGTGATACCAAGGCAATTTCATTGGTCAGCTGCTTCCGGTTCCATTGGTAGAATGCCATGGCATCGAAAGCCGACTCACAGAAGAAGACACTCTTCACCACATTCGGATAGCCGCCGGAAAGGTCGACCACCCATGCAGAAGAGGAAGAATCACTTCCGGCTGCCTTGGATTTGTAACCGCCGTACCCCCGCAGTTCGTAGCCCCGAACCTGGTCGTTCTCTCCGTTGGTATAAGGGAAGCCGATGTTGAAGCCGTCAAAGTGCTCGTTCTTCTTGTCGCGGATGAGCCGGATGAACGGAGCGAAGGTGCGTACCGTTTCATCGGACAATCCCCTTTGATGGAAGATGGCCGGAATCTTATCGGAATTTATCGGCTTCACCTCATACCTGGAGCTGTCGAAGGTTGCATGATACCTGACTGACTGCACATACTCCTGGTCTTCGCGGTATTCGGGTTCGGGCATGTTGGCAAAGCGGGAAAGCACCTTGGCTATCTTCTGCCATTCATCCTTGCCCGACACGTTGAAGGCATTCAGGTTCTCCCGGATGAGTGTGACCACATCCCCCTTGGAACCGTCGCGGCGGAAGAACCGCTGGGAAGCCTTGTCCTGGGGATGACAGACAATAAGCGTGTCCCGTTTTTCCCTGCCGTCACCCAACACCAGCTCTATGTAGCGACCCACACCGGCCTTACGGTCGAGCCGATAACCCAGCGTATAGGCTACATCATCAATGCCCACCTTGGATTTGAGGTCCTTGAAGTTCACTTTGTAATCAGTCATGGTTCATGGATTTGAAAGTATGATTAGAAACTCATTTTCGCTCCCACGGCCTGCGTGCGTTTGAGATTGGCTATATCCGGCTCGAAGGTCTTGTGCGCCGTCATGTTCAGGAAGGCAGCCTTGTCCTTGTAGTCCGTCAGCTGGAAATAGGTCTTCGCCGTATCTTTCGATACCTTCTTCAAACCCAGTTCCACACCGTCGTAGGAGGCACGGATGGCATAATCCCCGTTACGTGTCTTTACGATGGCCGTATTCTTGAACGGCACCTCTTCGCCTTCACCTAACGGGGCAAACGGGTCGTTCTTTGTCAGGTAGGGCTGCTCGTTCAGCGCCAGCCGCTGCTTGTCCACATGGTCCAGAATCAGGTCCGAAGCCTTGTTCACGTCCGCCATGACGGAAACGATGAACTTCGGTTCCTGCTTCAGCACCCCAATCCAGGAATCCAGATAGGCTGCGGAGTTGTCCGTCACCTTCATGTCAAATCCCATCGAATGGCTGATCATGGCAGCAGTCAGCTCGGCTACCAATTCTTCTTTGGCGTATTTCGGGTCTCCGAAACGTCCGCCCATCTCGCGGTTGAGCCGTTCGGGGGTCATGGTGGAGTGCGTCATCTCGTGCAGCATGGTGGAATAGAACTCCATGCCGCCCCGGTAGATTTCCTCGGGGGTATTGCCGATGTTGAACTGCTCCTTCATGGGCAGCACCACGATGTCGCGGGCCGGAGAATAGTAGGCACCGTCCTCACGCTTGTCTGCCTGTATGGGACAGAGCCAGCCTTGCGTCTCAATCATCCGGTCGAGGGCAGCATGGGCATACATGCCTTCCTTATCCCGAAGCTCGGGCACCTTGAACTTCTCCATGAGTTTCTGCACCCGTTCGGGCTGCACCTCTGCCAGGTTGGTCTGGTCGATGTTATATACGGGGAAAGCCTTGAAAAAGGGAATGACATCCATGCCTTTCTTCTCCTCCTTGCTCATGGCCTTATACTCATCCGAACTGACCTTATGGCCGTTCTTGTCCTTGACCAGCACATCCCAATAGACCACCGGAAAGGCCCTTTCACCTTTCAGTACATGGGCTTTCAGGTTGTGCGCCTGCTTGAAGGTGAGGTACACCGGTAGCCGGTAGCCCTGGGCTGCGGTCTGCAGCTGGAGGAAAAAGGAATTGGAACCCGAGTAGTTGCGGCCTCCCACATTCTGCGGGAGACCTGCAAATCCAGATGCACCGCCAATCCAGCCTTTCTTCCAGTCGGAAGCCTTCATCTGCTCCATGCGGGCAATCATCATTTCGGCAAAGCGGTCGATGGCTACCTGCCCGGCATTGCCTGATGTGTTAGTTCCATACGCCATAGCTTTCGTCATCCATTACCTGACGGTCCATCTGGTCGATGTCCGTCTGTTCGACATAAAACTCTGCGGATTCATCCGAAGGATCCGTGCCGTGGGTCTGACACCACTCCAGATAGTCCTCCGCATTTTCACCGTCCATCACAAAGCGGAGGAAACCGATTTTACCTGCCTGAAGGAGTTCCACCAACTCCTCGTGTGTCTTTTTCGCTGTCATATCTTTTCGTCTTTTATTATTTCTTGAATATTCGTTTGTTTCTCTTGGTTGCGTTACATTTTCATGGAAGCCGACTTCTCCAGTTTGTTGGTCACGGCTGAAAGCATGCCCATGATTTCCGTATTGAGGTACTTGGCTGCAATCTGTTCCCGGGTGGCAGTCTTTGCCTTGAAGAGCGAGTAGCCGTCATCGAAGGAGAGTTCATGCTTGCTGGTCTTGCCCTTATCGCCCAAGTCCATCGACACCTTCCATTTGTTGTCAGAGTGGTCCTTGGCCACACGGACTCCTTTGGGGTCCACTCCCTCGGGAAGCTGATACTTCTTGTAGGCTGACTGCAGATGCAGGCGCTCCCCGAAGTTCTTTTCCACGAGTTGTGTGGGACTGACCACGCGGTCGAAGTAGGCATTCAGGTCCTCACGGGAAGCCACTGCCGACATCTTGGTGTCGCCCATCTGCACATAGAACTTATACTTGCCGTAGTCGGGTCGCTGTTCGTCCTTCTCCTTATAGACATTGAACTTGTCGATAGTGATGGCTCCGTCCGGACCGGAGAGTTCCTTGGGCATACGGAAGGCTTCTTCAGACACCTTCGGCATGAGCTTGGTGGGATAATAGCGTTCCATCAGTTGCGGCACCGTCAGTTCCCCGGACGAGGAGAAGGTCTATTATCATATAGAAAGGCTTAACACCTGTAGTTCTTCGCTTACACCTTTGCAACAACATATCAAGCACATCTTTATCGGCTCACAGCGTATTGCCTGTGTTTTTCAAGATTGCTAATACGCTTTTTATGTCCTAACCGATACGCATTCAGTAGTTTGGTTGTTTGACAAAACCACCTTTCCGTTAAAGATAAACAAAAAAATCTACTCAATAGCAGGTTATTAAAGATAATTACGGTATCTTTGCCGACAGTACAATGAAAAGGACAATAACGGCTAAATATGAGGTCAGAATTTGCTTTTGGCACTATCGGACACACTCGGAATTTCGCAACATACTTTGCATTTTGTTTGCTGGCATAACAAATCTGCCGCGATGACAGTTCTATCGAATTTGCATAAATCCGTGTATGGGCATTGAAAGCTATCTTCTGAGTTCGTACGCACATGAAAACTTGCATTTCTATTCTCACTTTGATCATGTTAGCAATAATTGCATCTCAAATTAGGTCGAAGATGATTTTGTATATCTAATACATGCTAATCGGCAAAAAACATTAAACGCAGCAGTTTTTTTTCAATGCGGAAACAGATGCTGCGGAAAAGAAATCACAAGTTTTGGGCTGTTAACTATTAACCGATTTAATCCAATACTACCCCTTTGGGTATTACTCAATCACATTCCATTTCATCCAATTTATTATCACAATGCGAAAAATTCTGTTGACGCTCTCTTTCCTTTGCCTGGGAGCACTATCGGCATTTGCCGATCTGCCGTTTCGTAATCATCGTTACGACGCATTTAAAGTGCTGAAGATTACCCCTGAACATACAGTGTTCGTTGGTAACAGTATTACGAACATGCATGAATGGTGGGAAGCCTTTGGCAACCCGAAAATTATTAACCGAGGCGTTTCCGGAGCCGTAAGCAATGAAATGCTGGCCAACTTGGAAAGTGTGGTAGCAGGCAGACCGAAACAAATCTTCTTTATGATCGGTACCAATGACCTGGGCACCGCGGGACTCAACACGGCTGCACAAGTGGCACGCAATGTGCGCACGACACTAAAGCGCTGCCAGTTGGAAACGCCCGAAACTCAACTGTTTGTGCAGAGTATTCTACCCAGCCGTCAACGTAATCTGGCCCTCCAACAAGAAACCAATGACAGTTTGAAGAAAATCTGTACGGAGATGAAGGTTACTTACATTGACCTATGGAATGACCTGCTCAGCGTATCTGAATCCAACAATAACAGCCATACATTGGACGGTCTTCATCTGACGGCATCAGGATATCGCATTTGGTGTAACAAAATTGCCCGGTATGTGGGTTCCGAGTGCGTTTATCCTGCTTCGGCACCAGACAATGCTTGCAATCTGGGCGGTTCCTACGGTATGCGTGCCACCTATTTCAGTATGCTTCCTGTTTGTAAGGACGACATCCTGCTGATAGGTGATGCTACTATTCACGGTGGAGAATGGCACGAACTGCTACATTCCGACAAAGTGAAGAGTCGTGGTACGGGTTGGGGCTATCCCGGACCGGACATTGCTACGATCAAGAAGATGGTTAGTGGTATCTTCAAGGGACGTTCCGACAATGAAGAACCCGCTCAGATTTATCTCTATATCGGTACGGCTGACTTGAATAACACCAACAAAACCGTTGATGCCGTAGTAGCAGAATACCGAACTTTGGTAGGCGAAATCCGCAAGCAAGCCCCTAACGCTCCCATCTATGTGCAGGCTATTCTTCCCAAAAGTGATGCAGCCTCCAACACCAACCGCATCGTGCCTTTCAATACAAAGCTTCAGGCACTGGTAAAGGAACTGGCCAACGTGGAATACATAGACTGCTATACACCCTTTGTAAAGGAAGGAATGGCTAATCCCGCTTACTTCTCAGGTAACTACCTCTATGGTAAAGGTTATGCCAAACTCTCTCAATTATTGGCAAAGACCATGGGATCGGGCATAATTCCCACAAGTGACGAAGAAGCCAATATAAATTATGCGGTTTTTAACCAACGCACAGAACTGGGTGATATCATTTCTCGTGCAGAAGGCTTGAAACTGGGTAACGAGGTCGGTGCTTACACGCCCGAGGCTGCTGCAGACCTGTTGAAGGCTCTTCCCTCAGCCTATATGTTATTAAGTAAACAGGATGCAACCGGTGCTGAACTGGCTGCCATGGGCAAAGAACTCAATGCGTTGATGACCACCCTGTTGCCAAAACTCAACTTGCCAAAAGCTTCGACGGCTGATAACGAAACGTGGTACCAACTTTACACACCCAACCGCGAGAATCGCTACCTTACCTCGAACGGAACAGGCAAAGAACTGACAGGTAACGATAAACAGGCTTATGCCCGCATGATGTGGAAATTTGTCAGCCGCACAGATGGTACGTTTGACATCATCAACCGCGAAGACAGCGGTTATGTAAGCCCTACAGCCAACTTTAATGCTGCCGTTTCTACATCAGCTACGGCTCCTGCACAAGGTTGGGAATTAAGTTACAGCAACACCGCGGGACTCTTCATCATCCGCAGCGGTAAAGTGCAACTTAACCAGACGCAAAAGAATCTGAATTATGCACTCTATAATTGGAGTTCGGGGCAGGATGGATTGGACCGTGAGGATGCCGGTTGTCAATTTGCGATTGTCAATGCGCCTGCAGTGATTCCCGAACCTCATGCGAATCCTATAGCAGTACTCGATTCGGTAGTGCTCGACGGCACGATGCCTTATGCAGTTCCCGCTGATGTGGCATCTGAAATTTTCAAGCACAAGTCTGTTACCGTAGCCATCGACTTCACTCCAAAAGTAGCTCCTGCTCAACCTGCTATGCTCTTTGCTTCGTCAAACAGTAAAGGGCAGGATTACTTTGGCGTAGTGACGCGCGAAACAAACAAATACGGTTTACAATATGTCGGCAACAGCCACAAGGAAGGCTGGTATACGTGGGGCGGAAAAGACCTGACGAAACGTAGTCAGATTGTCATCACAATGAATGGTGAAACGGAGACCTACCATTACTATTTTAATGGAAAAGCCGATCGTAGTGTTTCGGGAATGGGAGAATATGGATACCGTACATTTGGCAATGTGCCGAATGTTGACGGATTGTATCTGGGCGGTGTAGTCCGTCAGGATAAAATCAATGAATATCCATTTGCAGGAACTATTCATTCTGTTCGCATATGGGACCGTGTACTCACAGCAGATGAAGTAGCATCTTTGACTTATGGCAAAGAAGATCTGCCAGAAGGGACTTACCAGATAGACATGGCTCACGGTAAGTTTGTCAAGAGTAACCAGAATGGTACCTGGCACCAAGTATGGCAGAGCGACGTTACCAATCCTGTGTTACAACTCGATGCAAGCCATAATAATATGACAAAGGATGACCAAGGTAATATCCTTGCTTACGTAGGTCAGTATTCTCCCGAAAACTATGCGCTGATTGTCCCGGTGGGCTATGCAGTAACAGGATTTTCTTTCGATGTCATTAATCACGAACACAATGATGCCATTGAAGTAGCTTGCGGAACAACGAAGCTGATAACCAGCAATAAGGTGCAACACTTTGCAGTTAGCGGACTCAAAGAGCAGACGGCTACGTTTACCCTCAAAGGGGTCAACAAGGGCTTGAAACTGACAAATTTCCATGTGACTGTTGCTAAAGGCGAATATATAGTGGAAGAGCAGTTTGAGGTATTCCCTACGCTCAACAGCACTGCAATTCCCTACCGTATTCCCGGTATCGCTACTGCAAAAAACGGTGATGTGATTGCCGTAGCGGACTATCGTCATTCACGCAGCGACATCGGCTTTGCCGGCAGTGCCAATGGGCGCATTGACCTTCATGCCCGTGTAAGCCACGACAACGGTAAAACATGGGATGATATCACGACCATCGTTGAGGGACAGGGCAAGAATGCAACCGATCCTTTCTACACAGGATTCGGTGACCCCTGTATCGTTGCTGATCGTGAAACCAATGACGTGCTCGTGCTAAGCTGTTCCGGTGACATTTCTTTCCCGAGCGGTACACGCGAACATCACCAGGGTATTGCTCGCTTTATCAGCACCGACTTCGGCAAGACGTGGTCAGCACCTACCAACCTGGCAGAAAGCATCTATTCACAGTTTGACAATTCTAAGCGCGGTCCGATTCGTTCCATGTTTATAGGTTCGGGTAAGATTCACCAAAGCCGCTATACAAAGGTAGGAAGCCATTACCGTCTCTACTGTGCCGCTTTGGTGCGTGATGTCAATGCCACAATGTGTAATTATGTGCTTTACTCCGACGACTTCGGCGCAAACTGGAAGGTGCTGGGTGGCACTGATAACGCTCCTATTCCTTCGGGGGCAGATGAACCTAAGGCTGAAGAATTGCCCGACGGCAGTGTAGTTATCAGCAGCCGTTGCAATGGCGGTCGTTATTATAATGTATACAGTTTTACCAGTGCGAAGAAGGCAGAAGGCAGCTGGGGTACGGTGGCTTTCTCCGGCAAGAACAATAACGGAGTGACGGCAGAGGGAAATTCCTGCAATGGTGAAATTATGATTCTTCCTGTTACGCGCCGTGCGGACAACAAACCCCTTTATCTCGCTTTGCAGTCGCTTCCCTTCGGCAGCGGCCGTGCCAATGTAGGTGTCTATTATAAGGAACTCGCTTCATACGAAGATTTCTGCTCTGCAGACTCTTTGGCTGCCAACTGGGAAGGTCGTCACCAGGCTTCGCGTATGAGTTCTGCTTACTCAACGATGACGCTTCAAGCTGATTCTACAATTGGTTTCGTGTATGAAGAAGATACACATCGCACTAATGGTGGTGGCTATACCATTGTTTATAAAAACTATAGTTTGGAACACCTTACCGATAGTCTTTACAGTGTACGTGCGGAAGAAGGGTATGCCGATTGGATTAAGGCTTGTGGCGAACGCAAGGTGGAAATCATCAGCGAACAGCAAACGGGCGACTTTGTAGGTATGTATGACCGTCAGCAACTTTCGCTGCTCAAAGAAACCGGTGCTCAGTGTGTGACCGACCCTTCACCTGAAACGTATGAACAGATTCAGCAAGTAGCCTCAAGTCATCGCATTGCATTAGAGAACGGGGCAGTCTACATGCTTCAAAATAAGTTGTACCCCTCTAAAAAACTGGCCTTGAACGAGAATCTGACGGAGTATGTCGGCAAGGAAGGCCGGGACGACTATATGGAGTTTGTCTTTACTCAAGATGAAGCAGGTAACTGGAAAGTGTACAATGAAAAGTACAACAAGTGGCTGGGTGTAACGGGACAAACGGAAGAACGTGTACCTGCTACGACCAAGGCTGATGCTGCAACATACGAGGTAACTTCTTCGGCAACAGGCTTTAGTGTACTGAGTTGTACGAAGCCGGGTAATGGCGGCATTCCGGCCATTCATCTGGCAGCTCACGGACATGTAGTGCCCTGGACATCAAGTGCTGATGCTTCGATGTGGCAAATTTGCAAGGTGGGCATGAGTACAGATTTGGACTCAGTGCTTACTCCGGCTCCTGCTGCTCAGCCGACCCACATCTATGATTTGCAGGGTCGTCTGGTGAAGAAGCCAGTACTTGGAGGTGTCTATATCGTCAACGGACGAAAGAAATTAGTGAAATAACATTTAATCGGACGGACTAACTAACTCGCTCGCTCTTGTAAAAAAACCCCTGCTTCACACTGTGACAGGGGTAATTTTTTTCTGTCCGTTTGGATATTCGCCTAACTACATTTCTTCCATCGTAAAACATTCCATTAAAATATCATACTTATGAAGGACCTTGTTTCGTAAGGTTTCTACCTTGGTAGCAAAATCCTCCGGCTTGAAGTTCTTCCGCTGTCGTTTAACCTCTGCTACTAATGCTTTCCGGCCTTCGGCGTAGATGCCGACAATATCAATTTCGCAAGCATCTTTTCCTTTTTTAGCCTGCCACCAAGAACCTATATCCACAAAATTTTGGCTTTCCATCATCTTCTGACGAAAATACTGCTCCAATGTAATCCCGGAATAGGTTGGATAGTCATTCTTGATAAGCTGCCCCAGTTGCTCGAAGTTCTCCATCTCGACAAGCCGGTGATACTTGATGAAATAGCGGAACCAAAAGCGCAGGAACAGGTCGGAGATTTCAAACCGGACCGTCTGCGAGCCTTCCTTGGCCAGGATGGGACGTTTCTTGACAATGAGCTCGTAATCTTCTTCGAGTTTTTTGAGATGACCGGCAATGACCGTATCTCCCATGTTCTGCTCGATTTCTGCGGTCGTATTCCGACCGTTGGCGATGTCCGACAGTATGGCAAAATAATTACCGTACTTCTTTCCGAACTCCTGAATGAGCAATGCCTTGCCCTCATTCAGGAACGGGGAATCTGATTGCACGATGTAATCCACCATGCTTTCCATATCCGTGCAACCCTTCTGCATGAAGAGATCGATGTATTTGGGCACTCCTCCGGTGAAAGTGTAAAGCGCCAGAAGATCTTCATTCGTATAGTCAGGCTTGTGGTCATGAAGAATCTCCTTCAGTACGGAAGTAGAGAACGGACGCAGCTTGATGATGCTGTCACACCGTCCGTAAAGCGGTTCGCGGGCATCCATAAAAATCTGGTTCATCAGCGTATAGACCGAACCGCTGGCCACAAAGTTGACGAACGTGCTGTCTTTGTATCGGTCCCAGATATCCTGCATTTTGCTGTAAACAGCCGGATTGATATAGAAGAATTCCTGAAATTCATCAATGATCAGATTGTACTTTTCCGTTTTTCCGGCTCGCATCAGCATCTCGAATACATCTGAAAAGGAATCGATGGATTCAGGAATGAAGACATTGGATAGTACTGAATTGATGTGTTGCGCAAATCCACGGCAAAGCATGGATTCATTGCTCCGGCTCACAAAAAGATAGACCGTCGGACTCTCTTCACAGCTTTTCAGGATAAGCTTCGTCTTTCCGATACGGCGACGACCGGTCAGTACGGTCATCTGTGAATGCTGGGCGAAGGCTATCTGACGAGTCTTCTCCAGTAAGGCCAGTTCCTTTTCGCGATTGTAAAATTTCATACGCTTCTAATATATTTTTCTTTTACTTGTACTTGCAGAAAAAACTTACCGTTATAATACTTACGGCTATAAGTTTTATACAAAGGTAAACATTTACTATTAAAAGCCAAGAGCCAGAGGCTTATTCTTTTCTTTTTCAATGTAAAAATAGGATTTGCTACCTGAGGAATGTGTTTTGAATAGTATAGAAGCAAACAGACCTGAACAGTGTAATCGCACTGTTCGGGTCAATATATAACCTTTATCTATTATGAATGCTTATGGATGTACAGGGCGGATGCAGTAACCGTTGTCCGTTAATTTCGGATTATCTTGAGAACTGAAATAGAATACTTTAAGCATCGGAAAGTCTCCATACTCAACATTATTCATCTTGGAATTTGTAAGATAATATCCGAAATCAGTCCGTTTACACACATTTCCAGCTTTATGGTCCTATAGTAGGAAGAAAAGTACCTATTTACAAACGTGTACCATAAATTCATATCCAACTATGTCAATAACTGCAAACCGCATCTTACAAAATGGGGGGGTACCACTTAAATATTTGTAATATTTTCCATATTTAAAGTATTCACTAGATTTCATGATAAGATACTTGCTAACTTCGCATGTACGCAGAAAACAGTTTCTAAATCACAATCCATCCATACAAATAAGTTTACATCTTTGCTGATGCTGATTTCCAGTTTATGAGAAAAGTACTGGCACAAACCGATGTTGCTTTCGCTTTAGAACTGAATCAAAATTATGGTTTTTAATTTTTAATCTCTATGAATAAATTTACTTATTTGTTGTTATTCCTTTTCTGCATGATGGGAGTAATGAATGCGCAGGAGTTAGAAATTTCCGGCTTCACCAAAGCTGCCGAAAACAGGACCTTACCTGCAGAGTTGACTACTGGTTATTATTTGATTAAAGAGGTGAACCCCAATGCTTCGGGTAAACCTGGTGGTTACTTGAAGTCTGCCAGCGAAGCAGCTAATGCAGTAATTACACCACAAGGTAAAAACACCGCCTACGATGGCAGCAATGCTTTGGAATTGTGGTATGTTGAAATGGGACAAGATAACCAAACTTTCACCATTTCTACAGCCAATAAAAAAGCTGCCTGGCAGGCTCCTTACCAAGGCCAAAAGAACCTCGTAGTTTATGCGAACAAAGCCAATTTGACCAAGACTACTGAATCCGTTACACTTGGTAATAAGACGGCAAAAGCTGCTGATGGTTCGTGCATCATTCAGAACGATAATAAGACGGCTTGTGTTCACTATTCTTCTAATGCATTAGGTTCATGGACAGATGCAAACCCGGCATCAGTTATGATGTTTGAGTTCTACAAAGTGGAAGAAGCAGATCTCATCAAAGCTGTTAAAGTTACCTATACTTACCAATTGGAAGGAACTTCAACCACTATTGTAAAAGAAGTTGCACAAGCTGTTGGCAGTAACTACAATGCTCCGGTTCTTGATTTCATAACCTTTACTCAACCGGTAGGCACAGTAACAGGCGGTGAAAATGTAACGGTTAATTGTACCGAAAACCTGCCTTTTGAAAAAACTACAGACTTGAAAAATCCGAAATGGTTTGCAATTGATATACACAGTAATCAGAATCGTTACATGTGTCACTATGAGGCGGATAATCAAAACATATCAGTAGCCGTTCCTGGGGATTTAGTCAGCATATCAAAGGATGATGCTTACTTTTGGTGTCTCACCGGTAACGTATTTGATGGTTTTCAAATCTACAATAAGAAAGCCGGAACTAATAAATCACTTAATACCACCACAGATAAACCTCAGATTACCGAAGGCGAAAAACATACTATTTGGCATATTGTAAAGCCTCAGTCTTCCATTTCAAATGCAGCCTGCTTCAAGGCAGATAATACTCAATTTTTAAACCATCAAGGTGATAATACGCTGGGATACTGGTCAGATGCGGACGAAGGTTCATCTTGTCGCTTCTTTAAGCCAGCGGCCATTGCCATGGAACAGGCCGAATTATATGCCAATATGCCTGAAAATGCAATAGGTGCTTACACCGGAGTTGAGCAATTAGATCCGGCTATTACTGAAGCTGAAAAAGACTTATTCAATTTTGGGAATGCCAACAAATTAGTAGATGCAATCAAAGCACTAAAGCCGAACGGTGTGACCCTCAAGGCAGGTAAGTATTATCGCTTGCAGAATAAATACTACCAGTCTCGTTATGCCAATGCTGATATGACCGGTAAGGAAAATATGCAAAAGGCAATCAGTTCGGTTGTATTGTTCGAAGCTACCGAAACTGAGAACCAGTATCACTTAAAAATGCAAGGTCAAGGTTTGGGTCATGTGACTAAGAGTAATCAAATACGATTGACTACTGATAAAAATAATATGGGGTCGTTCCAAGTTATTGATAAGGGTAATGCCCTGTATGCACTCAAGGACGTTACAAGTACCGAAAAGAACTTTTGCTACATTCACGACGCTTCTTCTCAAAGTCATAATTTGGTGGGATGGGGAGAATCTGCTGATGCTTCTCAGTGGTACATTGTTGAAGCTACCGATGTGGAAGTTACCCTCAACACTGCCGATAATGCTTCATACGCTACCGTATATCTCCCCTTCGCTGTTTCGTCAGTACAGGGTGCTACCGCTTACATCGGTCAGAAACAAGGCGAAAGCACTTTGCGCGCTACGGCTATTGAAGCCGGTATTCCTGCTAACACGGGTGTTATACTGAAGGGTGCTGCCAACGAAGGTAAGGCTGTTTTGACGCTCGGTACTGCAACTTCAAATGCTGAAGGCAATGCACTTACTGGTACACTTGTTGAAAAAGATTACACGAACGAATTGGTATTCGGTAAATCAGCAGAAGGTGCTGTAGGTTTCTACAGCATGGCTGCCGGCAAGAAGATTGGTGCCAATAAGGCATACTTGGAAGCTGCTACTACTCAGGCCATGAAACTCGTGTTCGACGGTGATGTAACGGGTATTGAAAACGTAATGGGCGAAGCTGCTGATGCTAATGCTCCTATCTACGACTTGACCGGTCGCCGCGTGATGAAGGCTGTGAAGGGTGGCTTGTACATCCAGAACGGCAAGAAGTTCATCGCTCAGTAATCAACACTCCTTCAACATTTAACCACAACAAAACGAAACAACAATGAAGAAATATATTCAACCTTCAATCGAAGTTATCAAGCTCCAAACCGAAGATGCTATCCTTACCGGTAGCGGAGATAAAACTCTGGATTTCACCATCAATGCCGGTGAACAAACCGAAAGTACCTGGTCGCAAGACAAAGGCTGGAGCAGCGATAGCTGGTCTTCTACTGGCGAAGCCGAGTAATTCAGTTTCATAAGTAGTTGATTAAATGAGTGGCGGGTGTCCAACAGCGGTTGGATGCCCGTTTTTTGCTCTTTTAAAGATAAAAGATGTATATTCGCAAACATAATAACGTGAATATGTGAATTTTGAATTGAAAGATATGTGATTGACTGCTCAAGGGAAAGACCGTATGCATACCTTTATATATGTTGCCACAATTTTGGACGATATGGAAAAACGGCTTACATATGAGGAACTGTTGGATGAATACAACAGACTTCTTGCAGAGAATAGGCTTCTTCATGAGGAAATGGACAAGTTGAAGGCTTTGCTGAGCGACAGGAACAGCGTGACGGCACCGCCTATCGTGAAAAGTTATCTGTCTCTGGAAGAAAAAGTGGATGTGTTCCGCAATCTGTTCAAGGGACGCGAGGACGTGTTTGCGCGTAGATGGTACAGCCGGACCACCGGGAAATCCGGCTACCAGCCTGTATGCCGGAACGAATGGGACAGGCAGTTGTGCGACAAGAAAAGATACAGATGTACGGAATGCCCCAATAGGCTGTTCAAAGCATTGGAGTATGAGGATATATACAAGCATCTTGAGGGGAAAAGTCCGGACGGACAGGATGTAATCGGTGCCTATGCCATTCTTGCAGACCATACTTGTAATTTTCTTTGTGCGGATTTTGATGACAAATCCTGTGAACACGGCTATCATCAAGATGTACTGGCATACGTCGGGGTCTGCAAGGACTGGAATGTTCCCTGTGCAATAGAGCGCTCCCGTTCCGGCAACGGTGCACATGTCTGGATATTCTTTGAACAGCTGTTGTCTGCATCCAAAGCACGGAGGCTTGGAAACACGATCCTGACGGAAGCCACGAACAGAAACGGGCGGATGACCTTCAAATCCTACGACCGATTCTTTCCAAACCAGGACAAGCTACCGGAAGGCGGATTCGGGAATCTGGTGGCACTGCCATTGCAGGGGAGAGCCCGCAAGGAAGGGAACAGTGTATTTGTGGATGAAAACTTTATGGTTTACAAAGACCAGTGGGACTATCTGCTCCAAATGAAACGGCTTTCAGAAGCGGAAATTGATGCGATACTGGCAAAGCATGCAACGGCTTCCGAACTCGGCGATTTGTCCACAACCTGCGAAACAAGGCCTTGGGAAACTCCGATACCCCAGAAAATCACCCGAAATGACTTTCCGGCCAATCTCC
>UMIY01027154.1_pt1 | contig 15432 bp, 11 predicted proteins | sample 1965921 | NCBI WGS metagenome assembly UMIY01 (sample SAMEA4836134, study PRJEB28245) | human gut metagenome | biome: gut microbiome; material: fecal sample | place: Denmark | collected 2008
TAATTCCCCGCGCCGCGCCGCATACATATATAAAACGATTTAAACTGTTCACATCAAGGTCTGTTGCGGCATAAAATTTTCCGCGAACAGCCGCGCGCTCAACGCTTTCAGTTTTTCAAGAGCGGCCGGGCGGTCGGTTTCCAGCAGATTTTTTACGCTGTTTTCCGCATAGATGAGGTCCATTTTCCAGAAGGCGCGGCAGACGGCGCTCAGCTTTCCGAACAGCGCGCACTCTTCCTGCGTAAAAGGGCGGACCAGGTTGTATCCGCGCAGAAATTCTGTAAGTATGGCGCGGGAATATTCCTCCGTCAGCTCTTCGGGATAGTCCATCAGTCTGCTTTCGTATACCGCCTGCATTGCGGCATCGAGAAACAGAACGTTGTCGCCGCAACGGTTGAAGTCGAACACGCCGACCCCGCCGCCTTCCACAAACAGATTTTCACAGCTTACGTCGCCCTGCACCGCATATCTTTTGCGCGACTTCATGCGCGATAATTCGCCCATATATGCCGCGTAAACGCGCTCTGTACGCGCCCACAACTCATTCTCTTCGGGGAAATATGTGGTAAATTTTTTAAATTCGGCGAACGAAAAGAGGTCGTTTTCGCCGAGCGGGTCAAAGAGCACGGGACAATCGACGTGGCAGTCACGCTCCTCTGAAATATTGTGCGATTTTGCAAGCATTGCGCCCGTTTTGAAGGCGATATCGGGCGTAACCGCACGCACCTGCCCGCCGCAAAACCGTTCGCAGGTTACAAGCAGGTCGTAACCGCATACGGCATATTCACTTACATACTTTCCGGCGCACGTATAAAAGCGCGCCGTGGGCACACCGCCGCGCATTAGTTCCTGCGAAAACTCGGTCTGTTCTTCAATGAGCCTCGCGGTCACGTCCTCTTCGTTCCTGAATTTTAAAACTACGGGTTCGCGGTCGTCGAAGGCACATTTTACAATTATGCGCGCGCTTTTGCCGTCGGTGTAGTTATACCGAAGGAGCTCATTCACCTCGCCTAAGGTTCCGTATATCGAATAACCGCGCAGTACTTTCTGTATGCAATCGGGCGTTATTTCGGGCATATGCGCCATTCTTTTGCTCCGCCCCTCAGTTCTTGCCCGTGCTGCCGAAGCCGCCCTCGCCGCGGGCCGTTTCTGAAAGCTCGTCCTTTTCTTCGAACACAGCCGTGATATACGGGGTTATTACGAGCTGGGCGATTCTGTCGCCGCAGGATACGGTGCGCTCCTCGCCCGAATGGTTGAAGAGGGCGACCTTCACCTCGCCGCGGTAGTCGCAGTCGACCACGCCAACCTTGTTTGCGGGGGCAAGCCCCTGCTTTGTGGCAAGGCCGCTGCGCGCGTAAATGAGGCCCGCGTAGCCCACGGGGAGTTCGAGCGCAATGCCGGTAGGGATTACGGCCGTCTGCCCCGCGCCTATCTTCACGTCCCCGTCGAGGCAGGCATACAGGTCTGCGCCCGCGGCAAATTTGCTGCCGTATACGGGTATTTTTGCGTTGCCGCTCAGTTTTTTGATGCCGATATTCATTGCTTTCACTCCCGATAAAAATGTAATTGAACGGGGCATATTGCCGCCCCAATTTATTTTTTATGCCGTAATTTTGCCTGCTTTGTCACTTGTTGCCCTTTGTCTTTACATACCTCAAAAGGGTTTTGCCGTTCTCCCTTTCGGAAGTCACAAACTTCATTCCGAGGCTTCTTGCAAGTTTTAAAGAGGCTTCGTTCCTTTCATCTATACCCGCCGTGACGGAAAAAGCTCCGAGTTCAGTAAAAGCGTGGTCGAACGCCGCGCCTACCGATTCGCAGGCATACCCCATACCGCGATAATCTTTATTGAATATCCAGCCCGCTTCGAGCTGCCTTTCGCCGCACGGTTTGAGCATTATATACCCTATTAACCTGCCGCTGTCTTTCAGCTCGACGGCCACATACGCGTTTTTATTGCCGACGCACGTTTCATTAAGGAATTTCACCGTCTTTTCGCGGCCGAAGGCGGGCTCTATATACTGCATAGTCTGCCCGTCGCCCAGAATTTCATAGAGCGCGTCGGCGTCGCCGGGCACAAAGCCGCGCAGGTAAGTCCTGTCGGTCTCCGCCACCATCTGAACGAGTTCGTCCCTTTCAAGCGACTGGCGGACGAGAATTATGCGCTGGTTGGAAGAGCCGCGGAACAGAAGGTCGGGATTTTTGAGTTCTTCGACGAACCTGCCGTCAACGAGCACGTCTATGCATCTTAAAAGGCGCATAGTGACTTCGGGATTGCCCTTTTTGCCCGTCAGAAGGTCGGCCTCGAAATCGTAGCCCGTATAAGCCCATACCGATTTATTTGGATAGGCGCGCTTCAAACGCTCCATAAAATCGACGAGCGCGAGCTGGTTTTCGGGCTCGAAGGGGTCGCCGCCCAAAAGGGAAAAGCCCTTGATGTAGTCGGGCTCCATCCCCTTCAAAATTTTATCTTCTTCCTCTTTGGTGAAGGGATGGCCGTATTCAAAGCTCCACGTTTCGGGGTTGAAGCAGTTTTTGCAGTGGTTGCGGCAGCCGCTTACGTACAATGAAACGCGCACCCCGGGGCCGTTTGCGATATCGTAATATTTTATAGTAGCGTAATTCATAAAACACCCTTTTAGGCATTGTTTTTATTAACGGAAAGCGCGGCGCGCATATTTTTCGCATATGCGCGCCGCGCGTTAAAAATTTTTTACCTTATTAAAGGCATTTACTAACTTCATAGAAGCAAGTAAGACAAGGAGCGTGCGGAACGTTGCGAAGGAGCTTACTTTGACGTAAGTGACTGAGCAAACCCGTAAGCACAACAAAGTAATGCGAAGCATATACGCGGCCAGAACAAGCTATTACTAACTTCATAGAAGCAAATAGTCACGCAAGCGCCATCAGTTAAAATAAATTTTTGGCGCAAGCAGGGTTTCCCTGCGCCAGCGCGACTCAATTTGCCGCGCAAGCGGGCTCACCGGAAGTGAATTCGCGCGACTATATATTCGGGGGCCCTTAAAAGTCGCGCGAAGAGAAACCTGGTTTCTCAAATCACGGAATTTTTCGTGCGCGGCCCGCGCGAAAAATTCGTGAGCTTACAAGTGCAGCACCCTTGCCTTTATCTCCTTGGTCTTACCCACATTCCAGAAGTTTTCGCCGAGATAGCCGCACGTTCTGCGCGTTACGTTCATCTTGCGCTGGTCCTTGTTGTGGCAGATGGGGCACTCCCACTCGTTGTCGTCGTTGATGATAATCTCGCCGTCGAAGCCGCACACGTGGCAATAGTCAGACTTGGTGTTGAATTCGGCGTACTGGATATTGTCGTAAATAAACCTTACGACGTCCTCCATCGCGGTGAGGTTGTTGCGCATATTGGGTATCTCTACGTACGAGATTGCGCCGCCCGAAGATATCTTCTGGAACTGGCTTTCAAACTCGAACTTGTGGAAGGCGTCGATGTGCTCGCGCACGTCTACGTGGTAAGAGTTGGTGTAGTAGCCCTTGTCGGTGACGTCCTTTATGGTGCCGAAGCGCTCTTTATCTATGCGCGCAAAGCGGTAGCAGAGCGATTCTGCGGGGGTGCCGTAGAGAGCGAAGCCTATGTTGGTCTCCTTCTTCCACTTCTCGCAGTGGTCGCGGAGGCAGTTCATTACTTTAAGCGCGAAGGCAAGGCCCTTTTCGGTAGTGTGCGATTCGCCCGTCATAAGTTTTGTAACTTCATAGAGGCCTATATATCCGAGAGATATCGAGGAGTAGCCGCCGAAGAGATATTTATCTATCTTTTCGCCCTTGTCGAGGCGGGCTATCGCGCCGTACTGCCAATGTATGGGAGATACGTCGGAAGATACGCCCATCAGCGCGTTGTGGCGCACCATAAGCGCGTCGAAGCAGAGCTGCAACCTCTCTTCCATAAGGTTCCAGAACTTCTCTTCGTCGCCCCTTGCGAGTATGCCTATCTGGGGAAGGTTGATGGATACGACGCCCTGGTTGAAGCGGCCTTCGAACTTATAGTTGCCGTTTTCATCCTTCCAGGGAGAGAGGAACGAGCGGCAGCCCATAGGCGAGAATACGTTGCCTTCGTAATTTTCGCGCATCTTCTTTGCCGAGATATAGTCGGGGTAGAGGCGCTTGGAAGAGCACTTTACCGCAAGTTTGGTGAGGTAGTCGTACTTGCCGCCCTTTAAGCAGTTGTTTTCGTCGAGAACGTAGACCAGCTTGGGGAACGCGGGGGTTACGTATACACCCACCTCGTTCTTTATACCCTGATAGCGCTGGCGCAGAATTTCCTCTATTATCATCGCGTTTTCTTCGATATAGGGGTCGTCGGGCTTTAAATAGAGGAAGAGCGTGACGAAGGGCGACTGTCCGTTGGTCGTCATCAGCGTGTTAATCTGGTACTGTATGGTCTGAACGCCCGCTTTGAGCTCGTCTTTGAGGCGCATATCCACAAACTTGTCCTTCTCTTCCTTGCTTATGGTATCGCCGAACTGCTCGTCGCACTGCCTCATATACTTTTCCTTCGTCTTGCGGAGGTACTTGCCGAGGTGCGCCATATTGACGGACTGGCCGCCGTACTGCGAGGAGGCGACGGAGGCTATTATCTGCGTTACTACCGTGCAAGCAACCTGGAAAGACTTGGGGCTTTCAATCATCTTGCCGTTCATAACGGTGCCGTTGTCGAGCATATCCTGTATGTTGATGAGGCAGCAGTTGAAAATGGGTTGCAGGAAATAGTCTGCATCGTGGAAGTGAATTGCGCCTTCGTCGTGCGCCTTCGAGATGTATTCGGGCAGGAGTATCCTGCGGGTAAGGTCCTTTGAAACTTCGCCCGCAATAAGGTCGCGCTGGGTGGAAGCCGTGCGCGCGTTCTTGTTGGAATTTTCCTCCATTACGTCCTTGTTGGCGTTACGGATGAGCGAGAGTATGCTCTCGTCGGTGGTGTTGGCCTTCCTTACGAGGGCACGCTCGTAGCGGTAGAGAATGTATGACTTCATAAGCTGATACTTTTGAAGTTCCATCAGCTTCTCTTCCACCATATCCTGAATGTCCTCGACCAGAAGGCGCGCCCTGTGGCGGGACGAAATGTCGTCCACAATGGCGGTTATCTGCTCGTCGGTGATTCTGTCTTCAAAGTCCACCGACTCGTTCGCCTTGCCGATGGCCACGGCTATCTTGCTGCCGTCGAAATCGCACGTCGTGCCGTCCCTCTTTATAACTTTCATAAAATTTCCTCCTTAACAAGCGCCTCTTGCGCACCTGTATATATCTAAGGTTACTTGCAATAATCAAGCGGCCGCAGAGGGCCGCGCCCTGAATTTTTTTGCCGACCGGAAAAAAGAAAAAACTGCCCCTTCGGCGAACACTTACATTATACTGCATATATTGTATTCTGTCAATAGCAAAAACACAATATCTTGTATTAGAAAATGTTATAGAACTTTTCGGCAACAACTTTGGAAAAGCGTGCAGACAAAATTTTAGAAAGCCGCACGCGCCGCAATGCGCGCAGCAGGCCGTACGGCGGGCAGGCCGCCGAAACGGACAAAAAAGTTCTCGCTCCGCGCCTTTATTCCGACGCAACAGAAATCAGTATACCCTATCGTCCGCCGCAAAGTCAAGCACGGCGACACAATATATTGTATGTTTTTTTATAACAAACGCAAAATGGCGGCAATCTGCCGTTTTGGCTCAAAGTCGGCGCGTTTTATCTTATTTTGTACCGATTGTTGAAAACTTTTTACAATTGCACCCGTTTGGGCGCAGGCCGCCTATGTTAATTGCTTACACGCAATGAAAACTTTGCAAGAAAACAAAAGACGGCGAGATGCCCGACGCGTTGCGCGGCAAATTGCGCACGTATAAAAATAAAATAAAATTTAATTAAATAAATATAAAATTAAAATAAATTATTTTATTAAAATAAATAATTATTTTTTGCTGATTTTTAATTTATTTTTTATCGCAGAATTGCGCAAAAAAAAGCGAATACCGCGGCACATATGCCGCGGTATTCGCTCAAAATATCAACCCTGTTCAAAACAGATTGAAAATAAAATAAATAATTCAAATAAACTGTGCCAGGCGGGAAATATCCAGCTTCCATTCGCCTATTTTATTGCGGCGGATATGGTCGGCATTTGCCGCGCCCAACGCGGCGCGCATCTGCGCGTAGGTGCAGCCGTTCACCTTCATAAAATGTTCTTCGGCGGCGCGCGCGTCGCCTTTGAGTTGCGTTCTGCCGATGTGAATTGCCGCGTGGCAGGCGGGGCAGACGGCAATTATATCTTTGAGCCGCTGGACGGCGTTTTCTTCGTCGTACTCCCACCTTTCGTGCGCTTCCAGCCGCTTTGAGGGCGCGCCGCATATCATACACCTGCCGCCCGCGCGGGCATACGCCTTTTTGCGCACGGCGTCCCACTGCCGGGGCGAGAGAAGCGAGCGCAGGTTTGAATACCAGCACCCGTCGGGTACCATTTCAAAGTTGAGTCTATATTCCATAATTCCGCCTTATATGTTTTACAGCCGCGCCGATTAAAGCATAAGCTGTGCTTATACAATACGCTTATTTTGACCTTGCGCGGGCAACGGCGCTCTTCCAGCCGCCGAGCAGCGATAAGCGGCGCTCTTCGTCCATAGCCGGAGAAAACGTGCGCTCTGCCGCGCTGAGTTTTTTGAGCTCGTCCACGCCCGACCAGAAGCCCGAAGCAAGCCCCGCAATGTACGCCGCGCCGAGGGAGGTCACCTCTGTGACGGCGGGACGCACCACCGTGCAGTCCGAGATATCGGCCTGAAAACCCATCAAAAAGTTATTTGCGCTGGCGCCGCCGTCTACCGCAAGCCGCGTAAGCCGCGTCCCCGAGGCCGCCTCCATTGCGCGCAGAACGTCGTTCACGCGGTAGGCTATACCCTCCAACACCGCCCTTACCACGTGTTCTTTTCGCGCGCCGCGCGTTATTCCGCTTAAAATGCCGCACGCGCCGCCGTCCCAGTAGGGCGCGCCGAGTCCGTTGAACGAGGGCACGAAATATAGCCCCGCGCTGTCTTTTACCCTTTCGGCGAGTTCCTCGGTTTCGGACGCCGACGAGATTATTCCCAGCCCGTCGCGCAACCACTGCACGGCCGCGCCGCCGATGAATACCGAACCTTCGAGCGCGTAAGCGGGCGCCCCGTCAGCCGAAGCGCACAGCGTTGTAATCAGCCCTTCGCCCTCGGGGCACTTACTGCCCGCGTTCATCAGAAGGAAACAGCCCGTGCCGTAGGTGTTTTTTGCGTCGCCCTTATCAAGGCAGAGATGCCCGAACAGCGCGGCCTGCTGGTCGCCCGCCACGCCGCGTATGGGGATTTCACCGCCGAAGAAACGGGCGTCGGTCACGCCGAAGTCGCCTCCGCAGGGCCTCACCTCGGGCAGCATACGCACGGGAATGTTAAAGAGGCGCAAAAGCTCTTCGTCCCACCGCATTGTGTGTATGTTAAAAAGCATCGTGCGCGCGGCGTTGGTGTAGTCGGTGGCGAACACCTTTCCGCAGGTCAGCCGCCATATCAGGTAGGTATCCACCGTGCCGAACAGAAGCTCGCCGCGCTCCGCCCGCTCCCTTGCACCGGGGATATTACTGAGTATCCATTCGAGCTTGGTGGCCGAAAAATAGGCGTCGGGCAGAAGCCCCGTGCGCCCGCGCAGAAAGCCATAGAGGCCCGCGGATTTCAGCTCTTCGCACCGCTTTGCCGTGCGGCGGCACTGCCACACTATGGCGTTGCACACGGGCTTGCCCGTGGCCCTTTCCCACACGATTGTGGTTTCGCGCTGGTTGGTTATGCCGAGCGCGGCTATATCGGAAGGGCGCGCTCCCGCCCTTTCCATAGCGACGTCGGCCGCGCGGAGCGTAGAAAAGAACAGCTCTTCGGGGTCGTGTTCCACGAGCCCGGGGGCGGGATAAATCTGCGGTATCTCCCTGCCGTAACTTTGAACAATTTTGCCTGACCTGTCGAACAGCACCGCTCTGGTGCTGGTTGTGCCCTGGTCGAGGGCGAGAACGTACTTCATACAACCCCTCATCGTCGCGCAAGCGCGTAAATAAGTATAGCTTTAATATTATATATCGCGCGCGGCGCGTTGTCAACGGCGGATTTTTTAAAGAACGCCCCCTTCGTCATTTCGACTAAGGGCGCGCCCGCACGGAGAAATCTCTTGCTGCCAATTTGTTTTTTGAGATTTCTCCGCTCGCTTACGCTCGGTCGAAATGACAAAATAAAAGTGCGCGCGGGCGGCGCGGAACGGTAAATTTACAAAATATTAACTTTTATTAAATTAAAATTTAACGAAGTGGCTATAATATACGGGCGTGAGGAAGAAAATACAGCTTCCTCCCATAAAAAATCGGGAAGTTTATACAGATTTTATAATTGTTTTATAATTATTTTATAAACGCGTCGTATATTTGGAATAAAGAAAAATAAAATATGAGAGGTTTATATGGAGAATGCAGGCACCGCCGCGGAAGAACTTGAAAATATTCCCGCGGAAAAGGCAGAAAAGACGAAAAAGGAAAGAAAACCGCTGTATATCTTCGATTACGACGTAAGGTACTTTATTGTAGGGATGATTGTGTTCGCCTTCTTCGGCTTCTGCGCCGAAAATGCGGGCAGAATGGTGACCAAGCACATATTCGACTGCCGCCACCAGCTGCTGCCGTTTTTGTTTGCCTACGGAATAGCCCTGCTCGCCGTGTACGGGCTGATGGGCACGCCCGACGATTTGAGATTCTTCAAATTCCGCTTTTTCAAAAATAAAAATTTAAAGACAAAGATACTTTCGCACGTAATATATTTTTCGGTGATATTCGTATTCATTCTGGGCGGCGAAATAGCCGTGGGAATGTTATACGAAAAATTTGCGGGCGTGATACTTTGGGATTACAGCAACATACCCACGCACATAACGCGCTACACCAGCATTATAACCACGCTGCTGTACGGCGGCGGCGTATACCTTTTGATGGCGTTCGCCTTCAAGCCGATGATGAAGCTGATTATGAAGATGGGCACCAAGGCGGCGACGATTGTTGACTGTACGCTGGGCGTGGCGATTGTAATCGATTTTCTTGTTATGCTGATAATAACCTTCGCCACGGGCAGCGCGCCCGAATATTGGTCGGTCGCGTGGTGACGCATAAAAACAACCCACACACAGCACCACGCTGCTGATTTTTCAAGTTTTCATTACCTCCTAAAAACACACCGCGCCGCTTTAAAAAAGCGGCGCGGTGTGTTTTTATTGGCTTAATTTTTTATGTTGCGCGGCACATATGCCGCAACAAACTACATTAAAGCACCGACAAATCGAAGTATTCGTCGAGACAGGCGCGGGTGTTCAAACACATCTCTTTGAACAGCGCGCGGCTTTCTTCCATAGAGAGGCCGTCGCACAGGGCCTGGTTGGCGAACGAGAGGTATATTTTGCCGAGGTCGCGCTCCTTTATGCCCTCGTAGCAGACGTCGATATTTACGCAGGCGCGGTACACCATATTGCACACCGCCGCGGGTAGAGGACGCGCCGTGACGGGCTTTACCTGACCGTTTGAAAATACGCAGTTTGTTTCGACAATCGAGCCCAAAGGCATCTGCGGCATCTGCCCGAGGTTGGGCATATTTACGTTGGAAACCACCGTCTTGAAGCCCATTATGGCCTTCATCAGCTCAACCGCCTCCTCCTGCGATTTGACTACGGGAAACTTCTTCCTCCCCTCCGCCATCTCTATCGTTTCGGCAATGCGCTCGCTCTGCTGCCTTTCGCGGTAGTCCACGGTTGTGAGGTTGAAAAGCCAGCTTTTCACCGTTTGCGGGTCTTTGAGATACCAGCCCGACGGCATAAATTCGGCGAGGTGCCTGTCGCCCGCGGCGGCAAGGGCGCCGTACTTGTTGAATAAGTCCATCTTCACCTTGTTGCCGTAGCAGAACGGGTCGGTTAAAAAGTCGAACCTGCCGTGCCCCTCCTGTTCGCAGTAGCCCTCGTTATAGAACCGCCTTTCAAACTCGGGTATGAGGGCGAGCAGGTCGATATTTTTGTAACGCGCCTCGGTTATCCACGTAAAGTGGTTTACGCCGCACGCGTCGGTATATATGCGGCTGCGGTGAACTTCTTCGCCCAGTATTTCCTTCAAGGCGCAGCACAGAAATTCCTGCGCGTGGAATACCTCGTGGCAGCAGCCGAACGCCTTTATTTCAGGGAACACGTCGTACAGCGTCTTTACGCAGATGCTCATCGGGTTGGTGAAGTTAATTACCCACGCGTTCGGGCAAATCTGCGCGATTTTGCGGGCGAAGCCTTCGTAAAGCGGCACGGTGCGCATTGCACGGAGTACGCCGCCGGGGCCTGCGGTATCGCCTACGGACTGATATATTCCGTACTTTTCGGGCGCGTGCACGTCGGAGCGCATCTCTTTGAACGTGCCGGGCAGAATGGATATCACCACGAAGTCGGCGCCCGCGAGCGCGCCGTCCAAATCTTTGTATACCCTGTATTCAAACCTGGATTTTGCGGCGGGGTCGGCATTGATATAGCCTCCTATCGCGGCATTGCGCTCCGCCGCGGGGATATCTATGTCGTAGAGCGCCATTTCGCCGCCCAGTCCCTCTGCCACGGCCAGGTCAGACATAAACACCCTCGCCCACATTTTACTGCCGCCGCCTATATAGGCAATTTTGATTTTTTGCATAGTTATCCCCCCCCATTAAAATTTCAGTTGCGCTATAAAAAAGATTTGAACATTTTGCGCGTTGCGCAAAATTTGAGATTTCTCCGCTTCACTCACTGCGTTCGTTTCGGTCGGAATGACAGCAGAGCGCGGCTAAAAGCCGATGTTACATTGTCCTTATAAACTCCAACACCTCTTCGGGGTTCTTGTCTGGCGACACGCCCGCCTTGGCGTAAACTATTGCGCCGTCCTTTATGACGTAAGTGGTGCGTATTGTGCCCACGGTGACTTTGCCGTACAGCTTCTTTTCACCTATGGCCTGATAGGCGGCGTGCACCGCCTTTTCGGGGTCGGAGAGAAGAATAAAGGGCAGGGAATGTTTTTCCCTGAACTTTGCGTGCGACGCGGCGGAATCTTTGCTTATGCCGACGACTTCCGCACCGAGTGCTTTGAACTGCCCGTAGAGCGCGCCGAAGGCGCACGCCTGGCGGGTACAGCCGGGAGTGTTGTCCTTGGGATAGAAATACAGAACGAGCGTTTTGCCCGCAAAGTCATCGAGAGAATACTGTTTGCCGATATCGTCGCAGAGAGTGAAGTCGGGCGCCCTGTCGCCTATGTTGAGCATATAGTGTGCCTCCTTTAAAACAATATGATACATACAGATTATACCGCCGTTTGAGCGCAAAGTCAACGGCCGTTTTTAAAAAAGGGTGAAACAGACGACAAAACCGCGCATAAAAAAGTGCGGTATTTGCGCCATATGTGCGGGGCAACGGGCAAAAATGCCCAAAAAAAGGGGCACGCGGCTTGAAGCCGCGCGCCCGAAATGAAAGAGTTATTCTAAATTTTGCTGCCGCACCGCGATTGGATACTGCAATATCCGTGCGATACGACCCGTACTATGCCGCAATAAACGGCATTTTTACGCACGCTTTGCGCGCTGTTTTGCAACCAGCCTGCGGATAAGTTTTACCGCTTCCGATACGGCGATTATCGAAAGACCCATTGCAAATACTTTGAGCCAGTCGATGATGTTGAGGCCGTTGGTATCGAACACGTCGCCGCCGAACTGCGTGATTATTATCTGCAACACGAAGGTGCCCGCAAACACGCCGAGCATTATGTGGTTGTGCAGGAAGTTCCTGAAAATACTGTTGTTGCCCAGCTCCCTTGCGTTGAACGCGTTGAACAGCTGGAACAGCACGAACAGCGTGAATACAGCGGTGTGCAAGGTTTTCTCGGCTTCCACGGGGTCTTCGCTAACCTGTATATTAAGGAAATTGAACTTCATCTGCAACACGATGATGAGCACCATATACAGGCCGTTTATTATTATGCGCGAGAGCATATCCTTTGAAACTATGCTTGAATTTCTTGGCGTGGGACTGCGGTCCATAAGGCCTGCGCGCATAGGTTCGAGGCCGAGCGTAACTGCGGGAGGGCCGTCCATAATGAGGTTTATCCACAGCATCTGTATGGCGGTGAAGGGGTTGCCTATGTTGAGTACCACGCACACGAACACTATCAGCACGGACGAAAGGTTTACCGTGAGCTGGAACTGAATGAAGCGCTGGAAATTTTCGTAAATTCCCCTGCCCCACTGCACCGCCGTGACGATTGTGGAGAACGAGTCGTCGAGAAGCACTATGTCGCTGGCTTCTTTGGAAACTTCGGTGCCCGTTATGCCCATAGCCACGCCTACGTCGGCGTTCTTTATGGCGGGCGCGTCGTTTATGCCGTCGCCCGTAACAGCAACCACGTTGCCCTGGGCTTTGAGCGCCTTTACCACGCGCATCTTGATTACGGGCGTGGAGCGCGCTATTACGCGTATCTTTTTGATGATTTCCGAAAATTCTTCGTCAGAAAGATTCTCTACGTCCTTGGCCTCGACGGCTATGTGGTCGTCGTCGAGTATGCCGAGCTGGGTGGCTATTGCCTTGGCGGTTATTATATTGTCGCCCGTGAGCATCTTTATGTCTATGCCCGCGTGGCGGCAGTGTTCTACCGCGGCGAACACGTCCGCGCGGAGAGGGTCGGAAATTACCACGAACCCGTCGAAGTGCATTCCGCTTTCAACCAAAGCGCGCTCGTCGGTGAAGTTATAGCTTCTTTCGAGCGTGCGGTGCGCAAGGCCGATTACCCTGCCCGCCTGGGCCTGGTAGCCTGCTATCGCCTCTTCGGCAGCCTTCCTTTCCTCGTCGGGCATAGTGCACATCGCCAGAATTTTTTCGGGACTGCCCTTGGTATACGCCACTTCCTCGCCGTTCTGTTCGATTACCGTCGTCATATTCTTGGTTTCGGAAGAGAACGGATAGCGGAAAATCTGCCTGTAAGCGTTCCTGACGCCCGCATATTCAACGCCCGACTTGTGCGCGGCAACTAACATTGCGCACTCGGTGGGGTTGCCGATAAATTCGGGCGTATCGCCCCTGAAATGCACGTCTGCGGTGGAGTTCACGCAGAAGCCCGTCATAAGCGCGCTGTCCGCGGGCACTTCCGAAGGCGAAAGATGGGTGTTGCCAAGCTGAACATCGGTTACCGTCATTCTGTTTTCGGTGAGGGTACCCGTCTTATCCGAACAGATTACGTTGATGCAGCCCACCGTTTCGCACGCGACGAGCTTTTTGACGAGCGCATTCTGTTTGGACATCTTTATAATGTTTATGGCAAGCGTAACCGCGACTATCGTGGGAAGACCCTCGGGCACGGCGGCAACAATCAGCACTATGCTGTCTATGAACGCATCGGAAAACAGCCTGAATATCTGCGAGCCCGTAAGGCCGTCGAAGCCCGCCACGAGCAGCTCTATCACCTGAATGACGAATATGAGCGCCGCGGCGATTGCACCTATCAGCGTTATGAGTTTGCCGAGCTTTGCCAGCTTTTCCTGCAAGGGCGTGCTCGACTTATCCTGGTTGGTAAGCTCGCGGGCAATCTTGCCGAATTCGGTGTGGTCGCCCACGCCCGTAACCACGGCCTTGCCGCTGCCGCCCGTTATGAAACAGCCCGAATAGAGCATATTGTGGCGCTCGGCGACGGGAGTGTTTTCGGCCTCGCACACAAAATCTGCGTCCTTGTGCACCGCCATACTCTCGCCCGTCAAGGCGCTCTCGTCAGACATAAGCTGGGTGCTGTTTATAATTCTGCCGTCGGCAGGCAGCTTTGCGCCCGTTTCGACGCACAGTATGTCGCCTACAACCACCTCGCGCTGGGGTATCATAGTTACTTCGCCGTCGCGTATTACTTTTACCAGCGTATCCTCGCCGATTTTCGAGAGGGCCTCGAACGCCTTGGCGCTGCGGTGCTCCATAACGACCGAAATTGCCACGGAAATTACTACGGCAACCACTATGCCCACGCACTCTATCCAGTCGAACTCGCCGCCCGTGCAAACCGAAACTATCTGCACGGCGATGGTTATGGCAAGCGCAACCAGAAGAATGATGAGCATAGGTTCGCACATCGCTTCCCAGATTCGGCGAAGAATGGACTTGGGCTTTTCGCGCGTGAACTGGTTTTCGCCGTTTACCCTGCGGCTCTCTTCCACTTCGGCGGCGGTAAGGCCCCTGTCGGGGTCTACCTGCTTCTGCGAAAGAACGTCGCGCGCAGACTGCATATACTCCTTCATTAAAATCCTCCGTTTGCTTCCTACAAAAAAATACCCGCAAGCCCTTTCGGCCTACGGTTGAAAAATGACCCCGTATAGCCTTATTAAGAGCGTATACGTGAGTCTGATAATTTAAGGCAGCCCAGGCATATTGCCACGATGTTGGGTACTGCCACGCGCAGCCCTGTGCGCGCCTACTACTCCCCCACGGGATTTAATTGCACTAAGATATTAACACACCGCCGAAAAAAATGTCAACTGAATTTCTGCAAATTTTTTATAAAAAATACTTAAAAATCTCCGCGCCCGCGCTTTCAGTATGCGCAATTTCCGCCGCCGTTTTCGCTTCTGCCGCAACCTTCCCCGCCGCCTTCGGGCAGGGTGCCGCTCTGGGGCAGATACACGTCGCGGATATAGCGCGCAGCCTGAACGCAGTTGACGACGTACTTAACCGTCCTTTTTTCCGCCTTTTCCCCTCCGCAGTCCAGAAAGAACACCACCCTGCCGTAGTTTAAATTGCCCGAATAAGCCCAGCCGTTGATTATGAAGCCGAGCTTTGCGGGGTAAGCCTTTACGTCTTTGACCGAGGCGGCGGGAATGTATTCCCTTTCGCCGCTCTTGTGGCAGAGAACTACGAAGCCGTCGTGGCGGTAGGCTATGGTATAGGGCGCCGCCGAACAGCTCTGGGTGACGTCTGAAATGGAGCGCCTGAAAGCATACACGCACAGCGCCGCGTCCGCCGATATCAGCACGGCCGCAAGGCACCAGAACAGGGCGGGGAGCGACTGCAAAAACAGCAGGTTTGCCGCCTGGACGAGGACTGCCGTAAATATATTTATAAGAATAGCCACGAACACCGAGCCCGTTATTGCCTCCTTTTTGTTGAGCGTGACGCGCCCTGCAAGGGGCGTCAGCTTTATGCCGTCCTCCGTCATACAATCCGCCTTGAAAAATTTACCGTATATCCGCATTTTAGCACCGCCGCAAAGATATGTCAAACGGCGCAATATGCCGCAGAAGGCGCGCAAAACGGGTAAATTTGCGCATATTTTTTGATTCGGGCGGCAAAAACGCCGCATTTTGCACGGATTTTTGAAAAAACAGGGGCGCCGACGCGATTATTTGCGCGTC